>Ga0172382_10006522_pt1 | contig 16904 bp, 19 predicted proteins | sample Leawel138RmetaG_FD_122245 | JGI IMG/M metagenome (GOLD analysis project Ga0172382, IMG submission 122245) | Leachate microbial communities from a municipal landfill in Southern Ontario, Canada - Leachate well 138R metaG | ecosystem: Engineered > Solid waste > Landfill > Unclassified | place...
AACCGATGTAAACATCAAATCTTGGAAAAAACCATAAAAGGAAAAGTAGTTGAAGTCAGTACTTCTGCCCGAAACACAGGAGGACAATACATCGTAAAAATTGACTTGGATAAAACCGAAAACGTCTTATCGGGAATGTTTGTAAATGCCGTTTTTCCGATTGAAAAACAGGTAGGACAAACACAGAACAATTTAGTCTTGATCCCACAGGAGGCAGTTATCACACAAGGTCAGCTCAAAGGAATTTACGTAGTAAACGATGATAATACAGCTATTTTGAGATGGCTTCGTTTGGGAAAAATCTATGGAAACGATATTGAAGTTTTATCGGGACTTGCTTCAGGAGAAAAGTATGTTCTCAAAGCTGACGGAAGATTGTTTAATGGAGCGAAGGTTAGTGTTCAGTAAGTAGTTTTTAGTGTTCAGTAAATCAAAAATCCGATAATTATATCGGATTTTTTTGTGAACATAAATTTATTTATTTTTCTTCTAAAATTCTCAATAACTGCTCATTCAAATACAACTTTTCTTTTCCGACTTTTACCGATTTTAAAAAGCCGTGCTCTTCTAATGCTTGTAAATAGTTACCGACTGTTTTTGGGTTTCCGATGTTTTCATCAATTAAATGTTGGCGTTTGGTGTAAGGCAAACGGAATAAAATTTCAACCAAATCTTTGGAATAAACTTTTGGTAGTTTTTGTTTTATTTCTTCTGCCGTTTTTGCCATTGTCGTTGTGATTGTATTCAGACGTTCCAAACCTTTCATTGAAGTTTCTTCAATCATATCCAACATATACAAAATGTAATTTTCCCAATCGTTGCTTTCGGTTACGCCTCGCAAACTTTTGTAATATTCTGCTTTGTTATTGATTATGTATTCACTCAAATAAATGGCTGGTATGTCAAGCAATCCCGAAAGTTTTAGATACAATAACAATAAAATTCGCCCTGTTCTTCCATTGCCGTCTGCAAAAGGGTGAATTGCCTCAAACTGATAGTGCATTAACGCCATTTTTATCAATGGGTCAATGGTATTGTCATCGTTGATGAACTTTTCCAAGTTTGCCAATTTTTCACGGATAATCGGCTCTCCACTTGGTGGTGTATAAATTACTTCGCCTTTTGTGTTGCTTAACGTAGTTCCTGATGCGACCCGAATAGAAGCGGTATTTTGTTTGATACATTGAACAATGCTTACACAAAGATTGGTTGTGATAAACGGCTTTTTCTTTAACTGTTCCAAGCCCAACCAAAGTGCTTCTTTATAACTCAAAACCTCTTTTGTGGCTGAATTTTCCACTTTTCTGTCAGCAACCAACGATTTGTATAGTTCATCGTTTGTTGTGATGATATTTTCAACTTCCGAACTCGCTTTTGCTTCCTGTAAATAAATGGTATCCAAAAACAAAGTCGGGTTTGGTAAATTGAGTAAAGTTCCGTTCAGTTGAGCCAATGCTCTACCTGCCGAAATCGTTTTGCGAAGTATTTCTTTCGTTTCAACATCTGCCTTTGGAGGTAGTAACGGCAGGTCGTTATACGGTATTTCTTTGTTGAATTTGCCCATTTTCTTCAAGTGTAAATTTTACTCTCGTTTTTAATACAAGGGCAAAAATACTAAAAATTTACTCTCGTTAAAACAATAGAGGTAAAATTTACCTCTATTTATTTCTACGTTGTACAATAGGCTGTTGCAATATGATTTAAAAAACTCCCAATCTGAAAAGATTGGGAGTTTTTGTTTAATCATCATTTTGCTAATATTATATTTTAATCAGGATATATGATTTGCCCTTTTCTTCTTAATTCACGTTTTAAACGTCTTTCGTCTTTTTTAGTTTTTACAGGTTGGGCAATTCTCAAAACAATATCATAGTTATTTTGGTCTGTAACAATTACTTCCTCAATTCCAAATCCGACATAACTGATAATCAAAATCTTGCCTTTTTTTACTTCTATTTCAAAATTTCCATCAAAATCAGTCATTGTAAAATTTTCTTTCTTTGAGCCTTTTACTTGTATTAAAGCACCTGCCAAAGGCTCATTATATTCATAATAAAGAACACTACCTTTAACTATTTTAGGGTTGTTATCGGTTTCTGTTATTTTTTGTGTTGAACACGAATACAAAACACCCAAAAACAAAAACGATATGTAAAGTAGGTTTTTCATTTTACCGTATAAATTTACTAATCATTATAGACTTTCTCATCGTAAATAATTTCTCCATTTTCTGCATCAATTATTACTTCTCGACTAAACACCACATCTATTCGTAGGGAAATGGAATAAATATATTTATTTCTATCTTCATCAAATCCTCTTGATACAAAAAGCCCTCGAGTTTTTTTATTAATATCAATATTAAGCTTTTCTTTTGCTAAAGAAATAACATCATCTACTGATAATTTAAAATCTTTGTCCCAATTTTTTTCTTTTATCAACTCTCCTTTTGAGTTGTATTCTCTTTGGATACCAATAGGGGTATGAAAAAATCTTTGTCCAGTTCTAAAAAGAGTTAATGATTTCTTATCATAAACTTCATATGTACTAATATTCTCTTCCAGCTTTATTGATTCTTTACCAATATATTCATCGGTTTCATAAACAGTTTCAAAAAATCTATGTATTGAATCTCCTTTTATCAATTCTCTTGATTCATTTGCTTTACTTTTTTTGAATTCAGTAATATCTAATTTTTTGATAACGATTGTTTTATTATCAACCTTATTTTCGATATGTTTCTGTATTTCATAAGAATTATAATAAGTTATTGTGTCTTGTTCTTTTTCAATAACAGGACTTGTGTTTTTATCCTGTCCGTTACAACCGACAGCCAAAACCAAAATTAAAACCAAAACAATCTTTTTCATAAAAACACTTTTAATTTACAGATACAAAAAGTCAGCCAAAGGTTGGAATTAGTATCGGTTTTTTCGGCAAAACTGCACACAACACAAATATACAAAACCCAACCAAAATTTCCCCCTTCTGTAACCAATGTAACTGTACACCTTTATTTCTTATCGGAAATTTGCATCGTAATTAAAACCAATTAAAATGCAAAACGGTATTTCAGGTAAAATAGCATCGATGTTTTTAAATTCCAAATTGTCAATTTTGTTGATGATTGGACTGATGATAATAGGTGCTTATAGTTCTTCGCTTATTCCGAGGGAGGAAGAACCACAAATCAATGTTCCGATGGCTGATATTCTGGTCGGTTATCCCGGAGCAACACCCGAAGAAGTCGAAAGTCGGGTGCTTGAGCCATTAGAAAAAATCATCTCGAACATTAAAGGAGTAGAGCACCTTCACAGTACGGCTATGAACGGTCAGGCAATGATTATCGTTCAGTTTTATGTGGGAGAAGATGTGGAGCGTTCGTATGTGAAATTATATGACGAATTGATCAAAAATCAGCATATTTTTCCGCAGGGAGTCTATCAGCCAATGGTAAAAACCCGTTCGATTGACGATGTTCCGATGTTGGCTTTAACGCTTTGGAGCGATAAATATGACGATTTTCAGATTCGTCAAATAGCAGAGGAAGTTTCTTCGGAGGTTAAGAAAATAAAAGATGTTTCGACCATTCGTGAAATCGGAGGAAGAAATCGGGAGCTGAAAATCGTTTTAGACAAGGACAAAATGGCTGAAAACGGAGTGGATGCTTTGGGAATTATGCAGATGATTCAGGCAAACAACGGAAGTATGCAGTCGGGAAGTTTCGTTCAGAACGACACGGAATATTTAGTTACGACAGGGCAGTTTATTTCGTCTAAAGAAGATGTCGAAAATCTGGTTGTGGGAGTTCATCAGAATATGCCTGTTTATCTGAAACAGGTGGCAAGCATTCAGGACGGAGCAGGAACAGCCAAGAGTTATGTGTCTTTCGGATACAGCAAAACCAACGAAAATTATACCGAAAATCCGTCTGAATATCCTGCTGTTACACTTTCGATTGCCAAAGTAAAAGGAGCTGATGCGATGAAAATTTCGGAGCAAATCCTCAATCGTGTCGAAAAATTACAGCAAAATATCATTCCCGATGAAGTCAAAGTTGAGGTAACCCGAAATTATGGAGAAACCGCTTCAGACAAAGTAAGTGAATTGTTATTCCATTTGTTTGTGGCTATCGTGGCAGTTACGGTTTTGGTAATGCTGGCAATGGGCTGGAGAGGTGGATTGGTCGTGTTTTTGTCCGTTCCGCTTACGTTTGCCTTGACCTTGTTCAGCTATTATATTTTGGGATATACGCTGAACAGGATTACGCTTTTTGCTTTGGTTTTTGTGGTCGGAATCGTGGTGGATGACAGTATTATTATTGCCGAAAATATGCACCGACATTTCAAAATGCGGAGGCTTCCTTTCAAAGATGCGGCTATTTATGCGATTAACGAAGTCGGAAACCCAACCATTCTGGCAACTTTTACCGTGATTGCGGCTATTCTTCCGATGGCTTTCGTGTCGGGAATGATGGGACCTTATATGAGTCCGATGCCTATCGGAGCTTCGATTGCGATGTTGTTGTCGCTGTTTGTGGCTTTGACGATTACGCCTTATTTGGGTTATCATTTGTTAATTGAAAAAGACAAGCAACACAAAAAAGAAGAAGACGGACACGAAACAAGTTGGATTTATAAATTCTACAACAAATTTGAAAAACCGCTTTTGGACAATCCAAAAAAACGTTGGATGATATTAGGATTTACAGGAATTTTACTAATAGGTTCAGTTGCGATGTTTTTCACGAAATCGGTGGCTGTAAAAATGCTTCCGTTTGACAACAAAAACGAATTTCAGGTCGTAGTCGATATGCCCGAAGGAACGACTTTAGAACGGACTTCGGCTGTTACCAAAGAAATTGCCCAATATCTCACGACTGTTCCCGAAGTGGTTAATTATCAGAATTATATCGGAGCTTCTGCACCGATTACGTTCAACGGGTTGGTACGTCATTACGATATGCGTGGAGGAAGTAATATGGCCGATATTCAGGTAAATCTTCTGAATAAAAAAGACCGAAAAATGCAAAGCCACGATATTGCCAAAAAAGTCCGTCCGCAAATTCAGGAAATTGCTAAAAAGAACGGAGCCAATGTCAAAATTGTGGAAGTTCCTCCAGGACCCCCTGTGCTTTCTACGATTGTAGCCGAAATATACGGCCCTGATCACAAAGAGCAGATAAAAGTGGCTTATCAGGTTAAGGAAATCCTCGAAAACACCGATGATGTGGTGGATATTGACTGGAGTGTGGAAGATGTTCAAACCGAGTACCGATTGGAAGTCGATAAGGAAAAAGCAATGCTCAACGGAGTGGCACCACAACAGATTGTCGGAAATCTGACGTATTTATTGCGGGAATATCCTGTTTCAAATTTGTATGACGAAAAGTCGGTTTATCCTGTCGGAATTGTAATGGCTTTGGACGACAAAGACAAAACGAGCATTGACGACATTCAAAACCTGAAAATCAAAGGTCAAAACGAAAATATGATTCCAGTTCGGGATATTGTTAAGGTAAAGCAGGATACGTTACAAAAATCCATCAGCAGAAAAGATCAACAGCGAGTGGTTTATGTAACAGCCGATATGGCAGGAGATTTGGAAAGTCCCGCTTATGCGATTCTGGGAATGGAAGAACGATTGAAACAAATTGATTTACCAAAAGGCTATTCGATTGGAGATATTTATATGGGGCAACCCGAAGAGGAAAGCAATTTTACCGTAAAATGGGACGGAGAATGGCAGATTACCTTAGAGGTTTTCCGTGATTTGGGAATTGCGTTTATGGTGGTGATTATCATTATTTATATGCTGATTGTGGGTTGGTTTCAAAACTTTAAAACCCCGATTGTGATGATGATTGCCATTCCGCTTTCACTTATCGGAATCGTTCTCGGACACTGGATTTTGGGAGCTTTCTTTACGGCAACTTCCTTTATCGGAATGATTGCATTGGCAGGAGTTATGGTGCGAAACTCGGTCTTGCTTATCGACTTTATCGAAATCCGACTCAAAGACGGAATTCCTCTCAAACAAGCTATTATTGATGCAGGAGCTGTACGAACTACACCTATTTTACTGACAACAGGAGCGGTGGTTATCGGAGCGGCAGTGATTTTGTTTGACCCTATTTTCCAGGGATTAGCGATTTCGTTAGTTGCAGGAGCTATAGTTTCAACTGTGCTGACTTTGATTGTTGTTCCACTTATTTACTATATGGTAGAACGTAAGAAATGGGAGAAATAGTTAATTGTTAATGGTTATTAGTTAATAGAAAAATAATGAATAACCATTCACGATTGACCAATAACTAATAACCTTTTAACAAATAACTAAATTATGAAACTACTAATAATAACAGCCGTAAAAACCTTTGAAGAAAAGGTCAAAAAGTTGCTGACAGAAAACAACGTAATCACGTATTCCTACAGTTCGGTAACGGGTTACAGAGACAGCACACAAGAAGGCGTTAGCCGAAACTGGTTTGCCACCGAAATGAACAAAACCGAATCGTTATTATTCTTCGCTTTTGTATCTGATGAAACATCAGAAAACGTGTTTAAGGCAATCGAAGAACTGAACACAACCTGCGATATACATTCTAAAGTGCATATTGCAGTAACACCTATTGAAAAATCTAACGGAGAATATAGAAAATAGATAAAAGAACAAAGACATAACGGTCTTAAACCTTAAACTTTAAACAATTTAAACTAAAATAGTATGACAAGAGAACGTTACATCAAATTGATTGCGGGTACATTAGTGCTTATTTCTTCACTTTGTGCCTATTTTGTAAACATCAGCTGGATTTGGCTGGGAGTTTTTGTAGGAGCTAATTTATTTCAGTTTTCACTGACAAATTGGTGCATAATGAATTCCATTCTGAAAGCTTTAGGAGTAAAATCGGAATTGGATTGTGCAAACGGAAAGTGTTGAAAAATAATACTTATGTAACCAAAGTAGCTATCCTTTTCAATCTAAAACCCGAACTTTGCCTCTGATAAATCAAAAAATTATATTTATATATGTTCGGATTTTTTAAAAATTTATTCGGAGGAGGTTCCGAAAAACTATCGGAAGCTATCAAAAACGGAGCTGTTCTGATTGATGTTCGCACTCAAGGTGAATTTGCCTCGGGAAACGTAAAAGGCTCTGTAAATATTCCGTTGGACAGGCTTTCGGGTCAGTTAGGAAAACTAAAAAAAGACAAAACCATCGTGGTTTTTTGTGCCAGCGGAATGCGAAGTGCTTCTGCCAAAAGCATCCTAAACCGAAACGGTTTTGAAAATGTAATCAACGGAGGCAGTTGGAAAAATGTAGAGAAATTTATTAGTTGAAAATGAAAAACTATTTTAAAAACTGGAACATCATCCGATTTTTACGACTCATCATCGGAATTTTTGTAGTGGTTCAGGGAATCATTTCCAAAGAATGGCTATTTGTGTTTTTAGGCGGATTATTTGCCTTGATGCCTCTGATGAATATGGGTTGCGGAACTTCGGGTTGCCGGACTCCAAGGTATAAAAACACAAAAGAGAATGAAGACGAAATTTATTAATAGAGGATGGAAAACAGAAAGAATTTTACTTGTGTTCTTTCTGATTTTCCTTATCGGATGTAAGGATTCCAAAGAGTTAAGCCCTTTAGAAAAAGAAGGATATCTGACCTTGGGAGATAGCATTTCCAATAATGCTCAAATGGTTTTGCTGTCGAATGTCGGTAAACAGATTCAGGAAAACGGAGTAGTGGAAGCTGTTGATTTTTGCAGCGAAAAAGCAATGATTTTGACCGATTCGCTATCGAATAAATATACTCATACAATCAACCGGCTAACCGACAAAAGCCGCAATCCACAAAACCAAATTCGGTCTGAAACGGATAAAAAAGCGTGGGACGAATTACAAAATAATCCCGAAAAAAAGCAGTTGGTTTTGCAGGAAAACGGTTCGGTTTATTATTACAAATCCATTTCGATCGGGATGCCAACCTGCCTGATGTGTCACGGAAACAAGCAAACCGATATTTCGCCCGAAACCTTAGAAATCATTCGGTTAAAATATCCGAAAGATCAGGCTACCGGTTACCAAATGGGTGATTTTAGAGGAATGTGGAAATTGAGCTTTGATTGATTGTATATTGTAAAACCGTATATTGTAGAATGTGAACATAATATACAACAACACAATACACATTATACAGCAATACATTACACAAAAAAGAAAAAATGAATTTTATAAAGAAAAACATCTTGGTTTTTATAGGAATAATAATCGGAGCCTTAGCAGGTTATCTGTATTGGAAATATGTGGGTTGCCTTTCGGGAAACTGTGCCATAACGTCAAACCCCTTCAACAGCACGATTTACGGCTCTGCAATGGGCGGATTGTTGTTTTCGCTTTTTAAACCTAAAAAATAGCTGAAAGTTGAAAGCGGAGTAATAATTTCCGCTTTAACTCAAAGCATTCCACCCTCTTGCTTTCAGCTCGATTTTAGTGTTGTCTCGGGAAATGAGGTGTTTTCCTTCTTTTTCGGGAGTAATGTGCCCGATAACCGTCAGATTCGGGTTGCCTTTGATTTTGTCAAAATCGTTGATATTCACCGTAAACAAAAGTTCGTAATCTTCACCTCCGCTCAGGGCAATAGTGGTGGCATCGAGCTCAAATTCTTCACAAACCGAAATAAACTGAGGGTCAAACGGAAGTTTTTCTTCAAAGAGATTACACCCCACTTTGCTTTGGGTGCAAAGGTGCATAATCTCTGACGAAAGTCCGTCTGAAATATCAATCATCGAAGTAGGCCTCACTTCGAGTTTTTCGAGAAGTTCTTTAATGTCTTTTCGGGCTTCGGGTTTGAGTTGCCTTTCGATAAGATAAGCATAATTTTCCAAATCGGGTTGGTTGTTTGGGTTCACCTGAAACACCTGTTTTTCACGTTCTAAAATCTGTAATCCCATATAGGCCGAACCAATATCGCCTGTTACCACAAGCAAATCGTTGGGCTGGGCTCCGTTTCGATAGACAATTTTATCTTCGTCAGCTTCTCCGATTGCTGTAATGCTGATAATAAGCCCTTTTTGGGAAGAAGTCGTGTCACCTCCCACCACATCGACGTTATATACTTTTGCTGCCAAAGCAATCCCTTCATATAATTCTTCGAGAGCTTCAAGCGGAAAACGGTTGGAGACAGCCACAGAAACCGTAATTTGAGTAGGCGTGGCATTCATAGCACAAATATCCGACACGTTGACCACCACAGCCTTATAGCCCAGGTGTTTGAGCGGCACATAGGCCAAATCAAAATGAACGCCTTCAATGAGCAAATCGGTTGAGATTACGGCTTTTTTGTCTTTAAAATCCAAAACGGCTGCATCATCTCCGATGCCTTTCAGCGTAGATTTTTGGCTGAGCGAAAAGTTTTTGGTCAGGTGGTCAATAAGTCCGAATTCTCCTAACTGGGAAAGCGAAGTGCGGTTTTGGTTTTTGTCTTCGAGCATAAGGCTTTGTTTTTTTACAAAATTAGGAATTTCATCCGGAAAACCCCTCTCAAAAATCACCCGAACGGGTGATTTTTATGTGTCGGAGTGAAAAAACCTCCGTAAAAACTTGCACGGTAATATAGTTCAATCTACTTTTGTTAAAGTATTTAACATCAAAAATTGATTCTTATGAAAATGCGAACATTACTTTTGGTATTTTGTGGAGGGCTGTTTATGGCAACAAATGTTTATTCACAGTCTTCTAAAAGAGAAGAAGGAATGAAGTTAGGTTTTAAAGCCGGACTCAACGTGTCTAACTTTATGAGTGAAGACATAAAAGAAGCTGAAGATATGGCAATCAGAACCAGTATTCACATTGGTTTTCTGGCAGAAGTTATCGTTTCTGATAAGGTTTCTTTTCAGCCCGAATTGCTTTATTCCGGTCAGGGATTTGTGGGCGAAGACACCAAGAAAAAATTCAACTACATCAATGTTCCGTTGCTTTTAAAATATTATGTGGCTGAGAACATCAGTATCGAGGCAGGACCTCAGGTAGGTTTTCTGATAAGTGCTGTTGAAAGAGGAAATGCAGGAAACACAGACCTTGAAGACCAGAGCTTTATAGACTTTGGAGTAAACCTTGGGCTTGGTTATGAGCTCCCGAGCGGGATTTTCTTTCAGGGAAGATACAACCTTGGGCTTACCAATATAAACGGAGCAGACAATTCTGATACGTTGAAATATACCAACTCTGTATTTCAGATTTCCGTAGGCTATATGTTTTAATATTTTTACTCTAAAACCACCCCATCATGAAAGGTTTTCTGCTATCAGTAGTTGTCATTTTTTCGGTTGTAACCGTAAAAGCTCAACAACAGGAAGAGTCTCTGGATGTAAAATACAGAAGGAGTTCGCTTTACACGGTTATGATAGACAAGCCGGGCTTGCCTTATGCTGACGAAATCAAAAAGAATTTTATGAACATCCCGGTTCCGGATAAGTTCAACGACCACAATTTGGAAAAGCGGATTTATACAGAAGCAGAATTTCCGATTCCCGAGGAAAAAGAAAATTCCAAAAAGAAAAAAGAGGAAGACGATTCTTCATTAGCTCTGCTGACCTCTTTGGCTTCTCCTGTTTCAGACGATGTGCTGAATCAGATAGCCCGGGATTTGGTTGCCAAATGGTTTAACCGTTCTGAAAAAGGAGGTTTTGATATGGAGCTTATCAAACAAAGGGGAAGTTATGATGCTTCTGCTTTGGATGTGGCAACTGCCAAAGCCAGCAAAAGAGGCTTGGATATGCTTGCTGATGCAGGTGAAGAGCTTATCGGGAAAACCTTTGTTCTGGTCAACGAGTTCAAATATACCGATAAAGCCGAAGTAGCTGAAAAAGCTAAGGGATTCTTGAATGCTTTGGGAACTATCGGAGATATGGCAGGAATATCGAATGCTTCAACGGTTACCACACTTGCAGGTGCAGGAGCTTCGGTAGCCGGAAAAGGTTATGTGGTGCGAACTCATGCTCACCTGTATCAATTGGTTTGGGATGAAGAAACAGCAGCCGTTTTTTATAACCAGCTTTGGGCAGACGACACGACCATCACTCCCGAAAAGAAACAAGCTTTTGATGAAAGTACGATTTTTAAACTAAAATACATCGGGACAGACAACTCGTGGGCAGATGTGCAGTCATCTATTTTTACCAACAAATCTGATGAACAGCTCATCGAAAGAGCTTCTATCAAATCTATAGATGCCGTTATTGTAAAGCTACAAAAAGAACACGATGTGTTTAAAACCAAAACACCTTTATATACGGGAGAACCCATTACGGCCAAAATCGGTCTGAAAGAAGGGCTGACCAAAAAATCGGTTTTTGATGTGTTGGAACAGTATATGGACGAAGACGGAAAAACACAATATAAAGTGGTGGGAACCGTAAAAGTAGATACAAAACACCCGATTTGGGACAACCAATATGGTGCAGCAGAAGAAAATCCGGAAGCCAACCAGACAGACAGAACCTATTTCAAAAAAGTGAAAGGAAAAGAATTTTATCCGGGTATGCTACTCGTACAGAAAAAAGGAAAATAAACTAACAAATAAACTATTTACATCATGAAAAGAGCATTGACAATTTTATTTTTAATCGTATCTGTGTCAGCATTTAGCCAGGCACGGGCAAAGAAAAAAGCAGACAAAGCAACCGAAGAGTTCAGATATGAAATAGAATGTGCCGGAATTGGTACAGACGGAACCTATCTGATAAAAGTATGGTCGTATTCAAAAAAACCAAACGTAGCCATAGAGCAAGCCAAAAAAAATGCGGTTCACGGAGTGATTTTCAAAGGATTTGCCGGAGGTGAAAGAGGATGTAATTCTCAAAAACCTTTGGTTTCTAACCCGAACCTCGAAGCCGAAAAAGAGGAATTTTTTGACCTGTTTTTTGAAGACGGAGGCAAGTATATGAAGTTTGTAAGCGTGTCTTCAGACGGAAACGTAGATGCCAAAGACCGTATGAAAGTAGGAAAAGAATACAAAATCGGGGTAGTGGTTTCGGTTATGAAAGATGCTTTGAGAAAAGACCTCGAACAAGCAGGAGTTATAAGAGGATTATCCTCAGGTTTTTAAAATAATCAAAAATAATTAGTTATGAGAATTATATTAGTAATACTATTTGTAGCAGCAGGAACTTTGGCAGGTTGCTCACAAAAAACCGTAGCCACAAATTATGTCTATAAAACCGAATGTATGGGAGTAGAACTCGATGGTTCACAAACACTCAAAGCATGGGGAAATGGCAGAAACCGGGTTGATGCTGTAGAACAGGCAAAAGAGAACGCTGTCAGAGACGTGATTTTTAAAGGAATAACAGACGGTAAAAAAGAATGTAATATGAAGCCTATTGTGTTTGAAGTCAATGCACAACAAAAATATGAAAACTATTTTAATGTGTTTTTTGCAGACGGAGGCGAATATCAAAACTACATTTCTTTGAGAGACGAAAGAATTTTCGATAAGATTTCCAGAGACAAAAAAAGAACAAGCGAGAGTGTAACACACGGATTGATTGTTCGGGTTTTGCGAGCGGAATTACAACAGAAATTAAAACAAGACGGTATTATTAAATAAATGACACGATGAAAAAAGTAAATTTTTTACATATAACAGTTATGGTGCTTGTGGCACTAATATCACAAACGGTATTTTCACAAGCAAAAAAACCAACCATTATGGTGGTTCCGAGCGATGTTTGGTGCTATCAAAACGGATATACTTCTGAGTTTGACAATCAGGGGATTATAGAAAAAGTACCCAATTACAGAAAAGCTTTTCAGGAAAACCCCGATTTGCTTTTGGTAATCAGTAAAATCAACGGACTTATGGCAGACAGAGGATTTCCTCTGAAAAATCTTGAATCGGTAATGAAATCCATTCAGGCAGAAAGTGCAGAAGATGCTATGCTTACTTCAAAAGGAGGTGCAGATGTGGTAGAAAGCCCCATTGACAAACTCCGAAAAACAGCCAAAGCCGATATTATCATTCAGCTTACCTGGACGTTGAATACGCAAGGACCTAAAAAATCTGTGAGTTTCAATATGCAAGGCTTGGATTCCTATACCAACAAACAAATTGCTACGGCTGTCGGGACAGGAGCTCCTTCGTTTTCGGTAGAACTTCCGGTGCTTTTGGAAGAAGCTGTTTTGGCTCATATTGACAACTTCAATGCCTCACTTCAAAATCACTTTGATGATATGTTTGAAAACGGAAGAGAAATTACCGTGAGAATCAAAAGGTTTTCTTCTTGGGACGGAGATTTGGAAAGCGAATATGACGGAACCGAACTGGGTATTCTCATCGAAGACTGGATGAGCGACAATACCGTAAACGGACGTTTCAGCACCACCGATGCTACCGAAAATATGATGCTTTTTGAGCAGGTGAGAATTCCTCTCTATGACGACAGAGGAAATGCTACCGATGCCAGAAGATATATGAGAAAATTACAGGATTTCCTTAAAAATGCCCCCTATTCCATTACCAATAAATTGATGACCAAAGGGCTGGGAGAAGTAATTATAGTTTTAGGCGATAAATAATAATCAAAAGAGAGTAGTTATGAAAAATACAATAATTTTTATGCTGTCTGTGGTGGCTTTTCTTGGAGCAAAAACACCGCTATCAGCTCAGTCAGACAATGTAGGGCTTATGACACTGGCAACCTATGTTGACCCTGTGGTAGAAGAAAAAACACCCGGAGCTACATCGGTTTTAGAAACAAAACTGAGCCAGATTGTTAGCTCAAACGGAATGTCAAACGGTTTTTCCAGATTTATAATCACCGCCAATGTTACCGTAATCTCTAAAGATGTGTTGGGAACGGCTCCTGCCAATTATGCCTATACACTTGATGTTACGTTTTATATCGGAGATGGTCTTGACGGAAACTTGTTTGCAAGCTACCCGATGACACTGAAAGGAGTGGGGAACAACGAAACCAAAGCTCTGATTAGTGCCTTTAGAACCATCCGGACAAATGACAAAAACTTGCAGAGCTTTATATCAAAAGCAAAAGAACAGATAGTAAACTATTATACTACCCGTTGTGATTTGGTTATAAAACAAGCCCGAATGATGGAAAATCAAAACCAGTTTGATGAGGCAATCTACAGCCTGATTACTATTCCTGAGGCTTCTTCGTGCTATGAAAAAAGTCTTGATGTGGTAAATGAAATCTACAACAAAAAGATAGAAAGAGAATGTAAAACCAAGCTACAGGAAGCCCGAAACTATTGGAATGCCAACCCGACTGTTGAAGGAGCCAATACGGTAGCTGCAATCTTGTCTGAAATTGACCCGAGAGCTTCCTGCTACAAAGAAGTATCTTCTTTTGCTAATACCGTAGGCAAACGTGTACTGGAACTTGACGGAAGAGAATGGAAGTTTATTGTTGACAAAGAAATCGGGCTTGAAAGAGACCGTATCAAAGCCATCCGTGATGTGGGTGTGGCTTGGGGACAAGGACAACCACAAAATGTACATTACAACGTTAGAGGTTGGTGGTAAAAAATAAAAAACCTCAAACGACCTTACTGAATAATAACCCCAAAACCCTTTAGGAAAGGGAGACTGCCAAAACAGGCAGCTTAACTTCACTACAACTTTGTCAAAGCTTCCGGAAGCTTTGACAAAGTTTAATAAAAACTTTACTTGACAATAGTAATACGACTCCAAACGAGCCGTACAGGATACTTTTTTGCTAAATTCAAGAGAAAAAATAACTGAAATTAACCCAATAAACATTAAAAACGATGACTAAAAAATTACTAACAACAGCTCTTTTGTTCTCCATTTTTTGGGGAACAGCACAGGAGGTTTCACCTGATGAGCTAAAATACCGTAGAAGTTCACTTTATACGGTAATGATTGAAACACCCGGGCTGCCCTATGCCAATGAGATCAAGCAATATTTCGCAAACAGCCCTATGCCCGACAAGTTTAATGACCATAACTTAGGCAAACGAGTGTATGCTAACGGTGAACTCCCAAACGGAGGAGGCTACCTGAGCGGAATTCAGCAGAAAACACTTGATGATATTGCCCGTGATATGGTTGCCAAATGGTTCAACCGTTCCGAAAAAGGAGGTTTTAATATGGATTTGGTAGGAGAAAGGGGAAGTTATGATGCTTCCGCTATTGATATTGCCACTGCCCGGGCAAGTAAAAGAGGTGTTGATATGCTTGCTGATGCAGGTGAAGAGCTTATCGGGAAAACTTTTGTTTTGGTAAATGAGTTTAAATATACCGATAAGGCAGAGGTTGCCCAAAAAGTGAATAAAGGCTTGGGGCTTTTAAAACTGGCAGGGAATTTTGTTCCGGGAATGGATAATGTTGCTACAGCAGCCAGTGTAGCACAGGTTGGAGTTACGGTTGCAGGAAAAGGCTATATAGTAAGAACCAATGCACACCTCTATCAGCTGGTTTGGGACGAAGCCACTGCTGCCACTTTCTACAACGAATATTGGGCAGATGACGAGACTATTACTCCCGAAAAAAAGCAGGCTTTTGATCAATCTACTATTTTTAAACTCCGTTATATCGGGTCAGATAACTCGTGGGCAGATGTGCAGTCTTCCATTTTTACCAACAAAAGTGAAGTACAGCTTGTAGAAAGAGCTACGACCAAAGCCATTGATGAGGTTATCGTAAAACTGCAAAAAGAACACGATGAGTTCAAAACCAAAACACCGCTTTTTACCGGAGAACCTATTACGGCAAAAATTGGACTTAAAGAAGGGCTTACAGACAAGTCAACTTTTGAAGTAATCGAACAGCGAATAGACGAAAACGGACGGACAAAATATGTATCAGTAGGAACCGTTCGGGTAGATAAAAGTTACCCAATCTGGGATAACCGCTACGGAGCCAACGAAGAAAACCCAAATAATGCCTACGTTGACCGTACTTTTTTCAAAAAAGTAAGCGGAGGACAGTTTTATCCGGGGTTGTTGCTGGTGCAAAAAGGAGGCAAAGGATTTACTTCCAAAGGCAAAAACAAAAACAAAAAACAACGTACGAATACGGCAGCTTTAGGGCTTGTTGCAGCAGCAGGAGTTACTCCTACAGGAGTAGCTTCCTATAATGCGGGAACTTCCAATTATAAAGCAGCAGCACAAGATGATGATAATCCGAATGCTTGGTTTCTTAGAGCAGGGATAAATTCTACCAATTATTTTGTAAATGACGAGGGTTCAGGATTGGATAACCGGACAGGTATTTTTGTAGATTTAGGCTATGAAATGAGAGGGCGAAGCTTTGGTTTTGCCATAAGTGCTATGTATTCACAGGAAGGAGCCTACGATTATGCAGGAGTCGATTATTTAAACTTGGTTGTGCTTCCGAAATTTTATATAGCCGATGTGATTTTTTTACAAGCCGGTCTTGAAGTAGGCTTTAAAATGAATGCTCAGGACGAATATGTTAATGAACTTATCAGCGAAATCGATATGAAAATTCCCCTTGGAGCAGGAATTCAATTGGGTAAATTCTTTGTTGATTTCCGTTATAGACCGGGGATTTTAGATGTTAATTCTTATTTGACAGATTCTGATGCTATTCTCAATAATAACGGTATTCAGATAGGGGCAGGTATTAAATTCTAAAAAATTAAAAAGATGAAAAATTTATATTTAAAAACAGCAAAACTAATAAGTATATTTGCCCTGATGATTTTGTTTTCGGGCTGTGAGCAGGACAGCATCTCTCCGGACTCTCCGTTTGTGTATAGTTATGATGATGACGGTGGTGGTTATTATGACGATGCAGACCTTACTTTCTGGACAGACACCTACGGGTATGGAACTATAACCGTAGATTTGTATGACTCTAATTCTAATTATATAGAAAGCAGAACTATTACG
>Ga0172382_10006523_pt1 | contig 16903 bp, 13 predicted proteins | sample Leawel138RmetaG_FD_122245 | JGI IMG/M metagenome (GOLD analysis project Ga0172382, IMG submission 122245) | Leachate microbial communities from a municipal landfill in Southern Ontario, Canada - Leachate well 138R metaG | ecosystem: Engineered > Solid waste > Landfill > Unclassified | place...
CGGGCCGGTTTTCCTTTGTGCCCGGGGCCGTGGTGCGTTCGGCGGGGGGCGTCGGCCTGGAACCCCTGGCCTCCATCCGGAGGGGCGGCCCCGCCCCGGGCCGTCTTCGGGGCATCCCGAGCCCGGAGCCTGCGCGGCGCCCCCCCCCTGGGCGGCCCGGCGGGGCAGGCGGGGCAGCCTCCGGCCCCGGGCGGGCCGGTTTTCCTCTGTGCCCGGGGCCGTGGTGCGTTCGGCGGGGGGCGTCGGCCTGGAACCCCTGGCCTCCATCCGGAGGGGCGACCCCGTTCCGGGCCGCCTTCGGGGCATCCCGTGCCCGGAGCCTGCGCGGCGCCCCCTCGGGCGGCCCGGCGGGGCAGCCTCTGTTTCGGGTTTCCTGGCCGTTCCTTTACGGAGGGCCGAAGGGGGGGCCGCCTGGGAATCGCGACGCCGCAAGGGCTGCTTCGCCGGGCTGGGCGCATTGTGAATTTAAGATCAATATATTGATGGACTTTCTATTCCAGTGAGTGGCCTTGAGCGCATAATGCATCGATTATATTTGCATTTTTTGTTCTAGCCTGCCGCGGCTGTATTTTTGCACTTTTATAAATATAACCATCTGTTTTTAAAGATTTAAAAAAATCAGATCGGAATTCTCGAAATTTCACTTGCCGGGTCATGTGAAATTTATTACATGTTTCTTGCCGCACCGCTCCAAAGGCGACGGCGACACACACGAGTCAGGCCCCTTGCCGGTTTACGCCGCAAGGATCGCCCAGGGGCAACACCCCAGTGCCACAGCCAAGACATATTCCCGGGTCTTGCGCAAGCTTCGGCACCGGCCCCCGCGATCACGGGCAGACGCTGACACCTCTCCGGTTCGGGAGTACCCCCCAATACACTCCCGGCCCGGCCCACACTCCCGCCCGGCGCATTCGCGCCGGGCGTCCTCTTTGGGCCGGGTGCCGACGACCGTTTCCGGCCCCCCTCCGGTGTTCCGGCCCTTCTGCCTCTCCTGTCTCTCCCGTCTCTCCGGCCCCCTCCGGCTCTCCGGTCCTCCAGGGCCCGTGTCGCCGCATGGGCGCGGGCGTCCTCACGCCCAGGCCCGCCGGAATCACCGGGACCGTGCCGTCGCGCAGGGCCCGGCCCCGGGTGGCGGGGCCCGGCGGAACCAGCATCGGGAAACCGCGAAAAAACCTCGCGCCTGTGCCCGGCCCCGGGGTGGCGGGGTCCGGCATGGCCTTGGTGCAGGAACGTCCCACCAGGCGCTCGGCCCCGGCCCGGCCGCACCACGGGGCTCGCGACGGCAGGGCGCGGCCCGGCCATCCCGGGCACGGCGGCAGCGCACAGGGCCAGCGGCGTTGCCCGCGCGGGGCGCGTGATTCTCGATCCGTGATCCGTACCGTTAGACTTGTGTTGGCGGGGGTGCACCCGTGCGGCGCCGTGCGCCGAGGCAAAGCGAGCTCAGGGGGCGATGCGCAAAATGCGCGGCCGCGCGGGGCGGTCGCTGACAAGGGGGAGCGGTTCTGGATGAAGGCGTCGTGCGGCATCCTGGCCCGGTCGCCAGCGGCGCCCGGCCCGGGTCCTGGGAGCGGCCCGGCGGAGCATGGTGGCTCCCTGGTGCGGGTGCGCGGCGTCCGGCTGCGCTGGCGAGGGCATCAAACCGGTATGCCCCTGACTGGCATCGGTGTTCGCGGCGTACCGCGCGGCGCTCAGGCCCAGGCCGGGCAGGGGGCAGGGGGGCGGGCGGTCCGGCGCGGGCAGCCGCCGATGCGGCCGGAGCGCTACTTGCCGATGCAAAAGGCGCCGAACGCGCTGTCCAGCACTTCGGAAGGGGTGATTTCGCCGGTGATTTCGGCCAGGTGCGTACAGGCTGTTTCCAGGCCGACGCCCAGCAGATCGTAAGGCAGGGCCGCGCCGATGTCGGCTTCCAGGGTCTCCAGGGCGTCCTGCGCGGCGGCCAGGGCGCGGGCCTGGCGCATGTTGGGCACAAGCTCTCCGGGGCCTGCTCGGCCTTCGCCGTCCAGGATGCGGGCGCGCAGGGCGTCGCACAGCGCCGCCAGCCCCTGGCCCGTGCGTGCCGAAACGTCCAGGGCCGCGAAGCCCTCCCGCGCGAACCATGCGGCGGCGTCCGTGCCGGGGCCCTGCGGCTCCCGGGGCAGGTCCGCCTTGTTGAGCACCGCCAGGGCGCGCCCGGGGCCCAGGTCGCGAGCCAGGGCCCTGTCTTCCCCGGCCAGGGGCAGGGTCCGGTCCACCACCAGCAGCACCACGTCGGCCCGGGCCGCCAGCTCGCGCCCGCGCTCCAGCCCCGCGCGCTCGGCCGCGTCGCCTGTTTCGCGCAGGCCCGCCGTGTCCACCAGCCGCACGGGCAGCCCGTCCAGGTCCAGGGCCTCCTCGATCCAGTCGCGCGTGGTGCCCGGAACGTCGGTGACGATGGCCCGTTCGCGTCCGAGCAGGGCGTTCATCAGGCTGGACTTGCCCGCGTTGACCCGCCCGGCCAGCACGCACAGCGCGCCCTCGCGCCAGACCCGCCCCCGCTCGAAGCCGCGCACCAGCGCCGCCAGCTCCCCGCGCACCGCGCGCACCCCGGCGGCGAACTCCTCCGGGGCCAGGCATTCCACCTCGTCGTCGGGGAAATCCACGGCCACGCAGAGCCGGGCGCGCAGTTCCTCCAGCCGGGCGCGCAGGGCGGCCACGCTGCGCCCCAGGTCCCCGGCCAGGCGGGCCCGGGCCAGGGCCGCTCCCGCCGCAGTGGGCGCGGCGACGAGCTCGGCCACGGCCTCGGCCTGGGTCAGGTCCATGCGCCCGTTGCGAAAGGCGCGGTAGGTGAACTCACCGGGCTCGGCCATGCGCGCCCCGCAGGCCAGGGCCGCCGCCAGCACCGCGCGCAACACCGCCGGGCCGCCGTGGCCCTGGAGCTCGAGCACGTCCTCGCCGGTGTAGGAGCCCGGCCCGGGCATGAGGACCGCCAGGACCTCGTCCAGCCGCCGCCCGGCCGCGTCGCGGGCCCAGCCGTGGTGCAGCAGGCGGGGCCGCAGCCCCGCGAAACCCGGGCTGGACGACTCGAACAGCCGCTGGCCCAGCTCCCGCGCGCCGGGTCCGCTCACGCGCACGATGCCCACGCCCCCGCGCCCCGGCGGGGTGGCGATGGCGGCGATGGTGTCCCTGTTTCCGGCGAGCTGGCGCATGGGCCGGGGTATACGCGAGGCCGGGCCGTTTGCAAAGCGCTCCGGGCCCTGCCCGCGGCCCCGCCCGGCCCCGGTTGCCTTTCGCCCGGCGGGCGGATACACCAGGGCCCATGCGACCGACCATCCCGCGCCGGTTCTCCGGCCCGTTTCCCGTCCTGCGTCCCCGTCTTGCCGCGCTGCTGCTGGCGGCGCTGCTGCTGGCCTCGGGCTGCGCCCCGCGCGTTTCCCCGCCCGGCACAGTCATCGCCGACCTGCGCGACATGCCCCAGGACGCCGCGGCCTACATCGACCCCCTCACGGCCACCCGGCCCCTGCTGCCCGCGGCCGTGCAGCGGGAGCTGGCCGACGACTACCGCCAGCGCTTCTTCTCCCCCTGGCGCCGCACCGTCCCGGCCCACGGGCCCCAGGAGGTCTTCAAGCTCCTGGACGGCTTCGACCCCGCCCGCTACCACGGCGAGAACCGGCTGCCCCTGACGGACGGCTTCGCCCGCGAGATGCGCGGGCTGGCCGATCCCGACAGCTTCCCCAACACCATGCGCCCGGCCATCAGCGTGGCCAACTCCGACCTGCGCGTCCTGCCCACGGTGCGGCCGCTGTTCTACAATTTCGATCTCGCGGGCGAGGGCTTTCCCTTCGACTACAACCAGAACTCCGCCGTCTGGGCCCAGACGCCGCTGCTGGTGCTGCACACTTCGGCCGACGGCGCCTGGGCCCTGGTGGAGACCTCCACCGCAGCCGGATGGATGCCCACCCGCGACCTGGCCCTGGTGGACGCCGGGTTCATGGACGCCTTCAACACCGTGCACCTGGCCGCCCTCACCGCCGACCGCGTGCCCGTGGTCGACTGCTACGGCCAGTTCCGGTTCATGGGCCGCGTGGGCATGGTCCTGCCCATGACCGGGCGCGAAGCCGGGACGCTGGACGTGCTCATCGCCGCGCGCGACGCCTCGGGGCGGGCCCTGCTGCTCACCGCCGGGCTGGGCGAGGACGTGGCCGCGCCCTGGCCCCTGGCCCCGACCCCGGCCAGCTTCGCCCGGCTGGCCAACGAGATGCTCGGCCAGCCCTACGGCTGGGGCGGGCTGTACCGCAACCGCGACTGCTCGGCGCTGGTCATGGATCTTTTCGCGCCCCTGGGCATCTGGCAGCCGCGCAACTCCGGGGCCCAGGCGCGCCACTGGGGTCTGGCCCCCCTGGGCGACCTGGACCGCGAGGCCCGCCTGCGGGTCATCGCGGCCGAGGCCCGGCCCTGGCTGACCCTGTTCTGGCGCCCCGGGCATATCGCCCTTTACATCGGCCAATGGCAGGGCCGCCCCGCCGTGCTCCACGCCGCCTGGGGCGTGCGCACCCGCGTGGGCAAGGCCGAAGGGCGGCATATCCTCGGCGCCACGGTCATCACCAGCCTGGAACCCGGCCAGGATCTGCCCGAGCTCGAACGCCCCGGCGGCGTGCTGCTGCTCCAGCTGGGCGGCATGGCCCAGGTGGCCCGGTAGCCGGGCCCGGAGCCCCTGCCCGAACGCGCCCGGGGCTCGCCAAGGCGCAGGGTCCGCCCCGTCGGCCGGGTCAGCCCCAGGCACACGGTCCCCCGCCCTCCGTTTTGCGGTCGGCCTTTTCCTCCGTCCTCCGGCCTTGCGGCCTTGCGGTCGGCCCCATCTCTCCACCCTCCGGCCTTGCGGGCGGCGTCCTCCGCCCGCGCCGTCCCTCCGGCGCCGCCGGGCGTTTTGCCTTCGCTGGCCCGGGGCCTTTCGCGCCAGGAGGCGCCCCGGCCCACGGGCCCGGCCCCGGCGCGTTTGCGCGCGTCGGGGTCGGGCCGTGTGGCATCCTCAGGGGCCATGCCCGGGGCATTGGGGACACAGGGCCCTGTCCCGGCTTGCCGGGCTGCCGCCAGGGGCTGCCGCGTTGTGTGGGCGCGCCGCTAGGGCATGGCGAAGCCGAACTGGCGGGCGGCGGCCCGGGCCTCGGGGGTGCCCGGGGCGAGGGCCCAGATGCGGTTCTGGGTGGGCCACCAGTCGGGCTGGGCGTCCAGGGCCTGGGCCCGGGCGGCCAGTCGGCCCAGGGCGGGCCAGTCGGGCTCGGGCGCGGCGAGCAGGGCCAGGGCCGTCTGGTTGAGGGTGCGGGAAAGCTCCTCGCGGGCTGCGGGGGGCCAGGGGCTGGCCGCGAGCATGGCGCGCAGGGTCTCGTCCCCTGGCGCGTCGGCGTCGCTGGCGATCCACTGCTGGGCCAGGGCGGGCAGCAGGTGCTGCCAGCTGTCGGCCTGGTTCTGGGTGGCCTGGGCCTCGGCCGGGGGCAGGGTCAGGGCGCGGGCGGTGGCGGCGCGGGCGGCCAGGGCGGCGCACTGCGCGTCTGCCGAGGCGGCGGCGAAGGCCAGGGCGATGTCCTGGCGCTTGTTCCAGGGCAGGTCGCGGGCAACGAGCCAGGGGCCGCCGTCCAGGCGCAGACGGCTGGCCCAGGGGGCCGCGGGGGTGGGCGGCTCCCAGAGCAGGGCGTGCTCGGCGGCGGCCTCGCCGTGGGTGTGCGTTATGCGCGCGGTGCCCGCCAGGGCCGTGCCCGGGGCCGTGCCCGGGGCGGCGGCCGGGGCGTCCCAGCGGACGGCGAGGCGCACGTCGGGCCAGGCGTGGTCCACGGGGCTGGAGCCGGGGGGCAGGTCGGGGCTCTGGGCCCAGGCCAGGAGCAGCGCGTGCAGGGCGAGGCTGGCGGGGGTGCCGTGGCGCGGGCGGGCCTCCTGGCGCAGGATGGCGTCGCCGGTGCGGCCCTGGGGATGGCGCGGGCAGGGGTTGGAGCGGGCCTGGGCCAGGGCCTGCTCCAGGCCGGCCTCCAGGCCCTGGGCGCCGCCGGGAACCTCGGTGCGCCCGGCCAGCTCGCAGGCGCGCAGGGCGTTGGTCAGGGCGTTGACGGGCTCGATGCGGTCCAGGTCGTCGAAGAACCAGGCGCAGCTGGCAAAGGAAGCCAGGGCGTGGCGCTGCATGGCCAGCAGGTCCCAGGCCCGCTGGCGGGCGGCGGGGTCCAGGCCGGGAGCCAGGTGGGCGGCGGCAAAGGCGTCGCGCCGGGCGGGGTCGGCGATGACCTGGCCGTAGTCGCGCAGGCCTGCGTCCGGGTCGCGCAGCAGGGCCGGGGCGGCTTGGGCGTAGTGGGCGTCGAGGCGCTCCTTCAGGGCGCAGAGGGCCTCGCGCAGGGGGGCGCGCCAGGCCTGGTTCCAGCCGGGGTGGTCGCCGGTATGGCAGCCGCAGTCGGCGCGCCAGCGCTCCACGCCGTGGGCGCAGCTCCAGGAGGAGGGCTCGTGCAGGCGCACGAGGCGCACGGGCGGGTGGGCCGCGAGGTGGGCCGCGAAGTTGGTCAGGCGCACCGAAGGGTCGGCCTGGGCCTGCTCCAGGCACCAGGCCAGGGCCATTTCGCCGAAGGTGAAGTGGTGGCCGTAGGTTTCGCCGTCCGTCGCGAGGCAGACCAGGCCCGGGGCGGCGGCGGCGCGCAGGCGGCTCCAGAAGGCGCCGCCGTCGGTGAGCAGCCGCTCGAAGGCCACGGCCTGGGACAGGGCGCCGTGGTAGAAGAACACGGCGATGGAGCGGCCCGAGGGCAGCTCGGCGCGATAGGGCCGGGTGATGTCCAGGGTGGCCTCGCTCACGGGCTGCCAGGGGCCGCCGGGGTCGGCCACGGCGGCGGCCTGGCGCGGGGCCAGGACGGTGTAGGCGATGCCCGCCTCGGCCAGGGCTTCGAGGCTGGCGGTGTCGGCGGCGGCCTCGGGCAGCCAGAGACCGTCGGGGCTGCGGCCATAGCGGCTTTCGAAGTCCTGCACGGCCCAGGCGGTTTCCACGCGTTTGTCCTGGGCGCTGGCCAGGGGCATGATGGTGTGGTGGCGGATCTGGGCCATGGCGTTGCCGAAGCCCAGGCGCGCGCGCGAGGCGCGGTCGGCCTCCAGGACCAGCTCGTAGGTTTCGGGGGCCTCCCTGGCCATCCAGGCCAGCAGGGTGGGGCCGAAATTGAAGCTGATGAACTCGTAGGCGTTGACCAGGGCGCGGATGCGGCCCTGGGCGTCGAGCAGCCGGGCGCGGGAGAGCGGGGCGTAGCTTTCGCGGGTGATGCGCGCGTTCCAGTCGCGCCGGGGCGCGGCGCTGCCCTCGGGGAGCACGGCGCCGAGCCAGGGGTCCTCGCGGGGGGGCTGGTAGAAATGGCCGTGGATGCAAAGGTGGCGGTCGGTCATGGCGGCTCCTGCGCGCTGCGCGGGTGGGATGGCTTGGCGGCTGTGTCCGTTGTTGCCCGGGCGGGCGCGCAAGTCAACCGGCCGGGTGCGGGCCGGGGTTCTTGACGGGCGGGGGCGGGTGCCGTAGGGAAGCGAAAACCCGCCGGATCCGGCGCAGGAGGAACCATGAGCGACGAACGTGCCGAACTTGAGGAGCTGTCCCGCGAGGAGCTGTTGGAGGTCTTCGAGGGCGCGCTGTTCGAGCTGGTGACCGAGGGCCGGGAATACCCGGAGATGCTCGAGATGACCCTGGCCCTGGGGCTCAAGCATTTCGTCACCGCCAGGCTCGCCGACCGGCCCCGCGAGGAGCTGGTGGAGCTGTTCATGGACAGCGAGCGCGCCGTGGTGGAGCTGGTTGATTTCGCCGCCGAGCAGGGGCTGCTGGAAGAGGCGTAGGCCCCGCGGCGCCCGGCCCGAAGACGGCGGCCTCCCCCCGGGGGAGGCCGCCGTTTTTTGCGCGCGGCGGGCCGGGCGGCCGAAGGATGCCCCGGCCGTGAAAAAAGGGCGGCCCCGCGCGGGGCCGCCCTTGTGCTAGCTGGCTGCGGGCTTGCGCTGGGCCCGGGGTTTCGCCCCGGCCTTGGCGGGAGCCTTGGTTTTTGCGGGGGCCTTGGGCGCGGCGGGGGCCTCGGCCCCGGGCTCGCTGCGGCAGGCCAGGGGCCAGACCTCGTCGATGAGCTCCACGGGGCGCACGGTGATGCGTCGGCGCAGTTCGGCCGGGATGTCCACGAGGTTGTGCTCGTTGTCCTTGGGGATGATGACGGTGGTCATGCCGTGGGCGACGGCGGCCAGGATCTTCTCCTTGATGCCGCCAACGGGCAGCACGCGCCCGCGCAGGGTGACCTCGCCGGTCATGCACACGTCGCCGCACACGGGGGTGTCGGTGAGGGCCGAGACCAGGGCGGTGACCAGGGTCACGCCCGCCGAGGGGCCGTCCTTGGGCGTCGCCCCGGCGGGCACATGGATGTGGATGTCCATCTTCTCGGTGAATTCGGGGTCGAGGCCGAACTGCCTGGCCCGGGCGCGGGCGTAGGACAGGGCGGCCTGGGCCGATTCCTTCATGACCTCGCCGAGCTGGCCGGTGAGGGTCAGCTTGCCCTTGCCGGGCATGGCCTGGACCTCGATGTGCAGGATTTCGCCGCCAAAGGGCGTCCAGGCCAGGCCCAGGGCCACGCCGGGGGGCAGGCTGGCCTCCAGGGCGTCGTCGCGCATGCGCGGCGGGCCGAGGAACTTCTCCACGGCCGCGGCGGTGACGCGGAAGGGGCCCTTCTGGCCCTCGGCCTTGCGCCGGGCGAGCTTGCGGCAGATGGAGCCGACCTCGCGCTCCAGGTTGCGCAGGCCCGCCTCGCGGGTGTACTCGCGCACGATCTTGGCCAGCACGGGGTCCGAGAGTTGCAGCTCGCGCAGGCGCAGGCCGTTTTCCGCCGCCTGGCGCGGCAGCAGGTAGCGCCGGGCGATCTTGATCTTCTCGTGCTCGGTGTAGCCGGGGATGCGGATGGTCTCCATGCGGTCGAGCAGCGGCGCGGGCACGGTGTCCAGGGTGTTGGCCGTGCAGATGAACATGACCTTGGACAGGTCGAAGGGCGCGTTCATGTAGTGGTCGGTGAAGGAGTTGTTCTGCTCGGGGTCGAGCACCTCCAGCAGCGCCGAGGACGGGTCGCCGCGGAAGTCCGCCCCGAGCTTGTCGATCTCGTCGAGCATGAACACGGGGTTGCGGCTGCCCGTCTGCTTGAGGCCCTGGATGATGCGCCCGGGCATGGCGCCGATGTAGGTCCTGCGGTGGCCGCGGATTTCGGCCTCGTCGCGCATGCCGCCCAGGCTCATGCGGTGGAACTTGCGGCCCAGGGCCCGGGCGATGGAACGCCCGAGGGATGTCTTGCCCACGCCGGGAGGGCCCACGAAGCACAGGATGGGGCCCTTCATCTTCGGGTTGAGCTTGCGCACCGAGAGGTATTCGAGGATGCGCTCCTTGACCTTGGACAGGTCGTAGTGGTCCTCGTCGAGGATTTTCTCGGCCTTGCCGATGTCCAGGCGGTCGCGGGTCTGGCGGTTCCAGGGCAGCTCGACGATCCAGTCCAGGTAGGTGCGGATGACCGTGGCCTCTGAGGAATCCTGGTGCATGGAGGCCAGGCGCTTGAGCTGTTTTTCGGCCTCGCGCATGACCTCTTCGGGCGGGGCGGCCTTGGCCAGGGCGGCGCGCAACTCGTCCAGCTCCTCGGCGTCGTCGGCGCCGTCGCCCAGCTCGCGGCGGATGGCCTTCATCTGCTCGCGCAGGAAGTAGTCCTTCTGGGCCTTGTCCATGCCCTCCTTGGCCATGCCCTGGATCTTGGCCTGCATGGCGGCGACCTCGACCTCCTTGGCCAGCTGGGTGTTGACCAGGCGCAGGCGCTCGATGGGGTCGACGCAGGCCAGGATGCCCTGGGCGTCGGCCACCTTCATGCGCAGGTTGGAGGCCACCAGGTCGGCCAGCCGCCCGGGGTCGTCCACGCTGGAGAGCACGCCCATGATATCCGGCGAGGAGATGCCGCGCAGGTTCATGATCTGCTCGCTCTGCTCCTTGGCGGCGCGCACCAGGGCTTCGTGCTCGCTGGTCAGCTCGGCCACCTGGGGCTCCTCGATGAGCTCGATGCGCGCGGTCAGGGCGGGCTCCTGGGCGGTGAACTCCGCCGCCCGCGCCCGCGACAGGCCCTGGACGAGGATTTTCAGGCGTCCGTCGGGCATCTTGAGCATGCGCATGATCAGACCCACGGTGCCGACCTCGTAGAGGTCCCCGGTCCCGGGCTCGTCCACGCTCTCGTCCTTCTGGGTCAGGATGAGGATGTGCCTGTCGCCGGCCAGGGCGGCCTCCACGGCGGCCACGGACTTCTCGCGGCCCACGAAGAGCGGCAGGATCATATAGTTGAAGACCACGATGTCGCGCACGGGCAGCACGGGGACTTCCGCGGGAATTTTGGGCTTCTGGTCCTGGCCGTCGTCTTCCTTGGAGTCGCCGTCGGCCAGCACCAGGACGTTTTCCAGGGTGTTGTCGTTCATTGCGTTCCTTTTTGGGGCGTACAAAGCCCTTTGGGCCGGGTGGGGGCCCGGCCCGGGCCGTTTCGTTCGTTGCGCGCCGCCCGGATCGGGGCGGCGGGGGGGCCCTTCGGGCGCGCGGCCCGGGTCAGGACCTGATTTCGAAGCGGTCGTGGCGCTTGTCGTAGTCCAGCCACTGGGAGCGCACGTCCTGGATGCGGGCCAGGGACGAGCCGGTCAGCAGCCGGTCGCGCAGTTCGGTCACGGCGGCCTCGTCGCCCTGGGCCAGAACCTCCACGGTGCCGTCGCCCAGGTTGCGGACCCATCCGGTGACGCCCAGGCTCTGGGCCTGGCCCTGGATCCAGGAGCGCAGGCCCACGCGCTGGACCGTGCCGGTGACGATGGATTGCAGGCTGCGGATCATGGCTGTCCTCCTTGCGGGTTGGCGCCGCGTGTCCGGTGCTTGTTCGCCTGTTGGTTCCCGTTCGTCCCTTGTCGGCCCCGGGGCGGGTCAGTCCAGCAGCCCGCGGGACCGGAAGCTCACATAGCCGCCCGAGGCGACCACCAGATGGTCGAGCAGCCGCAGGCCCACGGCCCGGGCGGCCTCGTCCAGGCGCCTGGTGAAGCGCTTGTCGCCCTCCGAGGGCTCGGGGTCGCCGCCCGGGTGGTTGTGCACCAGGATGACGCCGTGGGCCTCGAAGCGCAGGGCCGCGTGCAGCACCTCGCGCACGGGCACGCTCACCTCGTCCACCGTGCCCTGGCCCACGCGCTCCCAGCCCACCAGCCTGTTCCTGGCGTCCACCAGGGCCAGCCAGAGTTCCTCGGTGGTCCTGTGGGCCAGCCGGGCCCGGGCCATGGCCGCCACGCCGTCCGGGCTGTCCAGCACCTGGCGCTCGCGCAGGGGGCCTTCGGAAAGCCGGGCCCAGGTCTCGCGCCACAGGGCCCAGAATGCCTCCAGGGCCGGACCGAAGCCGGGCACGCGGCGCAGCTCCTCGGGCCGGGCCGCGAAGACGCCGCCCAGGGTGGCGAAGCGTTCGAGCAGGGCCTTGGCCAGGGGCTTGGTGTCGCGTCGCAGCAGCACATGGCCCAGCATCAGTTCCAGCAGCTCGTAGTCGGCGAGCTGGCGCGGATCGCGCCGCAGGCGCTCGCGCAGGCGCTCCCGGTGGCCTGTGTAATGCGGTTCATCCTTCATATGAGCACTTCCCGGCCTGCTGGCAAGGGGTGTTGGCGGGCGTGGGCCCGGAAAACGGCCCGCAAGGCCGTTCTATCCGCATGCAGGGGCGGGTTCAACCCGAAACAGGGCGGCTAGCGCCGGGCAGGGGCGGTCCTGGGGCCGAATGCCGAGTGCAGGCCCATGACCAGGGCCTCGAAGGCCTGTTCGGGCGTGCGCTGGCCGGTCTTGATGCCGAACTCGGCCTCCAGGGCCAGCTCGAAGATTCGGGCCGCGGCCGCGGGGCCCGCGCGGCGGGCCAGCTCGGCCTTGGACTTCTGGGCGGCGGGGGGGATCCAGGCCGAGGGCGGCTCGCCGCTGGCCAGCTCCCACAGCAGGCGGGCCTCGCGCTGGAGCAGGGCCAGGAAGGCGAAGAAGATGTCGTCGCTGGAGCTGGCCTGGCGGTTGTCCATGATCTTCTTCCAGACCTTGTCGCCGCTGCGGCCGTGGATGACGGCGGCGATGAAGGCGAAGATGTCCATGTCGGCCTCGAAGGAGACGATGCCCAGCTGCCCGGTGGTCACCGTGCCGCCGGGCTCCACGGCCAGGGCGATCTTGTCCAGCTCGTTCCTGGCGCCCAGGGCGTCGCAGGGCAGGGCCGCGCACAGGGCGCGCAGGGCGTCGGGGGCCACGGACAGCCCGGCCCGGGCCATGTGCGCGCGCACGAAGTCCTCCATGCCCTGGGGTGTGAGGCCCGGGGAGGTCCAGACCCAGCCCCGCTTTTCGGCCACGGGCCAGAACCTGGTCTTGGCCAGCACCGCCGGGGGCTTGGGGCCCTTGCGGTCGGCCTCGGCCTCCAGGCAGAACACGGGCCAGATGGCGGCGTTGAAGCTGCCCAGGGGCTGGGTCAGCTTGTCCCAGGTTTCCTTGAGCAGCTTGTGCGCCCGGCGGACGACCACCAGCCGGGGCGTGCCCATGAGGTCGGGCACGGTGAGGTCGGCCCAGAAGGCGCCGGGCAGCTCCTCGTCGCCCCAGTGGACGCGCCGGTCCCAGGGGCGGCCGCCCCCGTGCTCGGCCACCAGCGCCTCCAGGCGCTGGCGGAGCATCTCCGGGTCGGGGCAGAGCAGGAAGCTGAAGCCGGGGCGGCCTGCGGGCTGGGCCACGGGGCGGCCTAGTAGTCCTGGGCCATGCGGTCCACGGCGCGGCGCACGGCCATGTCGAGGACGTTGGCCTCGGCCTGGTTCTTGTCGTTGCCGGTGTAGGACTCGCTGGCGCCCACGCGCCCGGAGGTCCAGACCTGGACGCCGTCCGAGCGGCGGAACACGTCCAGGGTCAGGGAGATGCCGGCGCTGGATTTCAGGGTCTCGTCGTCGGAGCCGGTGAGCGAGGTGTGGGAGGTGAAGCGGTGCACGGTCACGTCCACATAGGCCGTGGCGGCCTCGCGCGGGGCCCAGGCCATCCGGCCCCGGCGGGTGATCTCGTCGCGCAGGGCCGAGCGCAGGGTGGCCTCCAGGCCGGGCTCCATGGTCGGGTTGACCACCGTGCGCAGGAACAGGGCGCGGCAGTCCGCGGGCAGGGCCAGGGGCGCCCCGGGGTCTGCCGAGTTGCGGTAGCCGGCGCAGGACGCCAGGAACAGGACCAGGACCAGGGCCGCCAGGGCGTGGATGACCCGCTGCATGACGCTTACCCCACCACGATGTTCACGAGTTTGTCGGGCACGGTGATGACCTTGCGCACGGTGTGGCCCTCCAGGTGCCGGGCCACGTTGGGCTCGGCCAGGGCCAGGGCCTGCATCCGCCCGGTGTCGGCCCCGGCGGGCACGGCCACGCGTCCGCGCACCTTGCCGTTGATCTGCACGATGACCGTGATCTCGTCCACGGCCAGGGCGGCCTCGTCGTGGGCGGGCCAGGGCGCGCTGGCCAGCAGGGAGGTGTAGCCCATGCGCTGCCACAGCTCCTCGCAGATGTGCGGGGCCACGGGCGAGAGCACCGTCAGGGCCGAGCTGACGGCCGAGGAGAGCACCCGGGCACCCTCCGGGGTTCCGCCCAGCTCGTCCTTGGCCAGGTACAGGGCGTTGACCAGCTCCATCACCGCCGCGATGGCCGTGTTGAACTGGAAGTTGGCCATGATGTCGCGCTGGACCTTTTGCACCGTCTGGTGCTCCTTGCGGCGCAGGTCGCGCGCGGCGCCGGTCAGGGCCTGGCCCTCCAGGGGGGCGCAGGCGCCCACGGGCGAGAGCACGGGCGCCAGCTCGTCCACCAGCCGCCACAGGCGCTTGAGGAAGCGCGAGGCGCCCTCGACGCCCTGCTCGCTCCACTCCAGGTCCTTTTCCGGCGGCGCGGCGAACAGGCAGAACAGGCGCGTGGTGTCCGCGCCGTAGGTGCGGATCATGTCGTCGGGGTCGACCACGTTGCCCTTGGATTTGGACATCTTGGCCCCGTCCATGAGCACCATGCCCTGGGTCAGCAGGTTGGCGAAGGGCTCGTCCAGCTCCACCACGCCCAGGTCGCGCAGGGCCTTTACATAGAAGCGCGAGTAGAGCAGGTGCAAGATGGCGTGCTCGATGCCGCCGATGTAGAGGTCGACGTTCATCCAGTACTTCAGGGCCTCGGGGTCCAGGCCCTGGGCCTCGTCGCGGGCGCAGGCGTAGCGCATGAAGTACCACGACGACTCCATGAAGGTGTCCATGGTGTCGGTTTCGCGCCGGGCGGGGCCGCCGCAGCGGGGGCAGGTGGCGGCCAGGAAGCTTTCGGCCTCGGGCAGGGGGCTCTTGCCGTCGGGGCGGGTCTTCACGTCCAGCGGCAGGAGCACGGGCAGCTCGGCCTCGGGCACGGGCACAACCCCGCACTCCTGGCAGTAGACCACGGGGATGGGCGCGCCCCAGTAGCGCTGGCGCGAGACGTTCCAGTCGCGCAGGCGGTAGTTGACGGTGGTCTTGCCCAGGCCGCTCAGGGCCAGGTGTTCGGTGATGGCGGCCTTGGCGGCCTCGTTGGGCTGGCCGTCGAAGGCTCCGGAGTTCACCAGCAGGCCGGGCCCGGTGTAGGCGGCGTCCATGTCGGCGGGGTCCAGGGGCTGGCCCTCGGGCTGGATGACCACGCGCATGGGCAGGCCGTACTTGCGGGCGAACTCGAAGTCGCGCTGGTCGTGGGCGGGCACGGCCATGACCGCGCCGGTGCCGTAGCCCATGAGCACGAAATTGGCGATCCAGATGGGCATGCGCGCGCCGGTGACGGGGTTCACGCAGTGGGCGCCGGTGAACACGCCCTCCTTCTCCAGGTCGTCGGCGCCGCGCGCGATGCGGTCCATGTTGCGGACCTTGTGCACGAAGGCCCGGGCCTGTTCGGCCTGGGCGGCGTCGGGGCAGGCGGCCAGGAGCGTCTCCACCAGCGGGTGCTCCGCGGCCAGGCTCATGAAGGTCGCGCCGTGGAGGGTGTCGGGCCGGGTGGTGAACACGGCCACGCGCTCGTCCAGGCCCTCGACCTGGAATTCCAGCTCGGAGCCGTGGCTCCGGCCGATCCAGTTGCGCTGCATGGTCAGCACGCGCTCGGGCCAGCCCGGCAGCTTGTCCAGCCAGTCGAGCAGCTCGTCGGCGTAGTCGGTGATGCGCAGGAACCACTGCTCCAGCTCGCGCTGCTCCACGGGGGAGTCGCAGCGCCAGCACAGGCCGTCCTCCACCTGCTCGTTGGCCAGCACGGTGTGGCAGTCCGGGCACCAGTTCACCGGGGATTTCTTGCGGTAGGCCAGCCCCTTTTCCAGGAGCTTCAGGAAATAGAGCTGCTCCCAGCGGTAGTAGCCGGGGTGGCAGGTGGCCAGTTCGCGGTCCCAGTCGTAGGAGTAGCCCAGGCGGCGCAGCTGGGTGCGCATGGTGGCGATGTTCTCGTAGGTCCACTTGGCCGGGTGGGTGCCGTGCTTGACGGCGGCGTTCTCGGCGGGCAGGCCGAAGGCGTCCCAGCCGATGGGGTGCAGGACGTTGAAGCCCTGCATGCGCTTGAAGCGCGCCACCACGTCGCCGATGGAGTAGTTGCGCACATGGCCCATGTGGATGCGCCCCGAGGGGTAGGGGAACATCTCAAGGACGTAGTGCTTGGGCTTGGCGTGGTCGATCCCGACCTTGAAGGTCCCGCGCTCTTCCCATATCTGCTGCCATTTGGCCTCGAGGGCCTCGGGGGCGTACACGCTTTCGGACATGCGGATTCCTTGCTTGCGCCCGTTGGGGCGCCTAGTGGCGGTTGAACAGCGCGGGGAACAGCCGGTTGAGCGTCCTGCGCACGGGTTTGTCCTTGTACTCCTCGGCTTTCTGCCTCACCTGGAGGTCGATGTCGAGCCGCTGGGCGAAAGTCACATGGGCGAAGTCCCGGGTCCAGGCGTCCACGCTGCGCATGGCGGCCCGGCGCCCGTCCTCGCCGATGGCCAGGTACACGTCGGCGCCGCTGCGGTAGTGGGCCCAGAAGGCCAGGCCCCAGGCCGTGAGCCGCTGGCCGGCCGGCGCGTCGGTGGCGTCGGCCACGGCCTGGGCGTCGATGCACCACGCGGGCCAGCGCAGATCGGCCAGGGCCTGGGCCATGTCGCCGGCCCACAGGCCGAGGTCGCTGCCCCAGGCCACGTTCCAGCGCAGCTCCACGCTCTGGCGGCGGTGTTCGCGCCACGCGCGCAGGGCCGGCCCGCCCTGGGCGGCCCGGCCCAGCACCACCCGGGGCGTTCCCGCCGGGCACTGCGAAACGTCCTTAACGAACCCTAAGCTCACCATGTTCCACGGCCCGGGCCACGGCGTCGAGGATGCCGTTCACGAAGTTCTTGGAGTTGTCGTCGCCGTAGCGCTTGGCCAGCTCCACCGCCTCGTTGATGGCCACCTTGAGCGGAATGTCGTCCAGGTAGAGCATCTCGTACAGGGCCACGCGCAGGATGGTCAGCTCCACGCGGGCGATGCGTGCGAGCTTCCAGTGCTGCGAGAAGCGGTTGATGGTTTCGTCCAGGTCCTGGCGGCGGCTCCAGACCCCGGCCACCAGGGCCCGGGCGAACTCCTCGCGGCCCTGGGCGTGCCCGTCGTCGCCGTCGGCGGGTTCGGGGGGCGTGTCCTGGTCCTGCTCCTGGCGCGCCTCGGGGGCCAGGGCCACGGCGCGCGCCGTGTCGTCGCCCTCGGGCGGCGCGAAGCACAGCCCGTAGAGCACCTCGAAGGCGCGGCGGCGGCCCGAGCGGCGGCCGCCTTTTTTCTGCGTGTTCATGTGCTAGATCTGCTCCATGACCCGGACCATCTCCAGCACGGCGGAGGCGGCTTCCACGCCCTTGTTGCCGGCCTTGGACCCGGCGCGCTCGATGGCCTGCTCCAGGGTGTCGGTGGTCAGCACGCCGAAG
>Ga0172382_10006524_pt1 | contig 16903 bp, 11 predicted proteins | sample Leawel138RmetaG_FD_122245 | JGI IMG/M metagenome (GOLD analysis project Ga0172382, IMG submission 122245) | Leachate microbial communities from a municipal landfill in Southern Ontario, Canada - Leachate well 138R metaG | ecosystem: Engineered > Solid waste > Landfill > Unclassified | place...
CCTCCTCGACGGCGCGCTCTTTCAACACCTTCTTCTCCCAGCGGTAGGTCTCTTCGTGGGAGCTATCGTCGTTCAGGCGGTAATCGATCTGGTAATGCGTGTAGCGGATGGGGATGTCGGGGGAAGAATCGGCGGCCACGGGACCGGTGGTGAGCAGGAACAGTACGGCGAGAATGCGTGTGGTCACTTTTTTTTCTCCCTGTGAACGTCATGGGTCCGCTCGGTATGAGTGGGCAATTGCAGCCTCGAGACGTGCCGGGTTCGAACGGATCCGCCCCCGGACTGCCGTTGTCCCTGGCCGGTGACTAACCTAATCACATGTCCCGCTCGACCTGCAAGCCGAGCACGGAGCACCGCTGTCACCCGAGACCGGAGTCTTGTTTCTTGCCCAGGCAAGAGGAACGACTTGGCCCGTTGATTCCATAGCGTTAAACACAGGTGAACGTGACGGGCCTACCGACCTTCCCGACGACTGGGGTATAGTGACCTCCCTTCTCTCGGCAGCTTCTTCGGCAATACAAGGACTTACGCCCTTGGCCTCCTCCCAGCTCAACCTCGACATCTGCTCGCAACCCGGCCCCGCATCGCCGACGGTCGCGGCTGCCGTGGAGGCGCTGGCGGGTCAAAGCGGCATTGAAGCTAGAGGGGCGATCTTCACCCGCGCCGAGGTGGTGGAGTTCATCCTCGACCTCGCCGGCTACACCGCAGATCGGCCGCTCCATCGGATGCGCTTTCTTGAGCCCTCCTTCGGCGGCGGCGAGTTTCTGCTTGCCGCGGTGCGCCGCCTCCTTGCCGCATGGCGCGCCTCCGATGCCCAACCGGCCATCGACCAGCTCAGCAACGCGGTGCGCGCCGTCGAACTCCATCGCGACACCTTCGCCGCCACCCGCGACGCACTCATCCAACTGCTAAAGCAGGAAGGTATCGCCGCCCGCTCGGCCGTGACCCTCGCTGATCGCTGGCTGGTGCAGGATGATTTCCTGCTCGTGCCCCTGGAGGGCGCCTTCGACGTGATCGCCGGCAACCCGCCCTATGTGCGCCAGGAGCTGATCCCCGCGCCCCTGCTGACCGAATACCGCAGCCGCTACCCGACCCTCTACGACCGGGCCGATCTCTACGTCCCCTTCATTGAGCGCTCCCTGTCGCTGCTCGCCGACAAGGGCAACCTCGGTTTCATCTGCGCCGATCGCTGGATGAAAAACCGCTACGGCGGCCCACTCCGGGAACTGGTCGCCAGCCGCTTCCACCTCAAGGTCTACGTGGACATGGTGGACACCCCGGCCTTCCACAGCGACGTGATCGCCTATCCGGCCATCACCGTCATCAGCCGCGAAGCGACGGGCACCACCCGCATCGCCCACCGCCCGCCCATCGACGCCACCGCGCTCACCGCGCTCACCGCGCTGGCGAAGGAGCTGACGGCGGAGACGTTGCCCGAAAACGGCCAGGTGCGCGAACTCGCCTGCGTGGCCCAGGGGGACGAACCCTGGCTGCTCGAATCATCGGACCAGATGGCCCTCATCCGCCGCCTGGAACAGACTTACCCCACCCTCGAAGAGGCCGGTTGCAAGGTCGGCATCGGCGTCGCGACCGGCGCCGACAAGGCCTTCATCGGCGACTTCGAAGCCCTCGACGTGGAACCGGATCGCAAGCTCCCTCTCGCCACCACGCGCGACATCCAGAGCGGCGAAGTTCACTGGCGCGGCCAGGGCGTGATCAACCCCTTCGCCGACGAAGGCGGGCTGGTCGATCTCAACGACTACCCCCGACTGCGCCGCTACCTGGAAGCGCGCAAAGAGGTCATCGCCGCCCGCCACTGCGCGCAGAAATCGCCGGCCGGCTGGTATCGCACCATCGACCGCATCTTCCCGGCCCTTGCCCGCAAACCGAAGCTCCTGATCCCTGACATCAAGGGCGCGGCCCACATCGTCTACGAGCCCGGCGAACTCTACCCGCACCACAACCTCTACTACGTGACCTCCGAGACCTGGAATCTGCGCGCCTTGCAGGCGGTGCTCCTCTCCGAAGTCCCCCGCCTCTTCATGGCGACCTACTCCACCAAGATGCGCGGCGGTTACCTGCGCTTCCAGGCTCAATACCTGCGCCGCCTGCGCATCCCCGAGTGGCGCGACGTCCCCGAGCCCCTGCGCGCGGAACTGAACGAAGCCGCCACCAAGCGCGACATCGCCGCCTGCAACCGCGCCACCTTCCGGCTCTACGGACTGACTCCAGGAAGAACAAAGCTAGGGATGGTCGCATGAGCGAACAGCAGAAGGAGAACCCCGGCGGCAGTCTGCTGATCTACCGCGCGGATGAAGGCGCCTCACCCATTCGCGTCCTGCTGGAAGGCGAAACAGTCTGGCTCACCCAACGCCAGATCGCCGAGCTTTACGGCACCTCGGTCCCGAACATAAGCCAACACGTTTCAGCCATTTACGAAGACGAGGAACTGCGGCCTGAGGCAACTGTTAAGAAATACTTAATAGTTCAAAGCGAGGGCGGTCGGCAGGTCAAGCGCCTCGTCGACCACTACAACCTGGAAATGATCCTCGCCATCGGCTATCGCGTGCGCTCCGCCCGCGGCACCCAGTTCCGGCAGTGGGCCACCGCACGCCTGGGCGAATATCTCGTCAAGGGCTTCACCCTGGACGACGAGCGGCTCAAAGGCGCGGCCGGCCCGGTCGACTATTTCGACGAACTGCTGGCGCGCATCCGGGAAATACGCGCCAGCGAGGCCCGGGTCTACCAACGCATCCGCGACATCTTCGCCCTTGCCGCCGACTACCGCGAAGGCGAAGCCGAAACGCAGCGCTTCTTCGCCACCGTGCAGAACAAGATGCACTACGCCGCCACCGGCCTCACCGCCGCCGAGATCATCCGCCAGCGCGCCGATGCGGACAAACCCAACATGGGCGCGACCAACTGGAAGGGCAGCCAGGTGCTCAAGCGCGACGTTGGCACCGCCAAGAACTACCTCGACAACCGGGAGATCGACACCCTCAACCGCATCACCGTCATGTTCCTCGACCAGGCCGAGTTCCGCGCCCAGCGGCGCCAGGACATCCGCATGGGCGATTGGGAAGCCTTTCTGGACAAATTCCTGCACGACACCGAATTGCCGGTGCTCGCCGGCGCAGGCCGGATGAGCCGCGAAGATGCGTTGGCGTGGGCAGAAGGCCAATACGACGCCTTCGCCGAGCGCCGCCGGCTCGCCGCGGAAGCCGAGGCCGAAGCGCGGTATGTGGAGGATTTGAAGGCGACCGCAAAATCGTTGGGGGCCGAGCGGAAACAACCGGCGAAGAAGCGCCGACGCAGCGAGAAGGGTGGCGGAGAGGAGCAGCCAGCAGATGGAAGCACCGGCGAGCCAGCAGGCAAAAGGAAAGACCTGACCCCGTGATCCTCTGACCCCGTGATCCTCCGGAAGGCCAGAAAGCTGGCTGCCACGGTTGCCAAGGCCACGAACGAACCTGCCAAGAGGACGGCAAAGAAACTGACGGCTTCTCGAAGAGCAGAGAGGGCGGCAGAATAGACTCCGAGTTTCGGTCCACGCCTCCAAAGTTTCACATGGGGCGCACGCGAGATGCCTCATGTATGCGACAAGACGAGACCTGACCCTAGTGGCTCATCGGAACTATTCGAAAATGTCGAATAGTTCAAACCGAGGGCATCTACAGCCCGTTCACTTCGACCAGTCGTTAGCCAGAAGCTCCGCTTGCTTGAGCACCAACTCAACTGCATCGGCCTGCTGGTCAGGTGGATACCTCCACTTCTGCAAGCATCGCCGCACCAGAATGCGTAGCTTGGCGCGAACGCTCTCGCGTACCTGCCAATCCACAGTGGTGCTGGCACGCAGCTTTTCGGTGATCTCGATGGCGATCTTCTTCAATACCTCATCGCCCAACTCGCGCACTGCGCTTTCGTTGTTGGCGAGTGCGTCATAGAAGGCGATCTCGTCATTGCCCAAGCCGATGGCGGCTTCCCGTTCCAGGGTGGCCTGGAACTCCTTGGCCATCTGGATGAGTTCTTCGATGACCTGAGCCGTTTCAATCGCTCGGTTGTGATACTTCCGCAGGGTCTCCAGCAGCCGGTCGCCGTATTTCTTCTCCTGCACCACGTTGTTGCGCGCATGCGCCCTGATTTCATCCCGCAGCAATTTTTCCAGCAACTCCACCGCCAGGTTGCGGCTATCCATCTTGCGCACGTCTTCGAGGAATTCGTCCGACAGCAGGCCGATGTTCGGCTTATCCAGCCCAGCCAACGCGAACACGTCGGCCACACCATCCGAGATGATGGCGTTGTCCAGAATCTGCTTGAGGGCGCTGTTCTTCTCGGCGTCGCTGCGCTTTTTGTCCACGGTCGTGAACTTGGCAATGGCGACCTTGATGGCCGAGAAGAAGGCGATCTCCTTGCGCAGTGCACCTGCCTCATCCAGCGTCCCGCACAGGGAAAACGCCTTGGCCACGGCCACCATGGTGTCGAGGAAGCGCGTCTTGCCGTCCTTGAGGCCGAGGATGTGGTTGGCTGCCGGCACCAGCAACTGGATGGCCCGCGTTTCGAATGCGCCGTAGTCAAAGCTGTGCATCATGCCGCGCACGATGTCCATCTTTTCCAGCAGCACCGCCAGCGCTTCGGCTGCGTTGTGCGTGGGGTCGCCCTTGCCCTTGGCATCGGTGTAAGTCTTGAGCGCGGCCTTCAGCTCGCTGGCAATACCGATGTAATCGACCACCAGACCACCCGGCTTGTTCTTGAACACCCGGTTGACGCGGGCGATGGCCTGCATCAGGTTGTGGCCCTTCATCGGCTTGTCGATGTACATGGTGTGGCAGCACGGGACATCAAATCCGGTTAGCCACATATCGCGCACGATCACCAGCTTCAGCGGGTCTTTCATGTCCTTGAATCGCGCTTCCAGCTGCTTCTTCACCTGCTTGCTGTACAGATGCGGTTGTAGCAGGGCCTTGTCAGCGGCCGAGCCCGTCATCACGACCTTGATCGCGCCTTGCTCCGGATCGGCGCTGTGCCACTCTGGACGCAGCGGCGGGTTGTCCTCGTCGCCCACACAAATGGCGTTGTAAAGCTGCACGCAGATGTCGCGGCTCATGCAGACGATCATGGCCTTACCGTCCACTACCGAGATACGCGCCTCGAAGTGCTGGACCAGGTCGCGCGCCACTTGCTGTAGCCGCGGTTCCGAGCCCACCAGTTTTTCCAAGGCCGCCCACTCGCTCTTGGTTTTCTCCCGGCTGGCGATGTCCTCTTCGTCCTCGACGACTTCCTCCACCTGCTCGTTGAGCGCGTCGATTTCGGCCTGATTGACGTCCAGCTTGGCTAAGCGGCTCTCATAGAAGATGGGCACCGTGGCACCATCGTCAACGGCATCTTGGATGTCGTAGATGCTGACATAGTCCCCAAACACCGCGCGGGTATCCTTGTCTTCCAGCGCAATGGGCGTACCGGTGAAGCCGATAAAGGTAGCGTTTTTCAGCGCATCACGCAGGTGCTTGGCATAGCCGAAGACATACTTACCGGTCTTGGTGTCAAGCCGTCCTTTGGTGCCGTACTGGCTGCGGTGGGCCTCGTCCGAGATCACCACGATATTGGTGCGCGCAGAAAGCAGTGGATGTGTTTCTTCACCCTCCAGCAACGCGAACTTCTGCACTGTGGTGAAGATGATGCCGCCCGCTTCGCGCGAGGCCAGCATCTCGCGCAGTTCGTCGCGGTCCCCGGCTTGAATGGGGGTGGTCTTGAGCAGGTCACTGGCGGCACTGAAGGTCGCGAACAACTGGCCGTCCAGATCGTTGCGGTCGGTCACCACCACCAGCGTGGGGTTCTTCATTTCAGGCTGTTGCAGCAGCTTGCCCGCGTAGCAGGCCATGGTGATGCTCTTGCCCGAGCCCTGGGTGTGCCAAACAACGCCCGCTTTGCGCGAACCAGGCTTTACCTCCTTGCCGTAGGTGGCGCGTTCCTCAAACACCGCCAGCATGCCTTTGTCGGCGTCCCGCGCGGCAATGACTGTTGCGCGTACAGCCTCGCGCACGGCGTGAAACTGGTGGTAGCCCGCAATCTTCTTGACGATGCTGTCGCCATCCTGCTCGAACAGCACGAAGTGCCGCACGTAGTCCAGAAACAGTTCGGGCTTGAAGAAGCCACGTACCACCGTCTCCAGTTCCATCTGCAGGGGCGGCCGGTCGTGTTCGTTGGCGATGGTGCGCCAGGGCAGCATGCGCTCCGCGTTCGCGGTGAGTGAGCCGACACGCGCCGTCCAGCCGTCGCTTACCACCAGGGCAGTGTTGCTGTTGAACAGGTCGCTGATCTCGTCCTTGTAGGTCTGTAGCTGGTTGAAGGCATCCCAGACATCGGTCTGCTCATTGGCGGGGTTCTTCAACTCCACCACCGCCAGCGGCAGGCCGTTCACAAAGGCGATCACATCGGGCCGGCGCGGCTGCTTGCTGCCGGTGATGGTGAACTGATTAACCACCAGAAAGTCGTTGTTGCGGGGTTGCGCAAAGTCGATGAAGTGCACCAGATCAGTCTTCTTCGCTTCCCCCACAGCAAACTCCACCAGCACGCCATTCAGCAGCAGCCGGTGAACGGTGCGGTTGCGTACCACCATCTGCGGCTCGCTCACCGTCAGCAGCGCATGGGCGGCCTGCTCCAGGCCGGCAGGGGGTATCTGCGGGTTAATCCGCGCCAGCGCGGCCAGGAGCCGCTCGCGCAGCACCACCTGCCGGTAGTCGGTGCGCTCGGGCGTGCTGCTGTCCGGGGCAATGTCCGGGCCGTGGGCGAATCGCCAACCGGTCTCCTGGAACCAGCCCAGGCACAGGTCTTCGAGCTGTTGTTCGTTCAACATCTTGAAACCCCTACGATTTCCCGGGCTGCCGGGCTGCCGGGCTGCCGGGCTGCCGGGCTGCCGGGCTGCCGGGCAACCGGTCCGGTTTGCGATGAAATGAGAAAGTCGTATCAAATCAATGATCTGCGTCGGCATTGGCGCACATCCCCCATTTCCAATGAAATGGCGGCTACGCCCACGCCGGGATGTACCGCGCGTAGCGCCGGGAGTCGGGCGCATTGGGGTCGATCTTGACCAAGCCCTGCTCCATGGTCGCGGTAATGATCTGCGAAACCGTATTGCTACTACCCTCAGGCAAACCAAACCGTTCGCGCAGCGACTGGTTGGTCATCTGCTTGCGCAGCACATACTGCAAGACGCAGTGCTGGTAGCAGGCCCGCACCCTGTCGCTACCGTTCATGTCGCGGAATGAGCGCGGGCCGTGAATCACCACAATCGTGCGCCGATGGCTGGTCAAGAACTCCGGGGCCGGTAACTGCATGAACTCGGAAGCCTCGATCACCCGGTCAATGCCGCTACTCTTCTCCTCGCAAATCCCGAAACGGCGCATCAGATCGGCCAGTCGCTCGTTGCGGGACTGGTAGCCGTCGATGAAGCGCTCCACCGGCACGATGGGCTCCCCTGGGTTGGATATTTCCACGCGGTTGCTGAAAACCTCCACCACGGGAGAGGTGCCGCTCAAGTCGAAATCCTGGTGGATCAGCGCATTGGCGAGCAGTTCTCGCACCACCACCTCGGGCAGTAGCTTGATCTCTTTGCGAATGGCCCCTTCGATGACTTCGTTCTGGGGCAACTTGCCCATCACGTACTGCACCAGCCCGGCAAAGCCCACGGCATAGCCTTTTTCACCGGTAAGATCAGAGACAGTCTTCAGCTTGGACTCGCCCGCGTAGACAATCACGCGCGCGGCCTTGCGGCCGACGTCCGGAAACTGACGCATGTTCTTGGCCAGCAGTACCGCGCCGATGTGCAGGATGTTGAAACCCGCCGCGCTGCGCTCGATCAAGCGCTCGCCCAGCAAGCGGGCCAGCACCCCGGCCTGATCGGTGGGGTAGGGCAAGCGCATCAAGTCGAAGAAGGTCTGGGTATCCAGCAACTGCACCACGTCTTGCGCGGAGACATCTCTCAGCGCCGGGTTCTCCAGCCAACTGGGCTGCCCCTCTGCGAAGATCTTGCGTAACTGGTCCTCGCTCATCGGCACCAGTTCTTCGCCCGAGCGCATCAGGTAGGCGCCTTCGTAGTGGTAGGCCGTTCCCTTCGGCCGCGCCGGAATACTGAACACCACCACCCGCCCATCAGGGTGAGCAACGGCCGCGACGTCCACGCGGAAGCCGATCCAATGGAACAGCTTCTCGGCGATGTCCTGGGTATCCGGGTACGCCTGGCTGCCCACCACAACGCGCGGCGGCTTGTCCGCTATTCCCAGCACCAGATGCCCGCCGCCTTCGTTGGCAATGGCCACGCAATAGCGGCACAGTTTTCGTGTGTCGTACTGGTTGTTAGCCTCTTTGAATTCGAGGTTCTGGGTTTCAGAGGTGAGACCACGCCAAATGTCGATTTGTGCAGGTGTGATGGTCATGTGGCAACGTCTCCCCCTTCTGTCAATTTGGCCAAGACCAACACCTGATCCGCCACCTGTTCCCGCAGCGTCTGCGGATAGCCATACTTGCGCAGCACCACCCGTACTACATTGCGCAACCTAGCCTGCACGGCATCGCGGGTTTCCCAGTCCACCACCTTGTTCTTGGCGATGGATGAAGCAAGCTCTTCCGCGATTAGCGCGATGCGCCCGGGCTCGACCTGCTCGGCGCCCGAGGGTTGGCGCAACAGGTCTACGATGCTGGTCAGCGTGGCAGGTGGGGTTGCCGGCGTTACCGTAGCATCCACCAGATCCGGTACCGCCACGCTCTCTGTGATCGTGACTTCGTGGTGCTTGCCGCGCCGCTGAATCGCCGCCGCCATCTCGGCTTCGGTGGTCATGACGTTACAGTACTCCGACGCCCCGAGCAGATCGGGGAATAGACTGGCGTGGTGTACATTCATGCGCCGGAGGTGGCGCAGGCAAGCGTCACGTTCCTCGTTGCGGATGTAGATCTTGCAGATGTACTTGGCCAATATGCCGGGCTGCTCGTCTTCAGACGCTGAACGCAGTTCTTCGTCTTCGAACAGCTCGTCATCTGCCAGCACGGTGGCCAGTTTGTTTTCGATGGTGGCGTCGGTAGGCGAGAAGGTGAACAAGCCTGCCTGATTCACCAATCGGCCGTGGTCGTCCTTGCGAGGCTCCCACACGCGTATGCCGGTTTCGCCTTCGTGCTCGGCCAGAAAGCTCTTGTTGAGCACGTACACAGCGCGATAGGTGTTTTCCTTTTGTTCGTCCTTACTGTCTTCCTTGTGGAAAGCAAAGAACAGCGCGACGTAAGGCGAGTAGGTCCAGTCCAGCAGCGGCGTCATCAAACCGTGGTGCTGACCCACCGACCATAGCTCATCGTCCTCATCAACCATGGCCGCATCGCTGAGACGGCCGCGCACGGCACGCTTGAAGCGCTCCAATTGAGCCTGCGCCAAGGCTTCGGTGACGATGCCATTGGTGGTTAACCGCCCCAGGGTGGGCATCAGGCTCCAGTCGAACCGACGATGGCCGCGAAACACCAGTTGCTCGCCGGGCCGATTGAAGAAGTCACTCTCCAGCAGATCGGTGAAGTCCCGCCAGGACTCCAGGCGTGTCACCGGAATGCGCCCGCTTAACTCATCGGCCATGATTTCGAAGCGCCGGGCGCTACCGTCAGCCGACCACAACGGAATCTTCTCAAAGTAATCGCTGGTCTGCGGCGAGGTCGCTTCAGCGGGCGAAGTGACGACTTCCGTCATGCCTCAGCCTCCAATAGGGCATTGGCGACAGGCAACTCACCGGAGAGGAGTTTTGGAAGGAGGGTGTCGCGTAGATCAGCCAAGTTCTGATTTGCTCTCCTCATTGCCACAATTTGGTCGAACATGTCCGACGAAATCCGGTGAAATTCGCGTAGCAGATCGTCCTGCGGAATAGCCAGCACATCGGAAACCACAAGCTCAGGTCGAACCGCTGGGTAAGCCCCACCATCTGCAAGATGACCTAGACGTTCGATATTTGCATCAGATGTTGCTGCGAGATAAACGTACTCTCGCAGATAACTCTTCTTCGGCCGCAATACCGCAAAGCCGGTGCTGCCCGTAAGGCCCGGTTCACCAACCAGCGCGAAGGAGCGGTTACCAGGTCGAACGGTGCCAATAATGGTGTCTCCGGCCTCCAAAATGCGGCGGGCTCGACTCGGGATATTCGAGCCCTCCATCGGTTGCACGTCGATGACCTCACCGTTCTTTGTGTTCGCCAGATCAACGTATCTCACCGACGTGGGCAATGTTCTTGCGCTCCAACTGCTGGCATTCAATTCACACACTGTCGCAAGCGTCGCGGCAGCCCACCCCCTCGGAATCTCCCCCAGCTCTGACTCTTCCATCTCGTCTGGGAACAACGCGGCGGTGGCGGCGAGTTGTTCGTATTGCTCGGGCGGCAGCGCGTCGAGTTCGGCGTCGGACTTGCCGCTGATGGCGGTCATGGCAGCGCGCAGCGGGTCGCGGCCTGCCTGAATGGCTGTAATCTTTGCTATAACCGGGTCGAAATCGACAAACCACGATCTGAAGATGGCTTGCGCCATGGCTTCGAGGGTTTGAGCAATATCTCGATTCAAGGTGATCTTGCTTTCAATCGCATCCAATGTGCGCTGAATGGAGAGGCGAGCAGATGTCGGCTCGGGAACCGGAAACGAAAGAAAATCGTCTCGGCTCAGCGACAGGTTTGTCGTTCCCATGCCCCGAGCGCGGCAATATTCTCTGTATTCAGGAGTTCGCAAAACCCAGTAGAGATACGAGCGATCAATCAACCCATTCTTGAATACCAGCTTCACTGTGTCTTGAGTCATTCTTCCGACAGCGATGAAGCTTGGAACTCGAGCCACTGAGCCCAGAAGATCCCCTGATTGCGTAACATCCTTTAAGGAAACGTACATATCTCCAGGATAAACAAGCAGCTTGGCGGGGCTTTCACCTCCATAGGTTCGAAGCTTGTCGGATCTAAACCCGCCATCGCGCTCAATAGAAGCTAGTCCGAGAAGCACTGGACCCGGCGTGTCCAAGAGCGCGCTTTGGTAGGTATTGCCGCGCTGCAAATCAACGAAGTCACCGACAGTGGCCGAGCCCCAATCAAATGGCATACCCAAGCCCCGCCAAGTTCTTCTTGATCTCATCCTCCAGCTTGGCGCTCTCCTCAAACTGCGACGCCAACTGCGCCGTCAGCCGCGCCATCTTGTCGGCAAAGGCTTCCCCATCCTCTTCCTGCTCCTCCGCGCCCACATAGCGCCCCGGCGTAAGCACATGCTCATGCTTGCGAATGTCGTCCAGCGAGGCCGAGTAGCAAAAGCCCGGCACATTCTTGTACCCCTCATCTTGCTGCCAGGCGTGGAAGGTGTCGGCGATCTTCTTGATGTCGTCCAGGGTGAAGTCGCGCAGCACGCGGTCTTTCATGTAGCCGAGCTGGCGGGCGTCGATGAACAGGAACTGGCCGCGCCGGTCGCGTTTCTTCTTGTCGAGATTGAAACCGTTGGCCTTGTCGCGGGTCAGGAACCAGATGCAAGCGGGAATCTGCGTGTTGGTGAAGAGCTGGCCGGGCAGGGCCACCATGCACTCCACGTAATCACGCTCCACCAGTTGCTTGCGGATTTCGCCCTCGCTGTTGGTGTTGCTACTCATGGAGCCATTGGCCAGCAGCAGCGCCATGCTGCCGGTGGGGGCCAGGTGGTAGAGCATGTGCTGTAGCCAGGCGAAGTTGGCGTTGCCCTGTGGCGGCGTGCCGGCGATCCAGCGCGGGTCGTTCTCCAGCTTGGCGTTCCACCACTCCTTCATGTTGAAGGGCGGGTTGGCCATCACGTAGTCGGCGCGCAGGTCGGGATGCAGGTCGTTGAGCAGGGTGTCGCCGGGCTGGCCGCCGAAGTTGAAGTCCAGGCCGCGGATCGCCATGTTCATGGCCGCCAGCTTCCAGGTGGTGGGGTTGCTCTCCTGGCCGTAGACACTGATCTGGCCGGACCCTTTTCCACTCTTGGGGCCGTTCGCCACCTTGCCGCCGTGCTCGGCGATGAACTCCTCGCTCTGCACGAAGAAGCCGCCCGAGCCCATGGCCGGGTCGTACACCCGGCCCTTGAAGGGTTGCAGCATTTCGACGATGAGCGTGACGATGCTCTTGGGCGTGTAGTACTGGCCGCCCTTCTTGCCTTCGGCCAGGGCGAACTGGCCGAGGAAGTATTCGTAGACGTGGCCGAGGATGTCCTTGCTCTTCAGGTTGAGCGCCTGGCCGTTGTAATTGGGCCTATTGAAGTTGGTATCCGAGAAGTGGGCGATCAGGTCGGCCAGCTTGTGGCTGTCGATCTGGGTGCGGGCGAAATCCTTGTTGAGCACGTTCTTCAGCTTGCCGTTCTCGCGCTCCACGGCCTCCATGGCGTTGTCGACAAGCCAGCCGACGGTGCGCATCTTGTCCGGCACCATCTCCAGCTCACCCGCCTCGTTGCGCACGTATCGGCCGTCGCTGTCGCGCTTGGGCACTTGCCAGGGCAGATCGCTGCCCGGTGGCAGCTGGGCCAAGTCCCGTAGCGTTTGCCAGCGCGCTTCAAACGGCACCCAGAAGACGTTCTTCTCGGTGTAGTAGTCGCGCACCTCCAACTCGGCGGCAAGGCTGGTCTCGTAATCTTCCGGGTAATCCGCCGGGTCCATGTAGTAGTCGTGGTCGGGATTCTGGAACTGCGCGCGCAGTTCGCTCTGACGCTCTTCAAAGGCATCGGAAACGTATTTCAGGAAGATCAGGCCAAGAACGACGTGTTTGTAGACGGAGGCATCCAGGGCGGAGCGCAGCTTGTCGGCGGCGGTCCACAGCTTCTTTTCGAGTTCGTTGAAAAACTGTTGTTCGATGGGGTTCATGGGTGTTCCCGGATGAATTCGAATTGGACCGTGGCAAGTTGGTTGCACGGGTCCGCGAGTCAGGTCTTTCCTTTTGGCGCAACATCCAATGCAAGTTCTGCGATTCTTCTTTTACAGCTATCTTCGGTAACCACCCGCAACGTCTCCAGACGCCTGCGTATGAGTTCCAGCTCTTCTTCGGAGATGGAGTAACTCCTGCTATAGCGGGCGTCCACATAGGCGCGGCGAAGGAGGTCGAACAGATGTTCCTCCTCACTTGTATTCCTCGGGAAGACGGTCCCGAATCGCGGATCGAATCCGGCTGCCTGGGCCAGAAGCTTGTCCAAGTCATGCTCTTTTGGTTTGTATCCCGTGTGGACGAGCAAAAGGCAGGTGATGTAACGCTCGGAAGCTTGGTGGAGAAGAAATGCCGCAAGCTTCAGCGCCTTGTCTTTGACCATGAAGTCGGCGCCACGCATGAACTGGTCGCCTGTTTCCATCCACTCCCCAAAATACTCCTCCGCATGCCGCAACATCACCTCCGGCGGCAACTCCTTCGGCGGCCTGGCCAGCGAATACCTCCCCGAATCCCAAAGCAGGAACCCCTCCTTCAGGATGTCCATGAAGAAGAACCGCCGCTCCGCCAACATCTGATTCACATGCTGAATCGTATGCACGATGAAGTTGACGCGGGTTCCTTTGCTTTCCGGCTGCAAGGCGGCCTTCAACTTCTCGTCGTGGTTGACGTCGCGCTCGCGGTCCTTGTCGGCGGTGACGATGAGGATGTCGTAGTCGGAGTGGTAGCCGTAGGTGATGTGGTCCTCTTCGTATTCGTCTTCGACCCAGTCGCCTCTCGCGTGGGAGCCGAAGAGGATGATCATCTCCACGTCCTGGTGGGCACGGATGGTTTCGACGATGCGGCGCAGTTCGTCCTTCTTGTGGGGCGGGAGGTGTTTGGGGCGGGTCTTCATCTTGTACCAGGGCGAGGGGCCGCGGGTGTCCTCGTAGCTGTGTTCCATCACGGGGCCTCCTGTTCCATGGCATGGCGGGCGCCTGCGTTTTGCAGTTCCTCGGTGGCCGTTTCGAGGCGGACGGCGAGGTCGTGCAGCACTTGGGCGAAGGCGCCGCGGTCCACGTCCTGGAGGTCGGGCCCGGCCAACATCAAATCGGCAAGCAGACGCATGTGACCGGCGATCAGGTCGAGCCGGTCGGTGATTGCATGGTGTTTTTCCATGTTCATTCTCCTGACAGTGCGTTCCGTGTGCCTGCGAACCACTCCGTGTGGCGTCGCGGGCACTTCGTTCCTTTGTCAGGTGCGGCGGGCTTGTTTCCCTTACGGGTGTTGTATTCCGCCCGCGCCCGGGTTCGACTTCACCGGGCGTCCGGCCGCCTGAAACGGCTCGATGGTAGCGCGGGTGCGGGGGAGGGTGGAAGGGGAGTGGGCATTTTCAACTGCTTACGCGGCCGAAGGGCGGCATATCTTCGTGCCGTGGGAAATGCTGATTAAATCAGTGTTTTCCTAGGTAACGCCCCGACTCCGCCCGCGCGCCTTGCGCATGGCGGGTGGCGGCCACATGATGATCGAGATGCACTCGCGAAAAGACAGGAGAAACCCATGGCGGAGGATTTGAAGACCAACCTGACGAACGGCAACACCTGGTTGCGGGGTCTGCTTATCATTTTGTTCGCGATCCTTTATTGGGTCGCTGAAGTCGTCGTCACGGTCGTGGTGGTGCTGCAATTCGGCAGCCGGCTTATCACGGGTGAGGCCCTGCCGCGGCTGGTGACGTTTGCCCGCGGATTGAACGCCTACGTGTTCCAGATCCTCGAATTCGTGACGTTCCGTAGTGATGAGCGACCGTTTCCATTCAGTGCCTGGCCGTCGGAAGGCGTCCTGGGCAGCGGCAAGGCGGAGACGCCGCATCGCACGCCCGGCGAGCGGAGCGTGGTGGAGCACGTGGAGCGTTGACGCGCTGAATCGCTGAGCCCGCTCACCGGTGCGATCAAGTCGGGGCGTAGATACCGTCTTACGCGTCAAGCCCCGGGCCTCAGGCCACGATGGTTTTCATCCCGCCACAGCGAATTGGGATGAGGGATTTTCGAGTGTGGGAGCGAGCTTCTGCTCGCGATTTCCAGGCTGCGGCCTCCTAGAGCACCGAACAGCTAAATCACGCCGCCTCCTGGGCACGGTAGGCCGCGTGCAAATTGACAATGCAGGCGGCACGACGCAGATCGAATTCGTTTTTGCGCACGCCGAGGTAACGGGCACGTGGGCCCTGTAACCGACAGACGTGGGCGAGTCCGTGCTCGACGGCCACACGCTCGCGTAGCTCCTCGCGCCCTTCGGGTGTGCGCTGGCGTTGGCGCAGTTCCAGCAACATCGCCTCGTGCCGGTGGATGGTCAGGGTCCGGCCTTTCCCTGATTTCGCCGTCGTACACTGTGCACGAAGGTCGCAAGGACCACATTCCCCGGCCGCGAATTGGGCATGGCCGCCCCGAATGGGGGCTTCACAGCCGGCCGGGCAGACGACCTTGTGGGCCACGAGGTCGATGGCGAAGCGCTCCTTCCCGAAAGTGCCGCCTTTGTTCGCGGCAGACCACGGCTTGGCGACGATCCGCTTCCCCCGCCCGTGCAACTCGGCAGTCCACTCCGCAGCCAGATATCCACGGTCGATGAAGAGCCCCTCGACGGTGCCGTAGCTCTCGACCTGTGGGCGTAGCACTGCCGTCGCCGCGTGCTCCGGCTCGTTGGCCGGGCGGACCGCAACCGCCAGGATGAGCCCGTGGTCCAACTCGCGCGCAATGTGGCGCTTGTAACCGTTGATCACCCGACTGCTGCTCTTGCGTCCATGGCGCATCTCGCCGTCGCTGATCGATATGCGCCGATCTCGCGCCGTGCCGCGCTTCACCCGGTAACCTCCGCCATTCGGATCGGGCTCCACGTCCTGGGCCAGCAATTGCTCCAGCAGGGCGAGCGCTTCGCGGATCGGCGGCTGCGCCCCTTCAACGGGCAGGTGCGTATCGACCCAGCGGCGCAGGCTCTCGATCTCGTTCATGATTTTTGTGAGGGCCTGCTGCTGGGCCGCCGGATCGTCCCAGTCGATGTCAAGCTGCGCCTTGATGCTGCCGCCCTCGATCACGCTCAGCCCGGTCTCCTGCACGATTTGCTCACGCGGTCGACCACTCACATCCACCACGCAGCGCAGCAGAATATCGAGCGCATGGCCCAGTAGATTGAACGTGTCTTCCACCCGACCCGCCCCCCAAAGCGGGGCTGAATCCAAGGCCACCTTCAATGACTTGAAACCGAATTCCCCGCTCTCCTTGGCGAGTTCCACGGTCTTTTCGAGCAGCCTCCGGTCCAACTCAGCCTTCTGCAACCGGTAGCGAAAATCCACCAGCACCCCCTGTGAAAACGGCGCTTTGCTCTGCCCGAGGCATCCCAGCACCATCTGCCAGCGCCGGTCGAACACCGCGTCCTCCACCGCCATCGCGTCCGATTTCTGCTCATAGGCCTGGAGCAGCGTCACCATCGCCAGCAGCGCGGGCGGGACCGGCGGCGTCCCACGGGGCCAATCCGCATACATCCCCGATAGTTCCGCCTCGAACGCTTCGTCAAACAGCCGGTGCCGCTGGCGACGCAAGAACGCAAACAGCTTCCCCGTCCGCTTGAGTCGTTGGCAGATCGCCTCTTCCTCCTCGCTCAATGCCTCGGCGACTTCCCACCGATAAATACGCTTCGTGGTCATAGCTTCGCTCTTGCAGGGTGCCTGCGAACGATTTGATCATGACCCCGACCTTGGTGTCGATCCCCTGCGGAAGGCGATTTTTATCTGATCGGTGCTCTAGGCCTGTCGCGAGCAGAAGCTCGCTCCTACCGCAGTATCTTGGTCTCCGCACTCCCTCTCCCTCCGGGAGAGGGCCGGGGAGAGGGGATCAATTCAGGTGCGGTCGTTGATTTATTGATCCCCTCATCCTGTCCTTCTCCCGGAGGGAGAAGGGACGAATCTATTAGCGGCTGCCGGTTAATGCGTTATTGCCAAGCCTCTGTCTCGCCCGCGGTGATGTGACCAA
>Ga0172382_10006527_pt1 | contig 16899 bp, 14 predicted proteins | sample Leawel138RmetaG_FD_122245 | JGI IMG/M metagenome (GOLD analysis project Ga0172382, IMG submission 122245) | Leachate microbial communities from a municipal landfill in Southern Ontario, Canada - Leachate well 138R metaG | ecosystem: Engineered > Solid waste > Landfill > Unclassified | place...
TAGAAATAAAAATGGCACTTTCTTTTACAAAAACATCTGCTATAAAAAGACCTAATCATAAAACAAGCACTGTAAAATTGACAGTCAGGCATCCAGATATTATGATTTAATCCTGTTGAATCAACTGCGGTGAATATTTATGTCAAAAACTATTAAGGAAATTAACGAGAAAATCAAGTCAGGCCAGGCTGTCGTCGTCAATGCTGAAGAAGTAATTGAAATTGTAAAACAGAATGGTTTGAAACAAGCGGCGCATGAAATTGATGTTGTCACTACCGGCACCTTTGCCCCAATGTGTTCTTCCGGAGCGTATTTTAGCATCGGTCACTCAAAACCCAGGATTAAACTGGACGCCGGCAAAACATACCTAAACGATGTCCCGGCTTATTCCGGTTTTGCCGCAACTGATATCATGCTTGGTGCCACCGCTCTCCCCGACGATGATCCACGCAATAGGATTCACCCGGGGGACTTCAATTACGGCGGAGGACACGTCATAGAAGATCTCGTATCCGGCAAGGACATCTGCCTTTCTGCTAATGCCTACGGTACTGATTGCTATCCCAGGAAAAAACTGGAAACATGGATAAATATTCGCGACTTGAACGAAGCCGTATTATATAATTTCCGTAACTGTTACCAGAATTACAACGTCGCAGTGAACGAATCTGATAAAACCATCTACACTTATCTTGGAACGCTGAAACCACGCCTTGGGAGTGCAGCATATTGCTCCGCAGGGCAACTTTCCCCCCTTTTGAACGACCCTTATTACAAAACCATTGGCCTCGGAACGAGGCTGTTCCTTGGCGGTGGCACCGGATATGTTTCATGGAACGGAACCCAGCATAGCCCTGCAGTGCTTCGTTCGGATAACGGGGTTCCAAGAAAAGGCGCTGGCACATTAGCGCTTATTGGCGACTTGAAACAAATGAATTCGCGGTGGTTGCGGGGAATTAGTATGCTTGGCTATGGAGTATCTCTGGGGGTAGGAGTAGGTATCCCGATACCAATATTAAACGAAGAAATACTTGCTTATACCACGGTAACAGATCAAGATATTTACGCAACTGTAATTGACTATTCAAAAGAATACCCCCAAAACTTGCCGGGCACACTTGGCGAAGTTACTTATGCCCAGTTGAAAAGTGGTGTAATTCAACTAAAGGGTAAATCCATTCCTACGGCTTCCCTCTCCAGCTATTCAAGGGCCCTGGAGATAGCCAACATTTTAAAAACCTGGATTGCCAGTGGGGATTTCCTTCTTACCGAGCCAATTGCCCCTTTGCCTGGCCCTGAGAGCGGTATGGCCACGAAACCTCTAAATTACCGCCCGGTTGAACGAAACAACAATTATTAACAGGTTTGGAGTTATTTTGTGAAGGTATCGCGTAAAATAGTGCTACATTTTCCAGCCCGCCTGGTAGAAAAGGCAATTTCCTACCAGCTGGTTAAAGATTATAACCTGCAGTTTAATATACTTAAAGCCTCGATAAACCCTGATTCAGAAGGCTTCGTCGTTCTTGAATTAACCGGCACGCAGGAAGATTACGACAGGGGCATACAGTTTTTAACAAAAACGGGCGTGAAAATTGAGGCTTTAAGTCAAAACGTTTTTCGAAACGAAGAAAAATGTACTCACTGTGGGGTCTGTCTGACAATCTGTCCAACTGACTCGTTTGAAATAGAACCTGAAAGCCGCAAGGTACTGTTTATTCACGACCGATGCATAGCCTGCGCCAACTGCATCAAAGCCTGCCCTCCACGAGCGATGGAACTACATTTTTAATGCCAAAAAGCAGACATTACCGCCGGTGGATAACCGACCATGATCTTGTAAGCTTTTATGTCACCTGCGATCAAACAGACCTTATGATTTTGGCAAAATCTGACCTTAGCATATTAGCTGAGGATTTGGCTAAAGTTCATCATAACACGGTAATTGACTATATCAGGAATAATCCAGAATTTGAGCACTCCCTCTCTCCATTGGAAGTCGACACCAGCGCCCCACCAATTATTCGTGAAATGTATGAAGCAAGCCAAAAAGCAAATGTCGGCCCAATGGCTGCAGTTGCCGGGGCAATTGCCGAATATATTGGTAAAGACCTTTTGAATAGTACTAGCGAAGTAATTGTTGAAAATGGCGGAGACATCTTTCTCCAGTCGCCCCATAAACGCACTGTCGCCATTTATGCAGGCAATTCCCCTCTTTCCAAAAGGATTGGCATCACATTACCGGGTAGTCCATCTCCCAAAGGAATATGTACTTCCTCCGGAACATTCGGACACGCCCTCAGTTTTGGTAATGCTGATGCGGCTCTCGCAATCGCCAGTTCTGCTGCCCTTGCGGATGCAGCCGCTACCGCTATTGGAAACGCTGTAAAAAACGCTGATGATATTAATACTGGTATTGAAATCGCACAGTCAATACCAGGAATCGATGGCACGATTATTATAGTCGGAAAAAATATTGGAATATGGGGGGATATTAAACTAACTCCGCTTGATTAGGTTTGATATCCACATTATAATTTGTTTCTAATGAGCGAACTCGTAAAAATCGTACCTGCAGTACTGACAGATGATTCAAAAAGCCTTACCAATATGATTGAGCAGGCAAAATTATTTACGGACTTTGTTCAAATTGACCTCATGGATGGAACGTTCGTTCCCTCCCGGAGTATAACTCCTGAAGAACTGGTAAACATCAAGCCTGACATTTCATGGGAAGCTCATATTATGGCAAATGAACCAGAAAAGATTTTACACTTTCTCAAGGACGCCGGCGCAAGCAGAATAATATTCCATTATGAGGCCACTGATAACCATGAACATGTCATAAAAACGGCCAGGTCATTGGAACTCGGTGTCGGTATTGCCCTATCCCCATCAACACCTGGTGATGTTTTAAAGGATCTGGCCAGTTTAATAGATTATGTGTTATTCATGACGGTAAATCCTGGTTATTACGGCGCAAAATTCATCCCTGAAGTACTCTCCAAAATAAAAGCTTTCCGTCAGCAATACAAGAATATCGAAATCGGCATAGATGGTGGAGTAAAAGAGGATAATTTAAAATTGATCGTGAATAGCGAGGTTAACTCGGTTTGTGTAGGGAGCGCCATATTTCTCAGTGAGTCTCCTGCCCAAAGCTACCGCAAGTTCCTGGATATAGCTAACTCCTGACCTTATTTGGCAAATATTGCAAGAGCCCCTTCCACAATGCGCTCCACCGTTATGCCAAAATGTTTATAAACCTCATCTGCCGGGGCTGAAACACCGTACTGGTCAATCCCGATTGCCAGCCCTTCTGCATGAATATATTTTTGCCAACCAGTAGTGCTCCCGGCTTCTACAGAAATCCGCGCCTTTATTTTCCGGGGAAGAATTAATTCTTTATAATCTTTGTCCTGCAAATCAAACAATTCCCAAGAAGGCATTGAAACTACCCGGGCACTGACTCCCTGTTCTTTTAATTTAATTCCTGCCTCTATTGCAAGATGTACTTCGGAGCCAGTCGCAATAATAATAATATCGGGCTTTTCCTCAGCTTCCCAGATAATATAAGCCCCTTTTTGCACCACCCCAGAATCAACCGGAGACGTCCTCACTGCTTGGGGAACCTTTTGCCGGGTAAGCACAATTGCAGTTGGCCCGTTTCTTCTGTTTATAGCCACTTTCCAGGCGCCAATCGTCTCAGTGGCATCGCATGGTCTCAAGGTAATAAGATCGGGAACCAGCCTGAGTCCCATAATTTGCTCTATTGGTTGATGTGTGGGTCCATCTTCACCAAGCCCAATCGAATCGTGTGTAAAGATAAAAGTAACCCCAAGATTCATCAAGGCTGCCAACCGTACCGGTGGCCGCATATAATCATAAAAAATCAGGAATGTTGCAGTATAAGGAATTACCCCGCCATGTAAACTCAATCCATTAGCAACAGCCCCCATGGCATGTTCACGCACTCCAAAATGAATATTACAGCCCCAAGGCTCACCAGCGCTAAAATATCCACGTTCAGCCAAAATAGTCTTTGTAGAAGGTGCCAGATCTGCCGAACCTCCTACAAGATTGTGCAAGTTTTTTGCCAATTCATTAATGACTACACCGGACACTTCACGGGTTGCCATCGGTTTTTGCATACCTGCTAACAAATTTTCAAGGTTGTCGCCCCAACCAGGTGGGAGTTGGTCATCAAGTGCCATTTCGAGTTTTGCGGTTTCCGCGGGGAAGCTTGCCTTGTACTTCCAATACTTCTTTTCCCACGTGTTATAAATGTTTTCAGCTGCGTCTATTGCTTGCCTGAAATGCAAAGCGGCATCATCCGGTACAAAAAATGGAGGGTAAGGCCATCCCAGGTTTTTCCGTGTCAATTCTGCCTCTTCAACCCCAAGTGGTTCTCCGTGGCAGGAGGCTGTTCCACTTTTATTAGGGCTGCCATATCCAATACGCGTCTTGCATACAATCATACTCGGACGGCTTAACTCTTCTTTTGCCATCTTCAAGGCTGTGTCTATCTCTTCGACGTTATGCCCATCAATAGGCCCAACCACATGCCAATTGTAAGCGTTAAATCTTTCGCCAACATTTTCTGTAAAGGTTAAATCAGTAGAGCCTTCGATGCTAATCTCGTTATCATCATAAAGGCATATCAATTTGCCCAACCCCATGGTGCCGGCAAAGGAAGCCGCTTCAGCCGCTACACCTTCCATCATATCTCCATCTGAGACGAGAGCATAGGTATAATGATTAATGATGTCGTATCCGGGTTGGTTGAAATGACCAGAAAGCCACCTTTCAGCCATAGCTATACCCACTGCGTTGGCAAAACCCTGGCCCAGAGGACCCGTAGTCGTCTCTATGCCAATTTCATGGTCGCGCTCGGGATGCCCCGGAGTTTTACTGCCCATCTGTCGGAATCTTTTCAATTCTTCCATCGGCATTTTATAGCCATAAACATGTAAAAGAGAATAGAGAAGAGCTGATGCGTGCCCGGCAGACAATATAAAACGATCCCTATCCAACCAATTTGTATGAGAAGGACTATGTTTTAAGTGGCGTTGCCATAAAGTATATGCAACAGTTGCCATGCCCATTGGCGCACCGGGGTGCCCCGATTTCGCGCTTTCTATCATATCGATTGAAAGAAAGCGCAAGGAATTTATACAAAGTTCCTGGATGTTGTTCATAGACTCTGAGATTTTATCCTACATTGCAGTCACATTTCAAATATAATCAGATTTGATCGACATCATTTCCAAAGCCTGTAATGGCTTTGGTCGGCTTAATCCTGTTTGACTGTCTTGAAAATAATTGACAGCCCTCAATTCACACGGTAAGATAACCGCAGGAAGTGATAAATTTATGACAGAAATATCAAGTAGGAAGCCTATAAAAAAACCTTCGCAAATAGGTCGCAGCCCTCAGGCAGATTATAAGGTTCAAGTAACTCTATGGATTGAGAAAGATGGTGAGTTGTATCTTGGTGGCGGCCGCATAATGTTGTTAGAAAATATTAACGAGTATGGTTCAATCTCTGCTGCCGCCCGTGCGATGGAACTTGGTTACCGAAATGCGTGGTTATGGATTGATTCTATGAACCAACTTGCTCCATCCCCACTCGTAATAAAAGGTAAAGGCGGAGCGGGAGGAGGTTACGCATACCTCACCGAGGAAGGACATAAGGCTTTAAAAGACTATAAAGAACTCCGCGACAAAATGGAAACCGCTCTTAAACCTTTAGATATTTGCTCCCTGAGCACTTAATTCAAATGCTTGAGATTTTTTCATCCACGTCATAAAATGTATTGAAGCTGATTATTAATAAATCTTTTGTTAAAAAGTGGAGGCGTGGCGATGAACCTGAATTATCTTGACACATTCCGTGAACTCGTAAGGCTGGGTAGTTTTTCTGCTGTCGCCAAGTTTCTTTCAATAAGCCAACCAGCCGTTTCTTTTCAAATACAAAAGCTTGAATCAGATCTGGGAACCACCCTGATCGACCGCAGTCAAAAGAAATTGAAGTTGACAGATGCAGGGCACATGGTCCTCGTTTTTGCCAACACCGTAAGCGAAGAGTATTCTCAACTGCAAAACAAGCTGGACCGGCTTAAGTACGACATTATTGGCGAATTACGACTTGCTGCGAGCACAATTCCGGCAGAATTTCTTTTACCTGTATTACTGGGTGAATTCATGGCTATTCATCCTGATATAACAGCTCGAATAGATATAATGGATTCAGCAACTGTTATAGATAGCATAAAATATGGTGATTATAAACTCGGTTTTTGTGGAACAACCCCACCCAAAATAGAAGGGTTGTCCAGTTTTGTTCTGGCTTCCGATAAGATCATACTTGTATCTGCCTCCGATCATCCACTTGTGAGTAAAAAAACGGTTAAACTGTCTGACATAGCCTCGTACTCCTTTATATCCCGTGAAGTAACATCAGGCACACGTCAAAGCATCGAACTAGCTTTGTCAAAAAAGAACTTCAATCCTAGACAACTAAAAATCCGCCTGGTGCTTTCAAATACTGAGGCAGTATTATCAGCGGTTGAATCAGGAAATGGCATTGCTTTTGTTTCCAACATAGGGGCAAAAAGAAGCTTGGCACTTGGCAGTATAAAAAAAATCGACGTTGCTGGCCTTTCCATACACAGGAAATTTTATTGTATTTATTATGGTAAAGACCTTAATTCAAGACTGGTTGAAGAATTCCTATCTTTTGCGAGAGAAAAGAGTTCATTCTCTTGCTAAAATTGCCCCTGACTTAATACATTCAATGATTTGATTCGCACTAAATAGCCGGCTTTTCGTATCTGAGGGCTTTGATAATACAACAAAACTTTCCCACCAGCTCCGGGTCAAATTGAGTGCCAGCGTTGTTTTTCAGTTCAGCCATTGCTTCTTCGCGCAACATTCTCTCCCTGTAAGGTCTTGGGTTAGTCATTGCGTCGTAAGCATCGGCGACAGCCAAGATGCGAGCACCAACAGGAATATCCTTACCAGCAAGGCCAACGGGGTAACCCTTGCCATCATACCTCTCGTGGTGATGCATTATCGGCGGCACGCAGTCTGCCAATTCAGGTATATGTTTTACTATTTCCACTCCAATTTCAGGGTGCATTTTGAGCGGACGCCACTCGGGCAAAGTTAATTCATCTGGTTTGTTCAGAATTGAATCCGAGATTCCAATTTTCCCAATGTCATGCAAAAGCCCGGCTATGCGTATTGTTCTTATCTGCTGCTCAGAAAGATTTAACTCCCGAGCGAGTCGTACAGCATACTCGCTTACTTTTCTCGAATGCCCATACGTATAACTATCCTTCGCATCAACTTTTGCAGCAAGAGCATAAATTACACCTATCGAATTTGGATAACCCAGATTGTCATTGAGCAAAACCTCGTCGTCTGAGATTCCCTTTGCGTTTGATAAAACAGTACAGTTCCTGCCTCTGTATTTCGCCCGATAAAGCGCATTATCGGCTGCACGTATAAGTTCTTCTCGCATGATTCCATCGTCAGGCCAGCCGGCGATACCAAGGCTCATTGTCAGAGGCATTGAACAAATACTGGTTTTAGCTTCAATAGTTTTACGTATCCTTTCAGCTACTATATAAGCTTCTTCCGTTGAAGTATCAGGAAGAATAATCGCAAACTCTTCTCCACCATAACGAAACGCCTGATCAGTAGCCCTTATAGAAAAAACAATATATTGTCCGGCTTTTCTTAATGCCCGATCTCCAGCAAGATGCCCGTAAATATCATTGTATGTCTTGAAAATGTCAATATCGGCCATAATCATTGAAAAACCTTTTCTTGATCTGGAACTCCTGGCTATTTCTTCTTCCAACCTCTCATGAAAATGCCTATGGTTGTACAGCCCTGTCAAACCGTCGATGTTTACTTTTTCCATAGCAAATGCATATAACTGAGCATTTTCTATAATAGTTCCAGCCTCACTGGTTATTCTATCGACAACAGATATATCTTCAGCATAGTATTTTCGACCTTTGTGCTTCGGGCCAAGACAAAGCACCGCGATCAACTTACCTTTGTTTTTCAGCGGGAAAAGAATTTGGACTTCCATTTCAGCAAGTTTTTCCCTCTCATCAGTCCATAGAGCCTTAAATTGAGGAAGTGTGTCAATTTTTTCAATCGTCAAATGCATTTCTTTTTGATCAAGCCAGTTAATTATCGGGCTGTCGGGATTAAACATCACCGACGTTATGCTTTTTATGTCTTTTGTTTTCGGGTATTCAAATTGGACCAAAAAACTCTGGCTTTCAGAATCTCGAAGCAGCAAATAACTTCTGGAAGTGCCAATAGCCTTGTTTAACATTGAAAGCAACTCGTTTGATAAGGTTGCAAGGTTTAAATTACCGCCCATGATACGGCAAAACTCAGCTAGCGAAATACGATGATCGTACGTGCGCCAAAAAACTATCCGGTCAATAAATCTTTCAATGTTCTCACGAACTGGCTTGAGAACAATTGTGATGACCACCAAAATCACAGCAGCAATGGTGTACCCAATTATAGAAGACAGGTCCGGGAATAATAAGGTCAATGCTGATATAATACCAGCAAATGTTGCCGCGATTAAAACTCCCACAATAACCCAGCTGAGCCCCCTCCTGGTAACGAGACGGATGTCAAGCAGGTCATACCATGTTATGGCATAGGCGATAATGGCTATATTAATAAAGCTTCCCATATGGTCTAACGGAAATCCCTTTAAAGCTGGTATAAGATTTGTATATGTCAGAGAAGCCATTATCGTCCAGCCAGCAAGCAGATATGCAGTGCGATTGCGATCGATCGGGTCGATAGATTCTACATATTTTTTCCAAAGCATATATAAAACTGAAAAAGTATACAGCAAACTGATGGCACCGATAACGTAAATAACGGGGCCGTATTCATGATATATTATCCCTTCTTCTACGTATGAAGATTTGATAACCCAATCCGTTGTGGTTGATATTAAAGCAAGAAAACCAACTATTACAAAGCCCCATTTTACGCCCCCATCCGGACGGCGGCTAGTATATAGCCGTGTAAAATAATAATATGCCACAAGCGCGGCGATTAGGGCTACAGCCAATAGCCTGTTCCAAAACAAGACATATTCAGGAACATTCTGAATTCTTACCATAAAGGAAGTAAAACTCCAGAACGCGGCTAAGCCCAGATACAAAACGAAAGCCCGGTTCATCGGCCTCTTGATTTTTTGTACGGCTAGTACAAATATCAGTACATATACGATACAAGTGCCAAGAGGGATAATAGTCCAAAGATTCAATATACTTCTTCCGGCTCCGGGCACACAATCATGCTGTGGCTCGGTTATTTCAATTAATTATTACCTTGACAGTAATGAATGTCAATAATAAATCGTTCAATAATAACAAGAAAGGCAAAATACCAGTAACAAAATCCGACTGCAGCCACATACCTATTTTGCTGATATAACGTTTGCAGATGGTTGTGAAGCTTCACCAGCATGCATCAAGAATTTGACAATATCATCCGAAGCGTTCAAATGAGGTGGCTCCAGCTGTGAAATACTCTCTTCGTTTTTAAGCTGATATTGTTTGTACGCAGCAAATGCTCCTCGGGGAAGAAGTGTTATACGAAGCGGTTTCAGGCCTGTAAAGGATTCCAGCTCAGAATAAGGTTCATCAAGTTTTTTCAGTTCCTCGTGGACTTTATCTGCAATTGTTTCCATTGCCAGCTTTTGCTCTCCTGTTGTTTCAATGTAAATATTCAGCACCGGCTTTTCGCTGACTTCTTTTCTTGCTGTCCATCCGGCATACGGAATTCCTGTTTTTTCAATAGCTTGCCAGATAATTTTTTCGCTAAGCCTGGTAAATCCAGCGATATCAATCTGGTCATCCACCCTGCCAATAAATGACATCTGAGGAATATCTATATCCAGTTTTTCGTTACGGAGAGAGTGTATCTTGACAAGATGACCCAACCTATAACGCACAAGTGGTCCTCCATGAAAACTGGTAATTACCAGTTCATAGTTACCCGGTACTATCTCATCAATCAAATACGTTGGCGGGACAAAATTCTGTTCCTGATAAGATTTACGGCTATCCTCTTCTGTAATAAATTCAAAAAAGTTCAGGTGAGGAATAAATGTCATCCCTTCGTAATCCCATGTTTGCATTGCGATAACAACAGCTTCCGTGCAACCATGAAAATCCAGAGGATAGCGCCCCCACATTTCTTTAATCTTCTCTCGAAAAATGACACCGTCAAGCCCAAAAGTTACCATTCCCTTTAATTTAAAGAGGTCCTGTGGCAAAAGTTCTCTTCCCTGAATACGGCTTATCAGCAGTCCTTTTAATATACGTATAGCACCGCAAGGCTTTTTAATCATGTTCTTCACATTTACCGAAGCTGAACTACCACTTCCGCTAAACCGCTTGCCAATGGCAACTGCCACGCTTGACATGGCAAAACAAAGATCCAGCCCTTCATTAATTGCCATTCTAAATCCAAGCTTGATTCTTTCTTCAAAAGTTATCTGCTCCGATGTCTCAACAGGTGGGATAAATGTGAATATTTCATGTGGCAATACCTTGGTCATCGTACCAGAAGCATATGGAGGAGGAGCCAAACCATAAAAAACGTTATCCCCTTCTGCGAATCTGACCTCTCCTCGATTTCGACAGCTCGAAAAGAAAATGAGGGCAAAGATTAATGGCTCTATCTCTTCAAGCTGCCTTGCAGTTACAGGAACCCACCTGAAAGCTGATTCTCCAGATTTGCCGGAAGTGCACTGCCATAGAATCGGCTTGGCTGGCAGCCCATCTTCCCGTTTTTGCGGTAAATAAGAGTGATAATCATTATATGTTGTAAGAGGAACATTCTGCCGAAATTCCTCCACAGTCTGCGGTCTGGCTCCATTTAAAATATTCTGGCCCAATTCACACTTTTTAAGCAATTCAAGCTGCTCAAGAAGCAACCTTTTCTGAATATAAGAAAACTGGTCTATACTCAAGTCAATAAAACCACAACACCTCTCCCAAAGCTCTGCATGGTTGCCTTTCTTGAATAACTCGACATTTACACTCAATTTAGCACTCCTTGTTGACTCCGTATTTGATAATGATTCCCTCGCACCCATCTGACTTTCAGAAATACTCTTTGGCAGTCTGAACCCTGGAACAATCATCGGTATCTCTTTTTGATAATTTTGGTATCCTTTAAACATGCGTGGAAATATAATCCTGTCTTGAAAAATAATTAAAGCCAAATCAGCCAATGCCCATACAGTCGCTGCCCACACCATTGCGGTGGAAGGAAACACGAGAACAAGGCCTGTCATCACGCCGGCAAAGGGGTACCAGCCTGGGTGGCGTACAACACTATATAAACCAGAAGTTACCAGTTCTTTTCCTATACCCGTTTGAATATATGTCTTCCTCAAAGGAATATTGATGAAAAGGGCGTAGACAAGCACCGCACCAGATAAGATAATTAATACCCATCCAGCACTTGCTAACAATGGATTGAAAGTAAATCGGGGAGCAGTACCAATAATTTTGCAAATAGAATAAATCAAAACCCCCGTGCCAATAATCCAGGCTATGGGCTTTACCACGGGGATTCTTTTCAAGGCGGCAAAATCCGCCAGAAGAAACAAGGCAAAACCTGCCAACCCCAAAAATATTTGCGTCAAGCAGGAACCCTTCTAAAAAGCCAGGCGGTTATATCATTTCTCCTCCTGGATTGTTTATATAAAATAACTGCAATAAACACTGGTTTTTCTCACAGTTGTGCGATATTCTCAAATACAATATTAATACTTACAAGACATGGCAATATTTTATCTGAAAAAAACTCATTAAAAATCTTAAGCAACTTGGGCTAGATTGCTTCCCAATCTGTAAATGGAAAAAATCAATCCAGGCAAAACTATTTTGAACGCACGAGGAAAGTAGGCGTTGTGACCCCCATCAACACTTTTTCGGTGATTGAACCAAACGCCCATCGGCTGAAGCCACTGCGTAAATGAGTCGCCATTACGATCAAACTATAATTATAACTCCCGGCATACCCGATTATTTCTGCAGCCGGGTCTCCAACAAGAACCTTCCATTTTGCTGCTATTCCTGCCTCTTGTAATTCAGAGGCAATATTTTGCAGGTATTTTTCAATGTTTGACTTACTGAGGGCCTTTGCGGCGGTAGCCTGCTTACTCCAACTCATCGGCATATGAGAAGGATAGTCCGAAGAAATATCTGGAGAGATGGCAACGCTTACCAATTCAACCTCAGTCAACTCTTTTCCAAAATTTGTCGCCAGCGATTTAACATGAGAAATAGCACCTTCAGACTTTTTCGAGCCGTCTAACAACACCAAAACTCTTCCTTCGGGTGTCAAATCTTTTACCTTTTTTTCTGGAATGCCAGCGCGGATCAGCCACACAGGTATCCGCGATTCTCTGAGCAATACATTGGCAACACTCCCTATAACAATCCGTGAAAAGCCACTGCGCCCATGAGTCGCCATTAAAATGAAGTCAACATCATTCTTTTTGGCATATTTTTTGATAGTCTCAGCAGGATTGCCAATACCAACATCACCCCATGCTTTAACGGCCCTTTCCGGGCTATGACTGACAACTCTCTCAGCCGCCACATCAACATACGCTTGATGCATGGGAAGTATTGATTTGTCTTCAGGTGCCAAAACGTTAAACATTATTGCCTCAACCCCGGTCATCGAAGCGATTTTAGCAGCATAATCAATCAATACCTCAGAGAGAGCCGAGCCATCCAATGGTACCAGCATTTTTTTATACAAATCAAACCTCCAACAGCTATAATATAATATACATTCAAGCAGAGTAAAATCAAGGCTTCCTGATATAATGTTTGGCCAGCCTGTTTGAGTAAGCTATAATAACAACCTGGAGAACTTAATAATGGCATATAAAGAACATAAACAAGTATCACCTATTCATATTACAGTCGGTGTTTTAATTATTTCGGACTCTCGCACTTACACAAGTGACGAGTCTGGAAAGCTTATTTGCCACCTGCTCGAGGATCACGGGCATAAAATTGCCGATTTCCAGATTTTGCAAGACGAGGCATCGGCAATAAAAGACACCCTTTCATCCTTGCTTTCTCTGCCGGAAGTAAAAATCGTGATTACCAGTGGCGGCACTGGATTGAGCCAACGTGATATTACTGTTGAAACTGTACAGCCTCTTCTTGATAAAAAGCTTGATGGTTTTGGCGAGTTATTCCGCAGCCTGACTTACCAGGAAATTGGCGCCGGCAGTATTATGAGCCGCACTCTTGCAGGCACAATCGATGGCAAGGTTGTAATTTGTCTCCCCGGCTCTCCTAAAGCAGTAAAGCTTGCCATGGAGCAGATAATATTGCCAGAGATTGGGCACCTCGCCCGGGAAGCATCGCGTTAATATAGCAAAAACAAATGAACGCGACACAATAGCTGTTGATGAGTGGCTATATTTTAGAACAAGTTTCGCCTAACGGAGCTTATTTATTACCGTCGCGAATAAAAGTACCACTTTTCCCGCCTGACTTTTTTTGTAAACAGATATCACTTATCATCATACCACGATCAATTGCCTTACACATGTCATAAATGGTCAGAGCGGCAACTGAAACCGCGGCCAGTGCTTCCATTTCAACACCAGTCTTGCCCGTACACCTTACCTTTGCTTCAATATCAATTGTATTGTCACTTGAAAAGTCGAAATCCACACTCACCTGGTCTAACATCAAACTGTGACAAAGGGGGATCAATTCAGGAGTTTTTTTTGCTGCCATAATCCCGGCTACCCTGGCTACAGAAAGTACATCGCCCTTCTTAAGAGACTGGCTTCGGATGAGTTCCAGAGTCTCTGGTTTCATTATTACCTGCCCGGAAGCGATGGCATCTCTTACTGTTTCCGCCTTTGGAGATACGTCAACCATGTGGGCTTCACCTTTTTCGTTCAGATGCGTCAAGCCATTCATTTTTAACCTCCTATCTGCCACATTTGCCGATTGGAAGGTAGAACTTCTTCATCCAAACGGTGTTTTTCATGTTTTAAATTCGCCGCCTGAGTCATAAGTTCTGCAATACCTTCGTCTGTGATTCCCTGTCTAATAGGGGTTTTAATATCAATTTCATCGTCATCCAGCAAGCATGGCCGTAACTTACCATCAGCTGTCAATCTCATACGATTACAAGCATCGCAAAAGCAATCCGTGACCGCACCAATAAATCCGATTGACCCTTTGGAACCCTCTAGCTGGTAATACTTGGCTGGACCACTCCCCTTTGAAGGCATCACGGGAACCAACTCACCCATGTGGCGAGCAATTACTTCTTTTATATACTTGTCCGAAACTGTCTGATTGCCGGATAAATTACTAACTCCGCAGATATCGCTCCCGAAAGGCATGTATTCAATAAACCTTATGTGCCAGCCTTCATCACGAGTTTTGGCGGCAAAATCGAGGATTTCATCATCATTAACTCCAGCCAACATAACAGTGTTTATCTTAACTGGATCCAAACCTGCTTTTTTTGCGGCTTCTATCCCTTTGAAAACGTCAAAAAGCTTTCCCAAACCAGTCATATATTTGAACCGGTCTTCCTTGAGGGTGTCCAGGCTGATATTTACCCTATCCAGCCCGGCGTCTGCAAGCTTTTGAGCGTGCTTGGAGAGGGTTATAGCGTTAGTTGTCATGGAAATATCTTTAATGCCCTCAATACGCCTTAAAAGACGAACCAGTTCGTCCAGATGAGGGCGCATCAAAGGTTCACCCCCGGTAAGACGAACACTGGTAATCCCAAGCGTTGCAGCTACACGAATAATCCTTTCTATTTCTTCATATCGCAGGATATCATCATGCCGCAACCGAGGAACAAGATGCGCCGTACAATAAATACACCGCAAATTGCAATGGTCGGTCACCGATATGCGCATATAATTTATGCGCCTGTGGAAGTTGTCAGTCAAACGAGTCATTACACGTTAATTGTATCTTAATTCAACTTGATGCCGCAAGAAATTACAAAAGCGAGGGAACGTCCCTCCCCGCCTCCTCGGTCAAGTCAGTTTTCCTACGTGCGTCCTCAACTCGCTTTTGCTGCATTTTTGGCAAGGATGTAGCTTTTTCGTATATCTGTATTACTCTGGGAACGCAAGCAATGCGCGAAAGAATTACGGTAACGTCAATTGATGCCTTGTTACGTGGATAATCCCCATTCCGGATGACAGCCTGCGGGGCAAAATTTCTCAGATGATCCCCGAGTTCCTTCACAAGATTCATGTTAAGCTCACGATGAGGGGCTGAAATTAAAAAGAGGCCATTGTAAGCCTCTTCCGGGTCAAAATCGATACTCATTTCGCCAAGTGCTTGGTCCATCGCCTGAATGCCGCGATGAGCTGAAGTGCCCCGTTTGCGGTAATCAGGGCTATAATCCCAGGGTAACGGTATAAATGGAATTTTAACTACACCGTAACTAATAGCCGACCACCCTTCCAAAGTCTGCATTATATCGCCCGCATCAAGCAGTTTGGCACCTATGTTGCTCCCTCGTTTTTCCTCCCCTGCCGAAAGAGGATTGAGAAATGGTTCAGTAATCGTCCTGTTTATACCCGAAATGTTTGATTTTAAGGATGAATCTTTACGCACATATCGCTGGTTATCCACCAAGAAAATTGCATCCGCCAGGGAACTGGTAGCTTTCAAGCACAAAGCTGAGTTGTATAACGCCCTCTCTTCCGTTTGCTCCTCATGGTCGAAGGGCAATACCAGCATTCCATATACAGGTTTATCAAACCGGTTTTTCAATTCGTGTATAAGGACCGGAGCTCCTCCTCCCCCAGTGCCTCCTGCCGTACCAGCGATTACCAGAAAAGCATCGGCTTCATATAACCGGGAAGTTGAACGCATAGCATCAATTATTTTATCTGAATCAGCTTTTACAATTTCAGCTCCCAATTCGCTGATTTTGGCGACTCCGTGCCCCCTTGTCTGCGCAGCGCCAACTAATATTTTATGTTGGTAATCGTTTTGTATGCTTCTTATCGACGCCATGTCTGCGGTGTCTGTATTTACCGCAAAGGTATCCAGGATAATCTCCAGCCGGCGAAACTCCCACGCTCGAGCCTGCAACCTTGCAAATTCGTCCGCGATGCGCCCGCCGCACTGACCAACTCCAACGACAACCAGCTTCATATCAACCTCCCGGATGTGTTATGTCTGAAGTCTAAAACCTATGCACTTCTTTGTCAATATCAACCTGCAAGGTGATGATTCATACTCTATAGTTTTAACCAATAAAGATTTTTTTATTTAACAAAGTCATGATGAAGGCAGGATGTACCCTATCCTTAACCAAGTTTGAATAATTTTCGGCTGGTACGAATCGACGACGACATTTGAGGTATGGGAAATTTGTTAAAATTTCTTCCTTGGTATATATTCTAAAAAAGGCGGAAGGAAATGGAAACAGAGTGGTCTACCTTCCAGGCAATTATGCTTATTCGCTCATCTCTTCTTCGTTTGGCATAATATTCTCACGGCAACATTCTTGTTTGGATTAATACAAGCGTTTGAATTAGATGAAGCTTCTGGATATAATTACATAGTTCAAATTTAAACTATGTAGCCATGCACCAACACAATATAATTGACCGAATGATTGACAGCTCTTACCGTGCATTGCACCTCCTGCATCGGAATTTGGTGAATTTGCCCAGCCGCAAAAGCGTTCACCACGATCTGGCAATTCTCAGCATGCTTGTTGCTAATGGGCCAATGTTGGCATCAGAGCTAGCCGCAAAACTGGCATCCACCAGACCGCAGATGACCCAGTTTATAGATAGGTTGGAGAAAA
>Ga0172382_10006528_pt1 | contig 16896 bp, 17 predicted proteins | sample Leawel138RmetaG_FD_122245 | JGI IMG/M metagenome (GOLD analysis project Ga0172382, IMG submission 122245) | Leachate microbial communities from a municipal landfill in Southern Ontario, Canada - Leachate well 138R metaG | ecosystem: Engineered > Solid waste > Landfill > Unclassified | place...
ATTCATATTATACATAAACCCTTTCACAAACGGATTCACATAATCCTCCGAAAGCTTGCTGGCATCTTCTGCTGCAAAAACTATAGTCTCAAACCCTTGAGAGATAGCAGCGTTGGAAGCCAGGCAAAATACCGATATTAAAATTGCTTTTTTCATTTTTACTTTATTTTAACGTTCGCACAAAATTATACTATTAAATGCAAATATCATAAAAAAAAGTTAAAAAAAATAAAACTGCCCCATAAAAAAAATCCCTGAGAGGTTTCTCAGGGATTTTTTGCTGTTATAGAGCTTGTTTAAATTAAGCATCAATTTTTGCATAAACGGCATTCTTCTCGATAAATTCTCTACGAGGCGGCACTTCGTCACCCATCAGCATTGAGAAAATACGGTCTGCCTCTACCAGATTGTCGATAGAGACTTGTCGCAGGGTTCGGTTTTCAGGATTCATCGTAGTTTCCCAAAGCTGCTCTGCATTCATCTCTCCCAAACCTTTGTAGCGTTGGATGGAGAATCCGCTTCCCATTTGTTGTGAAATTCTGTCTCGCTGGTCATCTGTCCAGGCATATTCTCTTTTGTTTCCTTTTTTGACCATATATAAAGGAGGTGTAGCAATATACACATGTCCGTTTTCGATAAGTTCTCTCATAAAGCGGAAGAAGAATGTCAGAATCAGGGTAGAATATGGCTTCCGTCCACATCAGCATCACACATAATCACCACTTTGTGATAACGGAGCTTTTCTATATTCAGGGCTTTGCTGTCTTCTGCTGTTCCGATAGTAACTCCGAGAGCTGTAAAGATATTTCGGATTTCCTCATTCTCGAAAACTTTGTGGTGCATTGCTTTTTCTACGTTCAGAATTTTTCCACGAAGTGGCATAATGGCTTGGAAATTTCTATCACGACCTTGTTTTGCCGTTCCACCTGCCGAATCTCCCTCAACCAAAAACACCTCACATTTTGTAGGGTCAGTTTCAGAACAATCGGAAAGTTTTCCCGGTAATCCTCCACCTCCCATAACGGTTTTACGTTGGATTCCCTCACGAGCTTTTGCAGCAGCAATACGAGCTTTTGCAGCCGTAATTACTTTATCAACAATAACAAGAGCCTCTTTTGGATTTTCTTCCAAATAAGATTCAAGCATATCCCCAACCGCTTGTGAAACCACAGAAACCACTTCCTGATTTCCCAACTTGGTTTTCGTCTGACCTTGAAATTGCGGCTCTGCTACTTTTACCGAAATAATAGCAGTCAATCCCTCACGGAAATCCTCTCCCGAAATATTTTCGGGTTTTAATTTATTTTTCTCAATAAGTCCTGATGCATCTGCATATTTTTTAAGCACACGGGTAAGTCCTGTACGGAAACCTTGCAAATGCGTTCCTCCCTCGTGGGTGTTGATGTTGTTTACATACGAAAAAATATTTTCAGCATAACCATCATTGTAAATCATCGCTACCTCAACAGGAATTGAGCCTTTGTCATTTTCCATTGAAATTACCTTACCAATAATTGACACACGGCTTCTGTCCAGGAATTTCACAAATTCTTTTAATCCCTCGTCTGAATGAAAAGTTTCTCCGACAAAATTTCCGTCTTTGTCAAGCTCTCTTTTATCGGTAAGTGTAATGGTAATTCCTCTGTTCAAAAAGGACAATTCCCGCATACGATTGGCAAGAGTGTCGTAAGAATAGGTCAGAGTTTGCGTAAAAATAGTTTCGTCAGGCTTAAACCAAACAGTCGTTCCTCTTTTGTCCGTATCTCCAACCTGCTTTACAGGATATTGAACTTTTCCTCTTGAATATTCCTGTTCGTATATTTTTCCGTCTCTGTAAACGGTAGCTTTCAGGCGGTCTGACAAGGCATTAACACACGAAACCCCAACTCCGTGCAAACCTCCCGAAACCTTATAGGAATCTTTGTCGAATTTTCCTCCTGCTCCGATTTTGGTCATAACTACCTCAAGGGCAGAAACTCCCTCTTTTTTGTGCATATCAACAGGAATTCCACGTCCGTTGTCCTCAACCGTAATGGAATTATCCTCATTAATAGTAACTGAAATCGTATCACAATGTCCTGCAAGAGCCTCATCAATCGAGTTATCCACTACTTCATATACCAAATGGTGCAAACCTCGTGTACCTGTATCTCCAATATACATCGAAGGACGCATCCTTACGTGTTCCATTCCTTCCAAAGCCTGAATACTGTCGGCTGAATAGTTTGCCTTTTTTATTTCTTCACTCATTTTCTAAAAAGTTATTTTACAAATAAAACGAGCAAATATACTAAAAAAAATCCAATTTTCCTAAGCCACCCAAAACCCCTAAAAAGAAGTTATCAACACCTTCTTTTTTTGGGTTTTTAAAAAATAAAAACCAAAATCCCTTTTATTTTATCTATAAGCATTATATTTGTCTGAATTTGATTAGAACGAATATATGAAGGTCAATTTAACCACAGAAAAAAAATACACCTATTACGAAAACGGAGAAGGCACTCCTATAATTATACTACACGGGCTGATGGGAGGATTGAGCAACTTTGACGGAGTGGCAAATTTTTTCCCTGAAAAAGGTTATAAAGTCGTCATTCCCGAACTGCCTTTATACACTCAGAACATCCTGAAGACCAACGTAAAGGCTTTTGCCAAATTTGTAAAAGACTTTATCACTCACAAAGGTTATGACAAGGTGATACTGCTGGGAAATTCCCTCGGAGGTCACATTGCCCTGTATCACACCAAAATGTATCCTGAAAAAATGGCTGGTCTTATCATTACCGGAAGTTCGGGCTTATATGAAAGTGCTATGGGAGAAAGTTATCCCAAACGAGGTGATTATGAATACATCAAAAAGAAAGCTCAGGATGTGTTTTATGACCCGGAAGTAGCTACCAAAGAAATCGTCGATGACGTTTTTGCTACGGTAAATGACAGGGTGAAACTGATAAAAACACTCACCATTGCCAAAAGTGCTATTCGCCATAATATGGCCAATGATTTGCCTAAGATGCATACCCCGACCTGTATTATTTGGGGAAAAAACGACATCGTTACACCTCCTGATGTGGCAGAAGAATTTCACAGCCTTTTGCCTGATTCTGATTTGTATTGGATAGACAAATGTGGTCATGCAGCTATGATGGAACATCCGGATGAGTTCAACCGATTGATGTATGAATGGTTACAGAAAAGAGGACTTTAATTAGTGGTCAGTCCCGATATCTATCGGGAGTATTCAGTTGGCAGTAAAGAGAACCTGAATTTCAAAAAATGAAAATCAACACAGCAGAATTTATTATCAGCAACTCCGAGGTGAGCAAATGCCCCAAAGAGCCCTTGCCCGAATATGCTTTTATCGGGAGGTCAAATGTGGGGAAATCATCGCTTATCAATATGCTGACAGGCAACAAAAACCTGGCTAAAACTTCTGCTAAACCCGGAAAAACCCAGCTCATCAATCACTTCAAAATCAACTCCAACTGGTTTTTGGTCGATTTGCCCGGTTATGGCTATGCCAAAGTTTCCAAAAAAACCAAAGCTGTTTTTCAGCAGTTTATTACCGATTATTTCGAGAAAAGAGAACAACTGGTTTGTGCTTTTGTCCTGATAGACATCAGGCACGAAGCCCAGAAAATTGATTTGGAATTTATGCGGTATTTAGGCGAAAGCGAAATTCCGTTTGCCATCATTTTCACCAAAGCCGATAAAATCGGGAAGAGCAAAATCAACCACCACATTTCGGTCTATCAAAAACAAATGCTTGCAGACGGCTGGGAAGCTATGCCCGATTATTTCATAACCTCTTCTCTGGAGGAAACCGGTAAAAATGAATTGTTGGGATATATTGATGCTATCAACGGGGAATGGTTTAAAAGCGGAGTGTTTTAAATCACTATACCTACTGGCAACATTTCTTTATAAGAAGGATTTCTCCTGAAAAAACTAACAATTTTTGGAGCTGTAGGAACTACTTTGAGTTTTCGTTCTCTGATGATTTCGAGTATTTCTTTGAGAAATTCCTGAGCAAATTCATCAGGTGTGTTTTCGGGAATGCTCAATTTTGTCAGAAAAATTTTCCACTCCTGAAGGGAATATTCCACAGCATGCAATTCGCCTTCAAAAATCGTTTCAAACTGCCTTAAAACCGTATTGTCTTTGATATCCATAGTGTGCCTCTTCTAAAAAAACAGTGCAAAGGTACAAATTTTTTATGTTTTTATTCCATTATATCAGAAATACGCTTATATTTGCCCACTGTTTCGGGGATGTAGCTCAGTTGGCTAGAGCGTTTGGCTGGCAGCCAAAAGGTCGTGGGTTCGAGCCCCATCTTCTCCACTTAATAAAACCTTAATTATTTGTTAATCAAATAATTGAGGTTTTTTAGTTTATGAAATTGCACACAAATTGCACACGAACTAAATTTTAACAACCTCCATAAAACAACAAAGAGGGCAAAAGCCCTCATTTGAAATCAATATGTTTAGTTTATGAAGTTCTACACAATTTTCAAAGTCAACCCTAAAGCATTGATAATCTGGACAAAGTTTGACATCTGCAAATCGGTTTTACCTTGCTCTATTTTAGCAATATAGGCTCTGTTTTTGCCTATTTGGTCAGCTAATTCCTGTTGTGTTATTTTTTTTTCTTTTCGGGTTTCTTTTATCAGTTCTCCATAATAGTATGCCAGAGCTTCTGCTCTGAACGCTTCCCGTTCAGGTGTTCCTTCTTTACCATACTTTTGGTCGAGATGGTCGTCTGCACTATGTGTTTCTTTTTTGACTTTTTCCCAGTTTATTTTCACTCTTTCCATTGCTCTATTATTTTGATTGCTTTCCTTATTTGTCTGTCATAATCCTTTGTTGCCTTTTTCATAAATCCGTTAAGGAACAAAATTTGCGTTGCCTGATTTATATCTTCGTGGTCGATTGTAAAGAGAATCACTCTATATTCATTATTTACCTGTATTCTCATTTCATAGAAATCAGTATTGACTAATTTTTTAGCAATATTCGTAGTTATCACTTTCTGGGTTTTCAGCACTTCAAAAATATAAGCTATTTTTTTTCGTACACTCTCATCAACCCCATTTTGAAAGTCATTAAATTCATCCGTAAATTGTAATTCTCTCATAGCGTCAAATACGGTACAAATGTAACTAATTCGTTACGTTTATCCAAAAATAATTAAACATTTCTTTAGCAATTTCTGTTTAGTGTGAGTAATCCAAGCTCTTCATCTGTTCGGCTATTTCTCAAAATTAGCTAATTTAAATATATTCACTATCTTTGCCACGAATTTATAACAGGCATCTGCCTCTGCCCTTTCTGAAATAGTCTAAAACAATCTTTTTTTCTCTCTCAGTTTTTGCTTTTCAGTTGCCATTTTTTCTAATTATTTAATTATATTTTTTATGAACATTTTTGTTGGCAATCTGAATTTTCAGACTACAGAAGAACAGTTGCAAGACCTATTTTCTTCTTACGGAGAAGTAACATCGGTTAAAATCATGACCGATAAATTTTCAGGTCGTTCCAGAGGATTCGGTTTTATCGAAATGCCCGATCAGGCTCAAGCCGAAAAAGCAATAACTCAGCTTCACGATTCTACTCTGAACTCCCGCCCGATGGTGGTAAACGAGGCAAAACCAAGAGAAAACAACAGTCGTTACTAAGCCACTGTTTGTTTCTTTTTTAAAATTACAGGCTGTCTCTTTTTGAGGCAGTCCTTTACTTGTTTCTCTTTATAGCCATATCGGGAAACCTTTTTAAAATGTCGGTATCCCGACAAATAACACTATGAATTTCAAACACTTGAACATCTATCTAATCAAAAATATAAACTATGGCAGATTCTTTTTCTAAAAAAGAAAACAACAAGAAAAAAACTAAAAAACTACAGGACAAAACCGCACGAAGAGAAGAGCGAAAAACCCACAACAACAAGGGAAAAAGCCTTGACGATATGATTGTTTATGTCGATATAAACGGAAATTTCACATCCATTCCGCCTCATCTTCAAAACAAAGAAGAAGATTTGGCAAAAGCCAAAAAAGCAAAAGAAGAATCAGAGATAAATCCGGAGAAAATCTATACCGGTATCATAACCTATGTCAGCGAAAAAGGGTATGGTTTTATTACCGAAGATGACTCTCAGGAAAATGTGTTTTTCCATCACGGAGAACTCTCTCAGCCCGTTAACAAACACGACAAAGTGAGTTACCAAAAAGAATCTTCTCCAAAGGGTTTCAGAGCGGTAAACGTAGAGAAAAAATAATGTTTTTGTCTAAAATTTATAGACAAAAGCATTGATATTCATTCCCGCTCCAACCGAAGCGAACAGAGCAATATCTCCTTTTTGAAGGCGGTGCTGAGGCAGTTCCCCATTTAGAATCATCGTAAGCAATGTTGGAATTGTAGCCACACTACTGTTTCCCAATTTATGAATAACCATAGGCATTATATCTTTGGGAACGGGAGTGTCATAGAGCTTATAAAATCGGTTGATGATGGCTTCATCCATTTTTTCATTGGCCTGATGTATGATGATTTTATTGAGCTGGCTGATGGAATATCCGCTTTCATCAAAGCATTTTTTCATCGCTTTCGGAACATTCAAAAGAGCAAATTCGTAGATTTTCCTGCCATACATTTTGATGTAGCGAATATCAGGGCAACTCTCATTATTGTAGGACTTCCCGAAATACAGATAATCTTTTTCCGTTAAGGTAAACGAAGCGGAAATATGAGATTTTATCCCGGAATCATCATTGCTGAGTTCCAAAATGGCAGCTCCTGCTCCGTCTGCATAAATCATACTGTCTCTGTCGTGAATATCCACCACACGGGAAAGAGCTTCAGCTCCGATAATTAGACATCGTTTGGCAATTCCTGCTTTTATAAAAGCATTGGCTTGTATCATTCCTTCAATCCAGCCCGGACAACCGAACAACACATCATAAGCCACACAAAAGTTATTTTCGATTTTCAAAAGGTGTTTTACTCTCGATGCCAAACTCGGAACCGTATCGGATTGTATAGTACCGAAGCGAACATCTCCAAAATTATGTGCAAAAATGATGTAATCGAGCGTTTCAGGGTCTATTTTTGAGTTTTGTAGGGCAAGTCGAGCTGCAATAAAACCCAAATCTGAAGTAACCTGATTGTTTTCTGCATACCGCCTTTCTTCAATACCCGTAATCTCTTTCAGCCTATCAGCAATTGTGGCATTATCCTGTTGTAATGTCTGACCGCTTTCGTCTAAAAAATTATACGTATCAAAAAATAAATTGGTAATCGTTTTAGAAGGAATATAGTTTCCAACGCCTATGATTCTACTTGTCATACACCAAAATCAATTCATACAGAAGCCTTCTTAAATAAAGGAAATTAAAATGATTGAGTAAATATATAATAAATTTTATACAATCCTGATAATTTTGATGATAATTCGGTCTTCCACAAGAATTTATATTAAGAAAGAAGTATATAAAAACATACCTCCGACTAACAGATTTTTCTTATATTTAGAGCCTGTTTAAATTTTTTATTATGCGTTGGAACCTTACTCCAAATCCTTCTGACGACACTACCAGCGAACTGGCAAACAGTCTTTCGGTAGCTCAGACTATTGCTCAATTATTGGTGCAAAGAGGAATTGATTCGTTTGAAAAAGCCCGCTTGTTTTTTCGTCCTACGTTGGATGATTTACACGACCCCTATCTGATGAAAGATATGGATAAAGCGATTGACCGCATCGAAAAGGCGATACAAAGCAACGAAAACATCCTGATTTACGGAGATTATGATGTGGACGGAACTACGGCTGTTTCACTTGTTTACTCCTATCTGAAATCGTTTTATCCGAATGTAACAACTTATATTCCCGACCGCTATGACGAAGGTTACGGAGTTTCATTTCAGGGAATTGACTTTGCTGATGACAACGGAATTTCGCTAATTATTGCTTTGGATTGTGGCATTAAAGCTCACGAAAAAATCGAATATGCTAAGGCAAAAAATATTGATTTTATCATTGCCGACCACCATTTGCCCGACGAAAAAATTCCCAGTGCAGTAGCGGTGCTCGACCCAAAGCGAAACGATTGCAAATATCCCTATAAAGAACTTTGCGGCTGTGGAATCGGGTTTAAAATTATTCAGGCTTTGGCTGAAAAAAGAGGGCAGAAAACCGAAGATTTAGTTGAATATCTTGACTTGGTTGCTACTGCAATCGGAGCGGATATTGTCCCGATTACGGGAGAAAACAGGATTTTGGCAAAATTTGGTTTGGAAGTGATAAACTCCAATCCTCGAAACGGAATAAAAGCACTGATTCAAAATCTTAAAAAAGAGGAACTATCGATTACTGATGTGGTTTTTATCATTGCTCCGAGAATCAATGCAGCCGGGAGAATTCACCACGGAAATTATGCAGTCAAGCTCCTTACGGAATTTGATTTAGACCAAGCAGAAGAGTTTGCCCAAAACATCGAAGCTTTTAATTCCGAACGAAAAGAATTAGACACATACATAACTCAAGAAGCCCTACAACAAATTGTTGAAACCAATCAGGAAAAACGCTTTACGACCGTAGTTTTTAATGAAAACTGGCACAAAGGAGTTATCGGGATTGTAGCTTCACGACTTATCGAAACCTATTATAAACCGACTTTGGTTTTTACGGAAAGTAACGAAAAAATGGTGGCTTCTGCCCGTTCGGTAAAAGGATTTGACATACACGAAGCACTCGAAAAATGTTCGGAATTCATCGAACAATTCGGAGGACATAAATATGCAGCCGGACTTACCGTTGCCAAAGAAAAGTTTGAATTGTTCAGAGAAAAAATTGAAGAAGTTGTAAAAAATTCGATTACGGAGGAATCGCTTTCTCCTGAAATCAATATCGATTCGGAAATTGATTTTTCGGATATCAACCCCAAATTTATCAGAATTCTCAAACAATTCGAACCTTGTGGACCAGAAAATATGACTCCTGTTTTTCTGACCAAAAAAGTGAAGGATACCGGTTATGCCAAACCCATCGGAAAAAACGAAGAGCACCTGAAACTATTCGTCAAACAAAACGGAAGCCAACCCATTGGTGCCGTAGGATTTAATTTAGGTGAAAAACTTTCGATTGTTCAAGGTCTCAAACCTTTTGATATGGTCTATTCTATTGACGAAAACCATTGGAACGGAGAAGTATATATTCAACTGAAAGTGAGGGATGTTAGGTAGTGTTGAGTGCTCAGTCGTCAGCCTGAGCTTGTCGAAGATCTGTTTATTTTTTTCTGATTTCTCCTAAATGTGTATCGTGAAACGAAGCGGTAAATTTGAGTCCGTAGCCAAATATTCTGTCCATAGCTGAATGCGAAAACAAAATAATTCCGATGAGTTGTAGTATGGAATTATTCAGATAAATTCCGAGCAAATAAACAGTTATGGCAACCGCTTTATGATGAAAAAAGTTATATAAATATGCTCCGATTCTGTTGCCAAAAGCATAACCAATCATCGAAATATCAGGCAATAAAATCAACACCAAAAACCACCACCAAGCAAAATCAAGGGTTGAAAAAAGGTAAATTCCGAATACAAATTGGGCTAATTCTTCGAGTTTTAGACTGTTTTTCATAATCGTTGTTTTTTTGAATAAGACGGAAATTCAAACATAATGTTACACAAAAATCCTTATTTTTCAGTAGTTTAGCACAAATGACGTAAAAATGTCGTAGTAATAACGCTATCAAAAGCTATATTTGCGAGGTAGTTTTGCCCTGAATTTTAAATGTATTTATTTATGAAAACTATTGGACAAAAAATTGCTGAAATCAGAAAGCAAAAAGGACTTTCACAGGAAGAATTATCAGAAAATTCTAAAGTAAGCCTACGGACTATTCAAAGAATCGAAAAAGACGAAACCGACCCGAGAGGAGCAACGCTAAAAGCAGTTTGTGATGCTTTACAAATCAATATCGAAGATATTTTAGATTACGGAAAGCACGAAGACAAAACCTATCTTATTTTTCTTCATCTTTCGGTTTTGATGTTTTGGTTTATTCCTTTTGGGAATATTATTCTGCCTTTGATTTTGTGGTTGAACAAAAGAGATAAAATTGTTGATGCAGGTATTCAGGGAGCTAATATCTTGAATTTTCAGATTCTTTGGACAATTATATCCAACATATGTGTGATTATGTTTGCTGTTTTTGCTTTAAGAGGTATAACAGAAAAAGGACTTTCTTATACTTTTCTTCTTGTCGCTCTTGGCTTCTACCTTATAAACTCCATTTACCCTATTATAAATGCTATTCTTATCAAAAAAGGAAAAACAGGAAAATTCTATCCTGAAATTATCCGTTTTGTAAAGGCTTAAAGTTTTCAAACTCCGACAGCGTTTGAAACTCTGTCGGAGTTAAATCTATTCTCCGTTCTCCATTTTCTATCTTCTCTAAAATCCGTACCTTTGCATTCTTGCAATTTTTCTATGAAAACGACAGATATTTCGGCATTAGACCCGAAGAAAAACATACTTATCAAGGGAGCAGGACTGCACAATCTGAAAGATATTGACGTAGCCATTCCAAGAAATAAATTAGTTGTGGTTACGGGACTTTCGGGTTCGGGAAAATCGTCTTTGGCTTTTGATACACTATATGCAGAGGGACAAAGACGCTATGTGGAAAGTTTGTCTTCGTATGCAAGGCAGTTTTTAGGAAGATTAGACAAACCCAAAGTCGAATACATCAAAGGAATTGCCCCGGCTGTGGCTATTGAGCAGAAAGTTAATACGACCAATGCCCGTTCGACAGTCGGAACATCAACCGAAATTTACGATTATCTGAAATTGTTGTATGCTCGAATCGGAAGAACAATTTCGCCTGTTTCGGGTCAGGAAGTCAAAAAACATTCGGTTACCGATGTGATTAACTTTGTAAAAGAGCAAAGTTTAGACGAAAAATGGCTTTTGTTAGCACTTGTTTCGGTTGAAAAAAGCCGAAGTCTGAAAGAGAAATTAAGCATTTTACTGCAACAGGGATTTGCGAGAATTTTGGTCAATAACCAAACCATTCGTTTGGAAGATTATCTGACTTCATTCCACGAAAAAAACAACAAAGACGAAATTTTCATCATCATTGACCGAATCGTAATCAAAGACGATGAAGATTTTTACAATCGTTTGGGAGATGCGGTTGATACTGCTTTTTATGAGGGAAAAGGCGTTTTATTCTTGCAACAATTAGACGATAATAACCGTTTTGAATTCAGCAATTTGTTTGAATTGGACGGAATTTCGTTTACCGAACCCAACACGCATTTGTTCAGTTTCAACAATCCGTATGGAGCTTGTCCTGTTTGCGAAGGCTACGGAAACATCATCGGAATTGATGAAGAACTGGTGATTCCAGATTCTTCGTTGTCGATTTTTGAAGGTGCCGTTGCCGCTTGGAAAGGGGAAACGATGAGTTGGTACAAAGACCAATTGGTCAATAATGCGTATAAATTCGATTTTCCGATTCATAAACCATATTTCGAACTGACCGAACAACAAAAAGAATTAGTTTGGACAGGAAACAAGGATTTTACAGGACTCAACGGATTTTTTGCAGAACTCGAAAGTCAGAATTATAAAATTCAGAATCGGGTTTTGCTTTCGAGATACAGAGGAAAAACCAAATGCCACGTTTGTAAAGGAAAACGATTAAAAACCGAAGCCAATTACGTCAAGATAAACGGGATGTCGATTTCGGATTTGGTGGATATGCCAATTATCAAACTGATTCCGTTTTTTGAAAATCTTGAGCTGAACGACTACGAAAAACAGGTTTCAAAACGTTTACTCCTCGAAATCAACAACCGACTTCAATTTTTGGATAATGTAGGACTAAATTATCTGACTTTAAACCGAAATTCTTCTACACTTTCAGGTGGAGAATCACAACGGATAAATTTAGCGACTTCGTTAGGGAGTAGTTTGGTCGGCTCGATGTATATTTTGGACGAGCCGAGCATTGGTTTGCACCCGAAAGATACGGAACGTCTTATAAATGTCCTACAAGACCTCCGAAATCTCGGAAATACCGTAATTGTAGTGGAACACGATGAAGATATTATGAAACAAGCTGATTATATCATCGATATTGGTCCTGAAGCAGGAAGTTATGGAGGAGAGGTTACAGCACTCGGAACGTTTAATGAAATTTTAAAACAAGATTCGCTTACTTCTCAATATCTGAACGGAAAAATGCAGATTGAAATTCCGAAAAAACGTAGGAAATTCAAAAATCATATCGAAGTTATCGGAGCAAGGGAAAACAATCTGAAAAACATAAATGTTACTTTTCCACTCGAATGTCTGACGGTTGTAACCGGAGTTTCAGGAAGTGGAAAAAGTACGCTTGTCAAGAAAATTCTGTATCCTGCCATGCAAAAACAGATTTTAGGATACGGAGAAAAAGCGGGGCAATTCTCGAAATTAGACGGAAGCTATTCGCATATCAAAAACGTAGAATACATCGACCAAAACCCAATCGGAAGAAGTTCACGTTCCAATCCTGTTACGTATATCAAGGCTTATGACGAAATTCGTGATTTGTTTTCCAAGCAGAAATTATCCAGTTTAAGAGGTTATCAGCCCAAGCATTTTTCATTTAATGTGGAGGGAGGACGATGTGAAATCTGTAAAGGCGATGGAGAAGTTACTATCGAAATGCAGTTTATGGCTGATGTTCATTTGGAATGTGAGGTTTGTAAAGGAAAGCGTTTCAAAAAAGAAATCCTCGAAGTAAATTTCAACGGAAAAAATATTGATGATGTTTTGCGAATGACCATTGATGATGCGATTTCGTTTTTTCAAGCTAATAATCAACCGAAAATCGTTCAGAAATTACAGCCTTTGCAGGACGTTGGTTTGGGATATGTACAGCTTGGACAATCGTCTTCCACACTTTCGGGAGGAGAGGCTCAACGGATTAAATTAGCTTCGTTTTTGGTAAAAGGAGTAACCAAAGACAAAGTTTTATTCATCTTTGACGAACCCACAACAGGACTGCATTTTCACGATATTAAAAAATTATTGGCTTCGTTTGATGCTCTGATTGACAAAGGACATTCCGTTGTGGTTATCGAACACAATCTCGACCTGATTAAATGTGCCGATTATATTATTGATATTGGAGAAGAAGGAGGAGAAAACGGAGGAAACCTCATTGCTTTCGGAACACCCGAAGAAGTTGCAAAAAATAAAAAATCGGTTACAGGGAAATATTTGAAGGGGAAGTTGATTTAATCTAAAAAAATCAAAAAGATTGAAAAAATCTAAAAAAGAGAAATTTAAAATCACTTGTCAAAAAAGTCTTTTACTTCAACTCCGATAGCTTGTCAGTGTTCGCTGCTGACAAGGGTTATTTATTTAGAAACCCATATTTGTTTAATTATTTTCTATATTTGAAAATATTTAAACAGAAACCTATGCCTTTTAAAACAAGACTTTTTTTACTGCTTTTATTGGCACATTTTTCTGTTTTCGCTCAGGAAACGGGCACTATTCACAAAGACTCTTTAAAGCAGACACAGAAAGAAAAATTAGAAAAATTAGAAGATTTATCCAAGCAGAGTAAGGTCGGGAAGTTTGTGCACAGACTCATCTTTAAACCCATCAACAAAAAGCGAAAATCCCGAAATATCGAAAGAGTCTCTTTTGCTTCTTCCGAGGGAAAAATCATCAGAAATATTCATATCACCACCTTAGATCCGTTTGGTTTTTCGGTTTCAGACACTGCCCGAATCCCCGATACGTGGCTGGAAAAAGCGGGAAATTCCATTCACGTAAAAACCAAACAATTCACCATCAGAAACCTTTTGCTTTTCAGAAAAAATCAGCCGTTAGATTCGCTGTTAATCAGAGAATCCGAACGTTTGATTCGTAGTCAGGGTTATGTCAGGCAGGTGACTATCACACCTCAGCCTTTGTCTGAGGATTCGGTCGATGTCCATATTCGGGTGTTGGATTCGTGGAGTTTGGTACCTGACGGAGCCATTACGTCAACCAAAGGAACTTTCACCCTTACCGAAAGAAATTTTATCGGACTCGGGCATCGGTTTGGCAATACCATGCAGCAGGATTTTGAAGATAACCGAACGGCCTACAGCACCTATTATTCGATTCCCAATATCTGGAACAGCTATATCAATACGACGTTTACCTATAATTTAGACTTGTTGGATAATTACCAAAAAAGCATAAACATAAACCGTACTTTTTTCTCTCCGCTCACCCGTTGGGCAGGAGGAGTTTATCTCGACCAGAAATTTTTGCGGGATTCCCTCCCCGACCCTGCACAAGTCTATGCTCTGCACAATTTCAAATCAGAAACTCAGGATTTTTGGGGTGGTTATTCTTTTGGGCTCTCTAAGGAAAGAACCGAAAGCCTGAGAACTTTCAACCTGATTACCGCTCTTCGCTACCAGAATATCAACTATACCGAGAAAGCCTCAATAATTTATGATAGCCTGGGCTATTTTTCAGACGAAAAACTCTATCTGGCAAGCATCGGAATTTCGTCCAGACAATACGTTCAGGACAAATATCTCTATAATTACGACATTATCGAAGATATTCCCATCGGGAGAAATTATATTCTCACGGGTGGATTTCGGAATAAAAACCATCAAAAAACATCTTATTTCGGGGCTAAATATGCGGTGGGAAATTATTACAACTGGGGCTATTTCAGCAGTAGCATAGAAGCGGGAAGTTTTTTTGACAGCGGAGAAATGGAGCAAAGCACCATCAATCTAAAGGCTCTTTATTTTACGAATTTAAAACAATATGGCAGTTGGCATTTCAGGCAGTTTATACAACCTCAATTGGTCTTGGGTTTCAACCGAATGGATTTTGTCAAAGACCGACTCACTATGGCTGGCACTACCGGAATAGAGGGTTTAAACCAATTTGCCAAAGGCACACACAAAGCCCAACTCACCCTGCAAACCCAATCGTATGCTCCCGGAATGTGGTATGGCTTTCGGTTTAGTCCTTTTCTGAATTTTACAATGGGATTTTTAGGCGACAAAGACCATTTCATTCTCGACAGCCGTATGTATTCCCGAATCGGGCTGGGAGTTTTGATTACCAATGACTATCTGGTTTTCAACAGCTTTCAGATTTCTTTTGCTTTTTATCCGGTTATCCCGAATGAGGGTTCGGATATCTTTAAAACCAATTCCTTCAAAAACAGCGACTTCGGATTGCAGGATTTCCAAATCGGGAAACCTATGGTCGTGCCGTTTGAATAGACTTTAAAATCCATTTACTTTTATAATCTGTGTAAATTTGTAAAGATTTGTGTTTGAATCAGTTGAAATGTTTTCGGGCTTTTTCTAAATCTTCGGGAGTGTCTATCCCGATTCCGATATGTGAGGTTTCAATCATTCGGATTTTTTTGCCGTATTCCAAGTAGCGAAGTTGCTCAAGTTTTTCGGAAGCCTCCAACGACTGCATCGGAAGTCTGTAAAAATCCATCAAAGCTTCTTTTCTGAAGGCATACACTCCGATATGCTGGAAATATTTTACCGAAACATCCCGGTCTCTCTGATACGGAATCACCGAACGGGAAAAATAAAGTGCAAAGCCATTTTGATCTGTGATTACCTTGACATTATTCGGATTTTGAATATCGTTTTCAGCGGTAATTTCTCTCATCAGCGAAACCAAATCTATTTTTTTCTCTGTATCTGCTTTATAGAGTTCGATGATTTTTCCGAGGGAATCTTTGTCGATAAAGGGTTCGTCTCCCTGAACATTCACTACTATATCAACATCCATATTTTCGACCGCTTCGGCAATTCGGTCGCTACCCGATTCGTGATTTTTCACACTTCTAATGGCTTTTCCGTTATGAGTTGTGATTTCGTTATAAATCAAATCGGAATCTGTTACGACAAAAACATCATCAAAAAGTCCGGTTTGCAAGGCTGCTTCGTAGGTTCTTAAAATAACGGTTTTCCCTCCCAAATCCTGCATCAGTTTGGCAGGAAAGCGGGTCGAAGCATATCGGGCAGGAATAACAGCTATGATTTTCATTGTCGTAATTTCATAAAAAACCAAAAAGCCACAAAGCGACATTCTTTTGCAGCTCTGTGGCTTGGTGTGTGTTCAAACTATTTTATTCAGTACCTGAGTCGTTCGTTCCGATAGGCAGATTAAAAAACCAACCGTGGTGGAAATAAACTTCCGGTTCTGCAAAAGGGTTGTCATTAGCAAGTTGTGCTCTGAAATTAAATTCTCCCGAAATAGTTCCCGGCTCTCCCGATTTGGGGTTTTCAGGCGTATAAATAACGACTTCTCCCTCTGATATTTCTGTCTCTACAGTTCCGGTAGAATATAAAAGAGCCATTCCGTCCATATGATAAGAATAGGTAGCAATGGTAGGCGAATTTTCTCCGAAAGCATAGGTTCCGGGTTGCATAGAAGCAATTTTTATTTCTAAAGTTCCGTATTCGTCTGAGCCTTGCAACGTAACAGAACCGTTCAGATTGACTACGGCAACAGGGTCGTCTGCCCTGAACAACTCTTCATCTTTCATAGCCTGAAGCGTTGGATTGTTAAATTCTGTTACTTCTTCGCAAGAAGAAAGCACTACTAAAGAAACTAAAAAGAAAGTTATTTTTTTCATCGGTAAAATTTAAATTAAGAAGCAACAAAAATACACTTTAAAACTAAATTTCAAAAAATTATTTTTGTTTACTTCAAAAAATGAAGCTTTCGGTTTATAATACCGCTCTGCAAACCTGCCTGCAACAACCGAATTCTACCTCTCCAAAAATATTTTATTGACCTGAGTATAAGGTTTTAAAATAAATCGTATATTTGCACCCTTAATTAACAGAG
>Ga0172382_10006529_pt1 | contig 16896 bp, 16 predicted proteins | sample Leawel138RmetaG_FD_122245 | JGI IMG/M metagenome (GOLD analysis project Ga0172382, IMG submission 122245) | Leachate microbial communities from a municipal landfill in Southern Ontario, Canada - Leachate well 138R metaG | ecosystem: Engineered > Solid waste > Landfill > Unclassified | place...
ATTGAAAATTGTTATGATATTGCTTGAAATAATAATAGGCAGAATCAGTATTGCCAACGGCATCGTAAATCTCGTATCTTAATTTATGTGAATAATGTCTGTAAAGCAAGGGCAATTTTTCATAAAAAACATAAGCCGAATCATTATATAATAATGCTTTAGAAAAATTCTCCATTTTTAAATAGTCGGAGGCAATATTGTTATAACTACTGAAAATGGAAACCGTATCATTGAATTTTTTGCGATAATCAAGTAAGAGAAAGGAATATTTTAAGCCTTCCTTATAATTTTTGGTTCTGCTTGCCACAATCCCGAGTAGTATATACGAATCGGTCAAATCGGTTTCGTTATGGTATTTTTCAGCATACTCTTCAGCTCTCTCTGCATAATATAACAGAGAGTCCAATTCCTTTATATGACGATGATAAGAGCTTTTTCTGATACAGTAAGTGCTGTACACTTCTTCGAGCTTGTTCGTCTTGTATTTTTTATACGCCAAACGGAGATATTTGTCTGTTAATTCAAGATTGTCACTTTTTTCATAAGCCAAAGCCATTAGCAGATAAATACGACAGGATAATGAATGCAGACGTTCTGCTTCTGCTTCGTCTGTAATTTCCAGTAATATTTGCAGAGGCTCAGAGGAAGGTCTGTCCTGTCTGTCAAGTATAAGAGCTTGTCGGAATTTTAATTCCAATAATCCTGCTTTGTGTTTTTTCTGCTCTTTGGAGGAGTTGAAATGTTGGTATAAGCTGTCCGTTTTTCTTTGGGCAGCTTCAAATTGATTGTATTGTATCAGACTGTCAATTTCTTTTATCTGGCTATCAAACACACTTTTCTGAGCCATCATAAAGTGACTGAAAATCAGCAGAAAAAACAAAACACAATGTTTAGACATAAAAAAGGTACATTCAATTAAACAAAAGTAAAAAAATAGTCGATTGTTTTACTGTATAGGGACAGAAAGCTTATTTCAGGGATACAATTTGAATTATTTAACTTTTCAATAAGTATCTCCGGATGCTAAAAATCTCACACGAAAAATTAAAAGCCATACCTTTGCAACTCAAACAAAAACATAATGTTCAGTTACATTAAATGTTCTAAAACGATAACTCTTTTTTTGCTGTTGATTGACTTTTCTGCCAAAGCTCAACACATTTCGGTTAGTGAAAATTATTCTGCCCAACAGCTTGTCGAAGATATTTTTATCGGGGCAGGGCAGGACTGTCTTGAAGTTTCTAACATCTCGGTTTCGGGATGGATATTTGCAGAGGGAATCAGCTACGGCTATTTCAACAAAGAAAACAGTAACTTTTATCTGGAAGAAGGCATTATTCTCTCTACCGGAAGGGCAAATTCGGCTGTGGGACCCAACAATTCCCTGCTCAGCGAAGGGCCGATTAGCTGGGGAGGCGACCCCGATTTAGAACAGGCTCTGGACATCAGCAACACGGTCAATGCTACAGTTCTGGAATTCGATTTTATCGCTCAAACCAATAAAATAAGTTTTGATTATGTATTTTCGTCTGAACAATATCTCACCAGCATTACGTCTCCGAATCAATGTAATTACACAGACGGTTTTGCTTTTTTGCTCAAAAGAGTAAACGGGGGTGAACCCTATCAGAATCTGGCTGTGATTCCCAATACCGATATTCCGGTTAAAGTAAATACCGTAAGGGGCGAAGGTGTTTGCCCGGCTGCCAATCAGGAGTATTTCGGAGGGTTTAATCCGGTTCAGCACCCAACCAATTTCAACGGACAAACCGTAGTGATGACCGCTCAATCTGATATTATTCCGGGAGAATTATATCACATCAAACTTGTGATTGCAGACCAGGGGAACAACCTCTATGATTCGGCTGTTTTTCTAAAAGGAGGCAGTTTCAACGGAAATATCGACTTAGGCGATGACAGACTTATAGCCACCCAAAATCCGTTGTGTATAGGTGAAACACTAATGCTGAATGCTTTCTCCGAAGATGTTTTGAGCTATCAATGGCTCAGAAACGGAGAGGTCATAAATGGAGAAACCAATGCGACTTATGAAGTAACCACAGAAGGAACCTATGAGGTGCAACTGACTTTTGCAGGCGGAAATTGTGTATTAAAAGGTATGATTACGGTTGAATATTCCCAAAATCCTACTCTGAACAATGTCTGGCTTAGCCAATGTGAAACCTCAGGCGGTGAAACGCTTTTTAATTTGACCCAAGCCGAAAGTCAGCTGGTTGCCAACCCTCAGGATTTTTCGTTTTTGTACTTTTTGTCCGAAAATGATGCCCAGCACGACCAAAACCCGATTGCCAATCCGGAAAGCTTTGCCCTTATTGCTGAAAATCAAGTGGTTTATGTTAGGGTTGTGAATGTTTTCGGTTGTTTTTTGGTAGCGGAAATTTCGCTTTCCACGACTCATAATTCTCTTCAAAATCCCGATGATTTACAGGCTTGTGACGATGATTTTGACGGATTTGCATTTTTCGACCTTACCCAAAATTCCACCAACATCGAAGCCCAGCTTCCTCCCGGAGCCGATTATGTGTTTTATGCCAATTATGAAGATGCTCTTTTGGGTATAAATTCTATTGAAAATCAACAACTTGAAAATTATCAGGCAGAAAACAATCAGGTCGTTTATGTGAAAATCACATCCAACGGAGAATGTTTCGGAATACTTTGGTTTACCCTTGTTATCCCTTCTTTCGGAGAAGCTGTTCAGGACGAAAATCTGTTTTTGTGTGAAGGAGAAAGCCTGATGCTTGCTGCTCCAAGTGGTTTTTTGGACTACGATTGGAATATAAACCTGACCAATCCCAATACTTCTTATGTGTTTGTCAGCCAGCCGGGAACCTATACCGTTAGTTTTAAAAACGATTTCGGTTGTGTGGCTGTAAAAACTTTTTTTGTAACTCTTTCGTCAAAAGCGGAAATTCTCTCGGTTGAAATAGACGATTTCAGTCAAAACGGAGGTTCGGCTACGGTTTATGTTCAGGGAAGCGGGATTTATGAATTTTCGCTTGACGGAATTCATTATCAGCAAAGTAATGTCTTTACGAATCTTCCTGTGGGGCAACATTTGGTTTTTGTCAGAGACGTCAACGGTTGCGGAACCACAACAGAGCTTATTACGGTGCTGAATTATCCGAAGTTTTTTACTCCCAACGGAGACGGAATCAATGATTTCTGGAGAATTCCGATGCTTTCGATGGCTTATCCTGAAGCTCAGGTCGAAATTTTTGACCGTTACGGAAAACTCATTTTTACATTTCCTGCTCACAGTATGGGTTGGGATGGCACCCTCCACAACAACCTCCTTCCCTCAACCGATTATTGGTTTGTTCTCCACCTGAACAACCGAACCGTAAGAGGTCATTTTTCCTTAATACGATAGCGGTTAAGAAAAACTCAGTTTCCGCAACAATTGAATAAAACTTTCTGAATTGGTTTTTTTCAGGATGTTTTTACGATGGGTAATCACGGTGTGCTGGCTCTTGCAGAGTTCTTTGGCAATCTCTTTGCTGTTGAGTCCTTCCTGAATCAAACCCAGTATTTTCAGTTCGGTTTTGGTGAGGTTATAACAGTTTTCAGAATCCAGATAAATATTTCTGGATTTGTCGAAAATCCTGTGATCGTTGACGGGTCGTTCTTCAAAATCGTCTATCTTTTGGTGAGTTACCAGGGTTTTGGTAAGATGTCCCTGGTTGTTAACTTCCAAAGCCTGACAGGTTTGTTTTATCCGGATGTATCCGTTTTTTTCTGTCAGAATCCGATAGGTATAACTAAGCAGATACTGAAAATGTTCGTTAAAAAGCAAATTGTTGGTGAAAGTCAAATCTTTTTCTTCACAGGCGAAAAAATAGGCTTTGTCATCAGGATGGATGATTTCGATGAGTTTTTCGACATTAAAACTGTGAGACTCATATCCGGTAAGGGTTTGGAAAGCGGAATTCACAAACGAAATCTTGTTTGTATCACATTCATAAATAAAATAATAACTGTCTATGAGGCTGGGAGTTTCGGGAGTTTTGTCTGTTTGAGACCTCTGTTTTTGGAAAAGTGCTTTCCATCTTTCGTTTTTAATTTCGGTGGGCATAGCTGAAAAAATTTTGGTGGTTTTATGTTTGTGAAGTTACAAATTATATACAATAGTAACAACAAAATGCAAATAAAACAACAAAAAGTTAGATTTTAGACCTTCTTTACTACCCAATTTTTGCGAATTTTATTTCAGGGGGGAAATTTAATGGAACGTAAAGTTGATGAAAATAGCCCGTGTTTCCATAGATTTGATGTTGCCTGTCCAGGGGCTGTTGGGGTCGTCATCGGGCACGATTTCGTTGTTCAGTCCAAAAACACCTCGGATGGAAGGTGAAAAAATAAACCATTCGAAATACAAATCAATCCCGAAACCGAGTTCGTAGTTGGTTGTCCATTGGTTCATCCGGAAACGACCCATAGAATTGTCGTCTGCTGCATTAAAACTGCTGGATAAATTCAGCGAAGCGGAAAAACCTCCCACCAGATAAGGACGTATATTCCCGAGTCGTAAAGACGAAAATTTCAGCAGTAACGGTATGTGGATATAGGTAGATTTTACTTCTCTGAGATAGTCTTGTTCCAGTTCAAAACCCGGAAAAGTCAAGTTGCGTTGGGTGTAGTAAAGTCCGGGTTCTAATCGCAAATCCAGAAATTCGTGCAAACGCAGGTTTCCCACCAGCCCTACATTGAATCCGGCAGCGGTTTCGCTGAGAATATCGGGAGCGTTTTCTTTGTAATCAAACTTAAAATCATAGGTGTTAAACCCCAGAAAATATCCCCAATGTACGGGTTTTTTCTGGAAATTTTCCTGATTGATAATCGGGTCTTTTGAGAAAATATTAAACTGAGCCTGACCTTGCAGACCCAGACAAAGAAGAACAGCGATAATCGTTTTTTTCATTGTTATTTTTTCGATGCTATATAAATGGTAGCTGCTCCAAACATTTGGGGTTTATCTACCACCTCTATAAACCCAATTTTTCTCAAAATATTGTTTAAAACCTCCCCAAACGGAAAATTTGAGGCTGATTTTGAAAGATATCCGTAGGCATTTTTGTCTTTGGAAAAGATTTTTCCCACCATAGGAAGCCACAGATTGCAATATAATTTATAGCCTTGCTTAAACGGAAACTTTGTTGGAACGGAAGTTTCGAGAATCACGAAAGTCCCTCCTGATTTTAAAACTCTGAAAATTTCGGCTAAGCCTTTTTCGAGCGTTTCAAAATTTCTGATGCCAAAAGCCACCGTAACCGCATCAAAACTGTTGTCTTCAAACGGAAGATTTTCAGAATCGGCTTGCAAAAGTTCTATTTTATCAGACAGGTTTTTTTCCTGAACTTTTTTTCGTCCTACTTTGAGCATGCCTTCAGAAATGTCGATTCCGATGATTTTTTCGGCTCCCGAATCGGTCATCAAAATAGCCAAATCACCTGTCCCGGTAGCTACGTCAAGAAGGTTTTTTGGTTTTTTTTCACGAACAATATCCAGCATTTTTTTTCTCCACTTCACATCAGAACCGAGCGAAATCACACGGTTTAGTCCGTCATAATTGTCGGAAATTGTGTCAAACATCTGCTCGACCTGCTTCTTTTTCCCTAAATCGGAATTTTCGTATGGCGTAATATTTTTTGACATAATCCTAAAATAGTCTGCAAAGATAACGCAACTTATTTAAACCGAAATATTTTCTTTCCGTAAAAACCGGTTTTATTTCCGTATCTTAGCCCTTATTTAGAATAAATCCTATGCTTTTACATTCAAAAATAGAAGGAAACGGAAGTCCGTTACTGATTCTCCACGGTTACTTGGGAATGTCTGACAACTGGAAAACCCTTAGCACCCAATATGCCCAAAACGGCTTTGAGGTGCATTCGCTCGATTTGAGAAACCACGGACGTAGTTTTCACTCCGATGAATTTAATTATAAAGTGATGGTTGACGATATTCTGCATTATTGCGACCACCATAATCTCGATAAAATAAATGTTATCGGGCATTCGATGGGAGGGAAACTGGCTATGTTTCTGGCTGTGCTGCATCCGGAAAAAGTCGAAAAACTGATTATAGCCGATATTTCTACCAGAGCCTATCGCCCTCATCATCAGGATATTCTTCAGGCGTTGAATGCGGTTGATTTTTCGCTTCAAAAAGAGCGGAAAGAAGTCGAAGAGGTTATGGCTCACTACGTGCCTGACTTTGGAACAAGGCAATTTTTGATGAAAAATGTCTATCGAAAATCACCCGATGAGCTGGCTTTCAGAATCAACCTGAAAACGCTTACCGAAAAGTATGACGACATTGGCATTGCCGTACCCGAAAATACAACTTTTGAAAAACCGACACTTTTTCTCAAAGGTGAAAACTCCGGTTATATAAAGGAGCGGGATGAGCAGGACATCATCAGGCATTTTCCTCAGGCTGAAATCAAAATCATATCAAAATCAGGACACTGGCTTCACGCTGAAAATCCGAAGGAATTTTTGGAACTCTCCCTGAGCTACCTTGTTTCTTAGGAACTGTTTAAAATTTCAGATTGAAGATTAACGATTGCTGATTTCAGATTTGTGTATAGTCCCCTTTGTCTCTAATGTCCCAACATCCAACATCCAGCACCCGACAAAAAAGCTATGAACGCATAATATTTTTAGTGAAATCGTTGCACCGTCAATATTTTGTTTTTACCTTTGGAAGTATTAACCCTAATGTAAATTTATATGAAAAGATTAGCAACACTATCGCTGCTGGTTTTGGGGAGTTATTCGGTATTTGCAGGCGGATATCGGGTAAGTCTTCAGGGGCAGAAGCAATTGGCTATGGGACACACGGGTGTGGCCGTAGTAAACAGTGCGGAGGTTTTGTTTTTTAACCCTGCGGGAATGTCGTTTTTGGAGAACAGGTTTAATGCTTCTGTTGGAGCAAATGCCTTGTTTGCCAACACAAAATTCCAGAACGAAACCAATAACTGGCAGGCACAAACCGAAAATATGGGAACACCTTTCAATGCCTATATTTCTTACAAAGTTACTGATTGGTTTTCTGCCGGACTGGCTGTGTATTCTCCTTACGGAAGTGCCGTAGAGTGGGATAAAGACTGGGAAGGCTCTCATTTGGTAAACAATATCGATTTGAAAGCGATTTATATTCAGCCTTCGGTTGCTGTTAAGGTTTCTGATGAATTCAGTTTCGGAGGAGGTCCTATTTTTGTAACGGGAGGAGTCGAGTTCAACCGGAATTTATTTAGAAGCCCTGATGAAAATGCGGGTAGAAGTAATGTAACCATCGAAGCAAATGGAGTTACGGCTTGGGGCTGGACAGCAGGATTTATATTCAACCTTACCGAAAAAGTTCGCTTAGGGATGAATTACCGCTCAGAAATCACTATGGAAGCCCGTGATGGTGATGCTAAGTTCAGCAATATTCCTGATTTCTTAGGAGAAAACTCTCCTTACGACCCGATAACTAATCCTAATTATCCAAGATTGGGAGACACTACTTTTAATGCAGATTTACCATTACCTGCTGAACTTACGGTCGGGTTCTCTTATCAGGTTACAGACAAATGGTTGTTTGCTTTTGATTTTAACCGTGCAAAATGGAGTGCTTATGATGCTTTGGTAATTGATTTCAAACAAACAGCAACATCAAATGTTCCTCAAAGTGTAAACCCGAGAAATTACAAAGATGCCAGCACCTACCGCCTGGGATTGCAGTATGCTGCTACTGAAAAATTCACGTTCCGTACAGGTTGGTATTATGATGAATCACCTGTTCAGGATGGTTATTTCGCTCCCGAAACCCCTCGTAATGACTCTATGGGATTCACAGGAGGGCTTACTTATCAGGTTACTCCGAAATTGGGAGTTGATGTGTCATTCCTGTATCTGCATTTTGACGAAATCAACAATTCGTATGATCATTATACAGAAGATGGAAATCCGAATGTTTCTTTTGGAGGAACCTATAAAAGCAGTGTTTTCTCTCCCGGAATTGGTCTAAGTTATAGTTTTTAAAACCTTGAATTATGAAAAATAAATTTTTATATCTATCCGTTTTGGCTTTGGGATTTGCTTCGTGTGAACCCGAGTTTGAAAACGAAATAAACAGCAATACCTATACTTCGGGGGATGCTGATTTTACTACCTATGTGGCTGTCGGGAATTCGCTCACAGCCGGATATATGGACGGAACCGTTTTCAAAAACGGACAACAGTATTCTTTTCCGAATCTTTTATCACAACAGTTTTCCGTTGTAGGAGGTGGAACATTTACACAACCTTCGTATGAAGACGATGTGAACAACAAAGGCGGACTTCTTTTAGGAGGAAATCCGATAGCGGCTACCCGAATGATTATCAATGCTTCTGCGGGAGGTCCTCAGAATATTGCCGGAGCTCCGACTATTGAGGTCTCCAATCTGCAAAAAAAGGCGTACAACAATATGGGAGTTCCCGGAGCAAAATCGTTCCATTTATTGGCTCCGAATTACGGAAACGTAGCAGGAGTAGCTATGGGGATGGCAAATCCTTATTTCGTAAGACATGCTACTACTCCCGAAATTACCGTTTTGGAAGATGCTTTGTCTCTCAACCCGACTTTCTTTACCAACTGGATTGGGAACAATGATGTTTTGGCTTATGCTACTTCGGGAGGAACAGGAGTTGACCAAACGGGCAACTACAATCCTGAAACCTACGGAGGTAACGATATTACTGACCCGAATGTTTTCGCTCAGGTATATTCTACCATTATTGACGGGCTAACAGCCAACGGAGCTAAAGGAGTGGTAGCAACCATTCCGAATGTGGCTTCAATTCCGTTTTTTACGACTGTGCCTTATGCTCCGCTTTCGTCTGATGATCCTGATTTTTCAGCCAATATTCCTCAGTTGCAATTGCTCTACGGAACGCTGAATCAGGTGTATGGAATGCTGGGTGTATCGGGAAGAAATCTTGTGGTAAACACTGAAGGTTATACACCTTTGCTCCTTAAAGACAAAGCTCTTACCGATATCGGAGCTCAGCTTGAGGCGGTAGCTCAGGCAAGTGGAGACCCTATGCTTATGGCTCTGGCTCCGATTTTGGGTGCTCATTTCGGTCAGGTTCGTCAGGCAACGGCAAACGACCTTGTTTTGCTCAGCACAAGTGGTGTTATCGGTTCGGCTCCACAAGGGATTCCTGCTCCGCTTAACGCCTACGGAATTTCGTTTCCGTTAGAAGACAGACACGTGTTGACAGCTGCTGAGGCTCAGCTTGTGGCAACAGCAACAGCTTCTTTTAACAGTTCCATAAAAGCTATTGCTCAGGCAAAAGGTTTGGCTGTGGCAGATATGAATGCTATTATGGCTCAGCTTGCCAACATTACTTCGGGTCTGAAAACCGATGACGGACAAATCTATTATGCCAATTATTTCAGCACAGACAGGTTGCATACGACTTTGTTCTCCTTAGACGGAGTGCATCCGAATGCCAAAGGTTATGCTATTGTAGCCAACGAAATTATCAAGGTTATCAACCAGCATTATAACGCTCATCTTCCGCTATTGAATGCTTCGCAATATCCGGGAGCAACGATATTGACTTCTAATAATTGAGGTTGTTAATTAACGGGAGTTCGGTTTAAGTGACCCCTAAAGTTGGGAAGAAGAAACTGATAATGTTCCTGAAATATTGATTATAAAGTTATTTATAGACCTGTGTCGGGTATGTTTTACTTGGCACAGGTCTTTTTAGTTTTATGGTTGGGATTGTTGCACATTTTTTATTTTAGCAAATTACTAACTTCATTTTTCAAAACAGGCAAATGAAGTATGACAATTCCCCAAATTTGAGTGTTTTCGATAGAATCGTAACCGTGAATAATTTTATTTTGGGCATCTACAATTCTTCGGGAATTGGTTATCGGAATATCGGGTTGCAGGCTTAAAATCTTATTTATAGCTTCCCCGATGATTTCAATATTTCGTTCGACAGCATCTTGCAACATCGGGTTAGAATCATAATTCTCAAATTTCTTTTCCTCTCCGATATATGTTTCGATATTTTCTATGGAAGTAAGAATGTCAAATAACAACTTTTTAATCTTAATTTCCATAAATCAAAAGTTTTGTTTTGTCTAATTCCTCAATAAAATAGGGGTTTTTCAATGAGTTTTCCGTAACAATATCGACTTCTCTGCCAAAAAGATTCCGTAAGCTGTCGTGCAGATTCCACCATAATTTTCCTTTTTCCAAGGGGTCGTCAATATTGTCTTCAAATTTTATCAGAAAATCTACATCGCTGTTTTCGTTAAAGTTGCTGTTCAGGGCAGAACCGAAAAGATAAGCCCGTTCCACTCTATGGCTCTTGAATATCCGAGCCAATTTATCTCTGTATGTCGCAATTGAAAAAGCCATTTTTGAATGTTATTACAGATTTAGTGCAAGTTACGAAAAAAATCTTTCCTCAAAACCCGAAAATTTTTATCATTGTGATTGTGGCACATTTTACAGGCTTTTAGTTGTAAGTTTTACAGAAACAAAAGTAAGCACAAAAACCAAAACAGCAACAACCAAAAAGTTTCGGAAATCGTGTTTATGGGTTTGTTCTTTTTCTAAATCAGTTCTTCCGAAACGGACAAACAGCCACCACAAAAAACCACCTAAATTAAAAATCCAGTCGTATCGGTGTTGGTATTTCATTCCAACAATCTTCCTTTTTCCTTCTCAGTTTTTAGATAATCTATTATTGCTAATCACACCAAAGCAGAAGTCAATATCTGATATTCATCGCTAATTACGTGTAAAAATCTCAAAATCCCTCCAATATATGTAACAATTACCCAAGCTAATTTTAAATAATCAAGTCGTTTCTTTATTGGCTTTTTCAAGAAACTAAAGAAGTAGGTAATTATAACTCCCACAAAACCAATTGTTAGTATCAAATCACCATAATTCCAATGCATTATTTTAAACAAAGCACCTATAATAATTATTGCTATTATTGCTTTTAAAATTCGAAAATACCTTGTTTCAATGAATGTCCCATTCAAGAATAGCATAAAAAACCCTGCAAGTTCAGAAATCCAAAGTCCTCTATAAATCCAATTTTCAGCTTCAAAACTTCCAGTAAAATTAGAAACTAAAAATCCTCCTAAAGCTATTAAGAGTCCTATACCTATTACCAAAAGATAAAAAATGTTGTTTTTCGTTTTCATAAGTATAATTTTAGATTACTTCGTCGTACCTCCTCGTAATGACAAAACCAACTGAAAACTGCGACTACCAACTAATAACTAAAAGTAGTTCCGTCTTTTGAGTTCAATATTTTACTCCAAGGCTTTACTTATTACATCAATATCCTCTTTTTCAAAATACTTAAAGAAGTTGTAATCTGTTTGATTAATATCCAAATCAGTTTCAGTCAATTCATAACTGCTCTTAAAGATAAAATCTTTATCTGTATTAAAATCATCAGAAAAGATTATGTGGATAAATACAAATTTCTTATTTCGACGAGGTACTTCCCAAATTCCAATAGCATTATTGTGGGCAGGGGTTTTCTCAATTTTTTCCCCTATAATTAAATTTTGAATACCGTTAGTAAACGTTAATAAATTAATTTTATTTGTTGTTTTTTTTCCACTAATTGAAATAAACCCTTTGGAATCAATACCGATATATTTTTGTGTAGTTTCACCACCTGCACTCCTCTTATCTATCTGAATATGTACTTGGTGTATTGTTCTATTGTTTTGACAATATGTGGTAAAAGTAACTAATACAAATAATAAGGTTAAATAATGTTTCATAAAAAATATTTAATTAATTTTCTTTGTTCTTTACAATAATAGTGTCTAACTAAAAACTAAACGTAGTCCCGTCTTTTCCGTCTTTAAGTTGGATTCCGAGTGCCAAAAGTTCATCTCTGATTTGGTCGGAAAGTGCAAAGTTTTTGTCTGCTCTGGCTTGGTTTCGCATTGCGATAAGCATATTAACTACACCCTCTAATTTATCGTTATTCAACTCCAATTGGTTAGAATCCTGCAATCCTAAAACATCAAACACAAAGGCATTCAGAGTTTCTTTTAAAAGCTCCAAATCAGAAGCTGAAATCGTTGCTTTATTTTCCTTTACGGAATTGATGAATTTCACAGCCTCAAACATCGTAGCAATCAAAATCGGACTGTTGAAATCGTCAAGCAGAGCCTCAATACATTTCTGTTTCCACTGTGAAACATCAAACGAAGATTCTGATGAAGTTTTCAGTTCGTTAAGTGATTTGACAGCCTCCATAAGTCGGTCAAAACCTTTTTCGGAAGCCAGCATTGCTTCGTTAGAAATATCCAAAACACTTCTGTAATGTGCCTGTAAGAAACAAAATCGCAACACACTCGGAGCAAACGGTTTTTCAAAAAATGTATTTTCTCCCGTAATGAGTTGCATCGGAAGAATGTAATTTCCTGTTGATTTACTCATACGTTGTCCGTTCATCGTGAGCATATTTGCGTGCATCCAATAACGAACAGGCGAAATGTCGTTACACGCTTTTCCTTGTGCAATCTCACATTCGTGATGCGGAAATTTCAAATCCATTCCACCTCCGTGAATGTCAAACTGCTCTCCCAAATATTTGGTACTCATAGCCGTACACTCCAAATGCCAACCCGGAAATCCATCTCCCCAAGGGGAAGTCCAACGCATAATGTGCTGGGGTGAGGCTTTTTTCCAGAGAGCAAAATCCTGCGGATTTTTCTTTTCGCCTTGTCCGTCCAAATCACGGGTATTTTCAAAAAGTTCTTCGATATTTCTTCGGGAAAGCTCTCCGTAATTCATTCCTCTTTTGTTGTATTCCAACACATCAAAATAAACCGAACCATTGCTTTCGTAAGCAAAACCTTTGTCAATCAGCTTTTGAGTAAGCTCCAACTGCTCAATAATATGTCCTGTTGCCGTAGGCTCAATCGTTGGTGGAAGTAAATTAAATAATTTCAATACGTTGTGAAAATCAACCGTATATTTTTGGACAATCTCCATTGGCTCTAACTTTTCCAAACGGGATTGCTTTACGAATCGGTCGTTATTCACATCTCCGTCATCCGTCAAATGTCCTGCATCGGTAATATTGCGAACGTAACGAACTTTATACCCCAAATACTGAAGCGTTCTGAAAATAAAATCAAACGAAAGAAAAGTCCTTACATTTCCCAAATGCACATTGCTGTAAACCGTAGGTCCGCAAACGTACATTCCGACTTTGTCCTCATTCAGAGGTTTAAAAACTTCTTTTTCTCCGGTTAAGGAATTGTATATTTTCAGGTTTTGTTTCATTTCTGTTTTTCTTGTTTTGATTCAGGTTTAATCCTAACCACTTTTCCGTCTTTCATTACAACAAGGTCGGTTTTCTTTTGCTTTTTGAACTCAATAAGCCTTTCGTAAACCTTTTCGAGTCCTTTCAGGATTTTATTTTTTTCGTCTATATGTTTTTCAGTTGCTGTCATAATATTTTTTTAAAAGATTAAACTTTCCTTCGTTTACAATGTTTAATTCAGCACCAATTTGTTTGTCTGCTAAAAGTTCGTGCTGGGCTTCTGAATTATCAAAAATAAACGCTCCGTCAACGATTGGTAGATATATGTTGAAAAGATTTTTTATCCCTTTGATATATCTTCTTTCAATAACTTCAGGTTCTATGTTATGTCCTCCTTCGGAAATCCTTGTTTTCACACGTTCTTTAGCTAATTCAATGTTTTGAAGCCAAAAGAATAATAATGTTATTCTGTATCCTTTTTCTTTGGCTTCGGCTATTTTATTTTTGTAGCTTCTTGTGGATAATGTCGTTTCAAATGCAAAGTTTTCGTTTTCTAAAAGCAATTCGTTTATTCTGTTGAGCATTATTCTTCCTGCTTCAAAAGCAACTTTTTCGGGTTGAAAAGGCGAAAGCCCTTTTGCTATTTCGTCTGCATTGACAAACTCTTTACATTCCAGAATTTCAGGTAAAATAGTAAAAGAAGCTGTCGTTTTTCCTGCTCCGTTACAACCTGCTATTATATAAAGACTTTTGTCTGACATTCCTAAAATTTAGTTTCTAACCTGATATAATCCAAAAACTCCCTACGGATTTGTTCGTCTTGGAATTTTCCTCCGAATTCGGCTGTTACGGTACTACTTTCGATATCTTTGATTCCTCTGGAATTTACACAAAGGTGTTTGGCATCAATCACGCAAGCCACATCTTCGGTATTCAATACTTTTTGTAACTCTCTGACAATCTGAATCGTAAGTCGCTCCTGCACCTGAGGTCTTCGGGCAAAATAATCGACAATCCGGTTCATTTTTGAAAGCCCGACAACTCTTCCGTTTGAGATATAGGCAATGTGTGCCCGACCAACGATAGGCAACAAATGGTGCTCACAGGTGGAATAGACCGTAATGTTCTTTTCAACGAGCATTTCGTTGTATTTGTATTTGTTTTCAAAAGTAGAAGAAGACGGTTTTTTCTTTGGGTTCAATCCTCCGAAAATCTCTTTTACAAACATTTTAGCCACCCGATTTGGAGTTCCTTTCAGGCTGTCGTCTGTCAAATCCATTCCTAATGTCAATAGAATATTTTCGACATTTTCTTTTATACGCTGTATTTTTTCATCATCAGAAATATCAAAAGCGTCTTTTCTGACGGGTGTTTCGGAGTTGCCTGAAAAATGGTTATCTCCGATATCGTCTGTTAATTCTTCGTTGGAAATCATTATTTGTAATTAAAATTTCAATGGGCAAAGATACTCATTTTTTTAATGTTTATGATAGTTGAGCTATTGATTAACCTCTGATTAACCTCCGCAGAAAATAAATTATTTGCCCGTAATCTTCACCTTGTTATCCCTCTTTATTGTAATGTCTTTTTTCGTATATTTGCACACTTAAAATTTTGCAACACAACAGTTTCACTTATTTCCTAAATTTTCTTATGAAAACAGATTCATTTGCACTACGTCATTTGGGAGTTACCAACGAAAATGACCTACAAACAATGCTTTCCACCATTGGAGTTTCTTCTATCGACCAATTGATTTACGAAACGTTTCCGGACGGAATCCGACTTAAAAAACCGCTTGAACTTGCTCCTGCTATGTCAGAATATGATTATTTTCAGCATATCGTGGCATTGGGCAATAAAAACAAAGTTTTCAAAACCTATATCGGATTGGGATACCACCCGACTATTCTTCCGGCTCCGATTCAACGAAATATCTTCGAAAATCCGGGCTGGTACACGGCTTATACGCCTTATCAGGCTGAAATTGCTCAAGGTCGTTTAGAAGCTTTATTGAATTTCCAAACTACGGTTATCGACCTTTCAGGAATGGAAATAGCCAACGCATCTTTGCTTGACGAAGGAACTGCAGCGGCTGAAGCAATGGCTCTTTTGTTTGACGTTCGTTCGAGAGAACAAAAGAAAAACAACGTAAATAAATTCTTCGTTTCGGAAGAAATTCTACCGCAAACTCTATCTATTTTACAAACCCGTTCTACCCCAATCGGAATCGAATTGGTTATCGGAAATCACAATGAGTTTGATTTTTCGGAAGAATTTTTCGGAGCAATCCTGCAATACCCGGGAAAATTCGGACAAGTAAACGACTACAGAGAATTCGTTGCGAAAGCGAAAGAAAAAGAAATCAAAACCGTATTTTCAGCTGATATTTTATCGCTTGTAAAGCTCGTTCCTCCGGGAGAATTCGGAGCTGATGCAGTTGTCGGAACAACCCAACGCTTTGGAGTTCCGATGGGATACGGAGGTCCACACGCAGGTTATTTAGCCACCAAAGAAGAATACAAACGCAGTATGCCGGGTCGTATTATCGGAGTGAGTGTCGATGCAAACGGAAATCGTGCACTTCGTATGGCTTTGCAAACTCGTGAGCAACATATCAAACGTGAAAAAGCAACCTCAAACATCTGTACTGCACAGGTTCTGTTAGCTGTTATGGCAGGAATGTATGCTGTTTATCACGGACCGAAAGGTTTGCAATATATCGCAAACAAAATTCACGCTTCTGCAGTAACCGTAGCTGAAAATCTGGCTAAATTAGGCATTGAACAAATCAATACTTCTTATTTTGATACTATTGTCGTAAAAGCTGATGCAGAGAAAGTAAGAGCAATAGCTCTAGAAAACGAAGTAAACTTTTACTATATCGACAACAATACCGTTCAAATTGCCTTGAACGAGACTACAAATATTGAGGACATCAATCAAATCATAGCGATTTTTGCTAAAGCACTTGGAAAAGAAACCGTAAAAGTTACGGAACTTTCTAAAGATTCGGCTATTGATGATTCACTTTTGAGAACTTCGTCTTTCTTACAACACGAAGTATTCAATTCGCATCATTCGGAAACAGCTCTGATGCGTTACATCAAAAAATTAGAACGTAAAGATTTATCGTTAAATCATTCGATGATTTCGTTGGGTTCTTGTACGATGAAACTCAATGCTGCTACCGAAATGTTGCCTTTAAGCTTGCCGAATTGGAGTAGCATCCATCCGTTCGTTCCTAAAGACCAAGCAGAAGGATACCAAATAATGCTTAAAACCCTTGAAAACCAATTGACCGAAATCACAGGTTTTGCAGGAACGACCCTGCAACCGAACTCGGGAGCAAACGGAGAATATGCAGGACTTATGGTAATTCGTGCTTATCATCAGTCAAGAGGAGAAGGACACAGAAATATTGCCCTTATTCCTGCTTCTGCTCACGGAACAAATCCTGCTTCTGCTGCCCTTGCAGGAATGAATATCGTAGTAACCAAAACTACTCCCGAAGGGAATATTGATGTAGAGGATTTAAGAGCAAAAGCGATTCAACACAAAGATAATCTGG
>Ga0172382_10006530_pt1 | contig 16895 bp, 14 predicted proteins | sample Leawel138RmetaG_FD_122245 | JGI IMG/M metagenome (GOLD analysis project Ga0172382, IMG submission 122245) | Leachate microbial communities from a municipal landfill in Southern Ontario, Canada - Leachate well 138R metaG | ecosystem: Engineered > Solid waste > Landfill > Unclassified | place...
ACTGGGAAGAAAGTGGCGCCTATACTGGAGAGGTATCAGCCCCTATGTTAAAGGAGCTGGGAGTAGACTACTGCATAATAGGACATTCGGAGAGAAGGCTTTACTTTGGAGAGACAGATGAGACTGTAAACAAGAAGATGAAGGCAGCTCTAGCCCATGGGATAAAACCCATCTTGTGCCTAGGTGAAAGCCTAGAGGAGAGGGAAGCCAATATAGAAAAGCAAATTGTAGAGAAACAGTTTTTATTGGCCATGGAGGGATTAGACAAGAGTTTGGTTGAAAATGTAGTAATAGCCTATGAACCTATCTGGGCTATTGGTACAGGTAGGACTGCCTCTGCTGATGACGCAAATGATATGATAGCCTTCATCAGGGAAATAATAGGCAACAAGTGTGGGGAAGTAAAAGACAAGATAAGAATACAGTATGGGGGCAGTGTCAAACCAGGAAACATAGGGGAATTAATGGGGAAATCAGACATAGATGGGGCCTTGGTTGGCGGTGCCAGTTTAAATGCAGAAGACTTTGTGGACCTAATAAACTACTAATGGAGGACAAGATGGTGAAAACACCGGTAATGCTAATTATATTAGACGGATTTGGCTTAGGTAAAGATTACCCGGGCAATGCAATTAAACTTGCAAATACGCCAAATATAGATAAACTATTTGAAGAAAATCCCACTAGCAGCCTGGAAGCCAGTGGCCCAGCCGTTGGGCTACCAGATGGGCAAATGGGCAATTCTGAGGTTGGCCATTTAAACATAGGGGCTGGTAGGATAATATATCAGGACTTGACTAAGATAAGCAAGGCACTAGAAGACGGAGATTTTTTTGACAAGGTCGAATTTATCAAGGCCATAGAAAATGCAAGGAAAAATAATTCCAACATACATCTAATGGGGCTAGTATCCAAGGGTGGAGTACACAGCCATATAAATCATCTATATGGTCTACTAGAGCTAATGAAGAAAGAAGAGTTTTACAGGGTATATATTCACGCAATACTAGATGGCAGGGATGTATCCCCCCATGCTGGGAAGGAAGACATGGGAGAGCTGATGGACAAGATAGAGGAAATAGGCCTAGGGAAGATAGCTACAGTATCAGGAAGGTACTATGCCATGGACAGGGATAAGAGGTGGGAGAGGACAAAGCTGGCCTACGATGCCTTCACCCTTGGAATTGGCCATCTAAGCCAAGATCCCCTTGAGGCCATAGAAGGCTCATACCAGAGCGATATAAGCGATGAATTCATGGTCCCAACTGTAATTACAGAGGGAGGCAAACCCCTCGTTACCATTGAGGACGGAGACTCTATTATGTTTTTCAACTTTAGACCCGATAGGGCTAGGCAAATTACCAGGGCCTTTGTAGATGAGGACTTTGATGGATTTAAGAGAGAAAAAAAGGTAGATACATTTTATCTTACCATGACAGACTACGATAGGACCATAGAAAATGTACTAGTAGCCTTTGAAGATACAGCACCTGAAAACACCCTAGGTCAATATATAAGCCAAAGGGAACTAAGTCAGCTTAGGATTGCAGAGACAGAGAAATACGCCCACGTGACATTCTTCTTTAATGGGGGCATAGAGGAGCCCTATGAAAAGGAAGATAGAATTCTGATACCCTCTCCAAAGGTGGCAACCTATGATCTACAGCCCGAGATGAGTGCCATAGAGGTAAAGAATAAGGTCCTAGAAAGTTTGAAGACGGATAAGTATGACCTAATAATTTTAAATTTTGCCAATCCGGATATGGTAGGGCATACAGGCAAGGTAGAAGCTACCATAAAGGCCATAGAGACCGTAGACAAATGCCTGGGAGAGATAGTAGAATTGCTCCTGGCAAAAGGCGGAAAAGCCTTAATTACAGCAGACCATGGAAATGCAGAAATGCTAATAGATGAGAGCGACGGGAAGCCTGTAACATCTCACACAAGTAATAGGGTTCCCCTGATCTTAGTGGGGCAAGGGGCCCTAAATCTAAGGGAAGGTATATTGGCTGACCTTGCTCCAACACTACTGGACTTACTGGGCCTAGATAAGCCAAAGGAGATGACAGGGAAGTCCCTTATAGTCAATTAATTGAATAGCCTGCAGTGTAGGTATAAATAAATAGATATATATGAGGAGGAATAGATTTGAGTTTGATAACAGATGTATATGCAAGAGAGGTATTGGATTCCAGAGGTAATCCTACAGTAGAAGTGGAGGTTTGGACAGAAAACGACGCTTTTGGAAGGGCCTTGGTTCCATCGGGAGCTAGTACTGGTGCTTTTGAGGCAGTAGAATTAAGGGATGGAGACAAGGAAAGATTTTTGGGCAAGGGTGTCATGAAGGCTGTAGAAAATGTCAATGATATTATTGCCGAGGAAATTATTGGCCTAGAGGTATTTGACCAAAAGCTAATCGACAAATTGATGATTGAATTAGACGGCAGTCCCAATAAGGGAAAATTAGGGGCAAATGCGATATTGGGCGTATCCCTGGCAGTGGCAAAGGCCGCAGCAGATGAACTGGGAATGCCATTGTACGAGTATGTAGGTGGAGTAAACTCCAAGACCCTGCCAGTTCCCATGATGAATATATTAAATGGCGGCGAACATGCCGATAACAATGTGGATATTCAGGAGTTCATGGTCATGCCTGTTGGAGCAGCTAATTTTAAAGAAGGCTTGAGAATGGGGACAGAAATATTCCACAGCCTAAAGTCAGTCTTGAAATCCAAGGGCTTAAATACGGCAGTGGGCGACGAAGGGGGCTTTGCACCAAATCTTTCAAGCAATGAAGAAGCCCTAAAGACCATAGTTGAAGCAATAGAAAAGGCAGGATACAAGGCTGGTGAAGAAGTGGTATTGGCCTTAGACGTGGCCGCATCTGAAATGTATGATGAGGACAAAAAGGTATATAATCTGGCAGGAGAGGGCAGAATCCTAACAGTAGAGCAAATGATTGACTACTATGAGGAACTAGTAAACAAGTATCCAATCATTTCAATAGAAGATGGGCTGGCAGAAGACGATTGGGAGGGCTGGAAGGCCTTGACTGAAAGACTGGGAAAGAGAATTCAATTAGTGGGAGATGACCTTTTCGTTACGAATACCGAAAGACTGGAAAAGGGTATAGAATTAGACATAGCAAACTCTGTACTGGTAAAGCTAAATCAAATAGGGACCTTAACTGAAACCCTAGATACCATTGAAATGGCAAAGACCAGCGGCTATACAGCAGTCATATCTCATAGATCTGGGGAAACTGAAGACACTACCATAGCAGACCTGGCAGTGGCTACCAATGCAGGACAAATAAAGACAGGAGCACCTTCTAGGACCGATAGGGTAGCAAAATACAATCAATTGTTGAGAATTGAGGACATCTTGGGAGAAGAAGCAATATACAAGGGTTTGAGGACCTTTTACAACTTAAAAAAATAAATTTTAGGAGCATAAGGTCAATAGATGTATCTATCTATTGATTTTACGCTCCCTCTATGTTAAAATAGTTATGTTTTAAAGGCTGTGTATATATATTTCGGGAGGTGTAAATATGACATTATTTTTTTCCATATTAGTTCTTGCATCGAGCATAACACTAATCGTATCTGTAGTACTACAAGAGGGTAGCGAAGATGGCCTTGGTTCATTGACAGGTGGTGGTTCTGGATCCTTGTGGGGTAAGGCAAAGGGACAAAGCCGAGAAGACTTGCTTAAGAGAATAACAGTGATTTCTTCTGTTATCTTTTTAATATCTACATTATTTTTAGCAGCTAAATAAAGGAGGAATAGGAGATGAATTTTGCATTAATTGCTGCGCCAATAGTAGGGATATTGGCACTTATTTTTGCTTTTTATAAGGCAAGCAGCATTGACAAGGTCAGCCCTGGCAATGATAGGATGATTGAGATATCCACCTATATTCAAGAAGGAGCCATGGCTTTTTTGAGAAGACAGTATAGGTCTTTAATTATTTTTATAGTTACATTATTTGTTATCTTGATTTTTGCACCTGGCCTCGGATTTAAAATAGCCATTACATTCTTAGTAGGGGCTTCATTTTCCATGTTAGCAGGTTTTTTTGGCATGAAAGTGGCAACAAAAGCCAATGTGCGTACAGCAAATTCGGCTATGGAATCGGGTATGACCAAAGCCTTAAACGTAGCATTCTCAGGTGGTGCAGTAATGGGAATGAGTGTCGTAGGTCTTGGCCTACTAGGAGTAGGAGTTCTTTATATGCTATTTCCAGACCCTGACATTGTAACTGGTTTTGGACTGGGAGCTTCTTCAATTGCACTGTTTGCAAGGGTAGGCGGAGGTATCTATACCAAGGCAGCAGACGTAGGAGCTGACCTAGTAGGTAAGGTAGAAGCTGGAATACCAGAGGACGATCCAAGGAACCCAGCAGTTATTGCCGACAATGTAGGGGATAATGTTGGAGACGTAGCAGGAATGGGTGCTGACTTATTTGAATCATATGTAGGAGCAATCATATCAGCCATTACCCTTGGACTTATGGCCTATGGCGACAATGGCGTTTACTATGCCCTATCCCTGTCAGCTGTAGGAATTATAGCATCAATTATTGGTGTTTACTTTGTTAGGGGAGATAAGGATCCTCAAAAAGCTTTGAATACCGGTACATTAGTTAGCTCATTAATCACAATAGTTGCAGGATTTTTCTTAAGTAGTTATATCTTGGGTTCATATAAGCCATTTGTAGCAATACTTTCGGGCCTTGTAGTGGGACTTATCATAGCAAGGATTACAGAATACTATACCTCAGGTGACTACAAACCAGTTCAAAGAATTGCCCAAGAATCTGAAACTGGAGCCTCTACAAATATTATTGGAGGATTGTCAGTAGGTATGATGTCGACGGCAGGACCAATTGTCGTTATAGCCATCGGTATCTTAGTAGCATATTACGTATCAGGGGGCTCGACAAATTCAGCAGAAGGCCTCTATGGCATTGCCTTGGCAGCAGTAGGTATGCTATCCACAGCAGGTATGACCATAGCAGTTGATGCCTATGGACCAATTGCTGACAATGCAGGTGGTATTGCAGAGATGTGTGAATTACCTGAAGACGTTAGAAATATTACAGATAAACTTGACTCAGTAGGCAATACGACAGCAGCTATAGGTAAAGGTTTTGCAATTGGATCAGCAGCACTTACGGCCCTAGCCCTGTTTGCTTCCTATACACAAAAAGTCGGTTTATCTAATATTGACCTTACTTCTCCTACAGTTATAGCTGGAACCTTCATAGGGGGTATGCTACCCTTCCTATTCTCAGCCATGACTATGGATGCAGTTGGAAAAGCAGCTTTTTCAATGATAGAAGAAGTTAGGAGACAGTTTAGGGAAATACCAGGAATCATGGAAGGAGAAGCAACTCCAGAATATGCTACCTGTGTAGATATAAGCACTAAGGCGGCCCTTAAGGAAATGGTTATACCAGGTTTATTGGCAGTAGTAGTTCCAGTTTTGGTTGGCTTCCTACTAGGAGCCGAAGCCCTTGGAGGACTATTGGCGGGAGCCCTAGTAACTGGGGTTCTAATGGCAATCTTCATGTCCAATGCTGGCGGTGCCTGGGATAATGCAAAGAAATATATAGAGGAAGGCAATCACGGTGGCAAGGGTAGCGAAGCTCACAAGGCAGCAGTTACTGGTGACACCGTAGGAGATCCATTCAAGGATACTTCAGGGCCATCTCTAAATATCTTAATCAAGTTAATGACCATTGTAGCATTGGTATTTGCAGGATTATTTGGCAACGGAATATTATTTTAAAAAAAGGTCCCTCTCTGAGGGATTTTTTTTGACTACATAAATCTCTGTCTTTATGATATAATCATGTAGTTAAGGGCATAATATTATATATGAGTTGAGGTAGTTTCATGAAAATCTTGATAAATGAATTAGAAATAAATTATATAGTAGAGGGTCAGGGCAGGGATGTTGTGATTCTCCACGGATGGGGGGCAAATATCAACACCATCTTGCCCATTGTAAATATATTAAAAGACAGATTTAGGGTCCATGCCCTAGACCTTCCCGGGTTTGGACAAAGCCAAGAACCCAGGGAGGCCATAGATTCTTTTCAATATGCAGAAATAGTAAAGGCATATATGGACAAGGCTAAAATAGAAAGGGTAATCCTAATAGGCCATTCCTTCGGAGGCAAGTTATCTATTATATTAGGTAGCAAATATGGGGACTTGGTTGACAAGATTGTACTCGTAAATAGCGCAGGTCTAATTGCAAAAAGGGGATTAAAATATTATATCAGGGTCTATAGCTTTAAGACTTTAAAATTTATTTATAAGAGCATATTCAAAAATAACCCGGAAAAATACCAGGAAATTTATAAAAAGTTTGGCTCTAGGGATTACCAAGATTCATCTGGGGTAATGCGGAAGGTACTGGTAAGGGTGGTCAATGAAAACCTACTGCCTATACTAGATAGTATAAAGGCTCCCACCTTGCTTATTTGGGGAGATAGGGACACAGCCACACCTTTATATATGGCAAAGACAATGGAGAAAAAGATTGAGGATTCAGGTCTGGTTATACTTGAGGGTGCAGGTCATTATTCTTATTTAGACGAACATCAAAGATTTACTGTAATACTAAGGAACTTTCTTCAGTATGATAGGCAATAAATGGGGGGATATTATGATAATTACAATACTTATAATCGGAATTTCAGCCTTCTACCTTATGGGAAGAAAAAGCAAATATCTGTTACATATGGTCCAGTTGGAAGGATACAAGTCGGATAACTACCTCAATTGGGTAAAGAAGAACAAGGAAAAGGCCTTTTCTCTAAGGCTATACAGGGGGGAGTTGAAGAAACCCTTGGTTTTTACTCCCAGGGCCAAAAGGCTGTTTGCTACAGATTTAATAATAAATGCCATATTATCTCTTATATTTGCTCTCAAATTGGCAAGTATAATATTAGCCGAGGGCGGCCCAGCATACCTTATAATAATTGGCCTAGGGGTCTACATTGCCCTTCTAGTTGGACAATATTATCTACAGCCCTTTCTTATGCTCTTCGCCAACAAGGCTATTCTACCTCTTGAGGAGATAATTAACAGGGGCTACTATAGGTCTGCCCAGAGGAAGGTAGGGGAAAGAAACGATTTGACAGTAGTAGGTGTGACGGGTAGTTTTGGGAAAACCAGTACAAAATTTATAATAGGAAGCATTTTGGGGGAAAAATACAAGGTATTGAATACGCCAGAATCATATAATACGCCCATGGGATTGTCTAAGATTATCAACAACGAACTGGATCAAAGCCATGAAATTTTCATAGCAGAGCTGGGGGCAAGAAACTTAGGGGATATAAAGGAAGTATCTGAGTTGGTCCAGCCAAAGATAGGGGTAATTACCTCTATTGGCCCCACCCATCTAGAAACCTTCAAGAATATGGACAATATAATGAAGACTAAATATGAACTAGTAGAGGAATTGCCCACGGACGGAGTGGCAATCTTTAACTATGACAATGAGTACTTAAGGAAACTTGCAGATAAGACCTTTAAGGAAAAGATACTCTATGGCCTAGAGGACACTGAAAAGTTAAATCTCTATGCAAGGGACATTGAAGTATCGGAGATGGGCTCCAGCTTTACACTGGAAGACAGGGAAGGAAATTCCATTAGCTGTACAACCAGACTACTGGGCAGGCACAATATATACAATATACTGGCGGGAGTTGCAGTTGCAAAGAGCCTAGGGCTCACTTTTGATGAAATAAAAGAGGGTATCAAGAAAATCGAGCCAATTTCCCATAGGTTAAATATCATAAATCCAGGCACAGGTATCATAATCATCGACGACGCCTTTAATTCCAATCCCATAGGTTCAAAGGCAGCATTGGAAGTCCTACACCAGTTTAAGGAAGGGAGAAAAATCATTGTAACTCCTGGCATGATTGAACTAGGAGCTATGGAAGTGGAAGCCAACAGGGAATTTGGTAGCAATATCGGCAAGGTCTGCGACTATGTTATCTTGGTCGGTGAAAAGAGGACTAGACCCATATACCAAGGCCTGATGGAGGAAAACTACAATAAGGATAATATATTTATAGCAAATAACCTGGACGAAGCAACTGGCTATATTCAAAAAATTGCCAGGCCAAAGGACGTTGTATTATTTGAGAACGATTTGCCCGATAATTACAATGAATAAGGAGGCTTTAATATGAAGAAGGTAGCAGTTCTATTTGGGGGAAGAAGTGTTGAGCATGAGGTATCTATCATCACAGGTATGCAGATAATCGAGAATATGGATAAGACAAAATACGAGGTCATACCAATCTATGTAGACAAGGATGGAAGATGGCTGACTGGCAATGGCCTACTGAATTTTAAAAATTACAAGGACAACAATTTCAAAGATACACAAGAAATCTTGCTTTCTCATAATTATGGAGACAATAACATATACCTGAGCCCAAAAAATCAGGGTTTATTTGGGAAAAAGGTTTTGAACAAAATTGATATTGCCTTTCCCGCCTTTCATGGGATGAACGGTGAGGACGGTACTGTTCAAGGAATATTCGAGCTCATGGACATACCCTATACTGGATGTGGAATTTTAGGTTCATCTGTTGGTATGGACAAAATACTGATGAAGGATGTTTACAAGGCCAATGGGCTGCCCGTAGTAGACTACATGTGGTTTTACAGGGCAAAATGGAATGACAATAGTCAGGACTTACTAAATAGCATTGAAGAAAAATTATCCTATCCCCTCTTTGTAAAACCTGCAAACCTGGGATCTAGCATAGGCATATCCAAGGCTAAAAATAGAAATGAATTGACGGAGGCCATAGAGGTTGCCATTAGATATGATAGGAAAATCATAGTCGAGAAGGCAGTTGAAAAGCCAAGGGAAATTAACTGTGCAGTGCTTGGTTATGATGACAAGGTAATTACATCCTTATGTGAGGAGCCCATAGGTTGGGAAGAGATTTTAACCTTTGAAGATAAATACTTGGGATCCAATGCCAAGGGCAAAGGTAATGAGAGAAAGAGAATACCAGCAGAGATAGGAGAAGATACTAGAAAAGAAATAGAAGAATTGGCGAAAATGGCCTTTATGACCATAGATGCCAAGGGGGTATCTAGGATTGATTTCTTGCTAGATGAAAATGAGAAAGTCTATATAAATGAAATAAACACCTTGCCGGGCTCTATATCCTTTTACCTATGGGAAGGAAGAGGCTATCCATTTAACAAACTTATAGATGAATTAATTGATATTGCAGTTATGGTACACAAGGACAAGAGGGAAAACATGCACTCTTATGAGGCAAACCTATTAAACAGGACCCAGTACGGTGCAAAAGTGAAATAAAATCCCATATAGGAGGGGATGTAAAAGATGAGCATCAGAGAAGAAATAATTGAATTGATGAAAACAAAGAAATACAAGCCAAAACTCAAGGAAGAATTAGCTATTTACTTCGACTTGGAAAAGAAAGAGTTTAAGGATTTTTTCAGCATATTAGAAGGTCTAGAGAAGGAAGGACTGTTGATTAAGACAAAGAATGAAAGGTATGTCCTCATAGACAATGACTATCTAGTTGTTGGAAAGGTGGAAGGAAATGAAAGGGGCTTTGGATTTCTCATCCCCGACATCAAGGCCAGGGATGATATCTTTATTCCCGGTGAAAACTTAAATGGAGCCATGCATGGCGATAGGGTAGTTGTCAACGTCACCAGAAGGGGACAAGGTAGCAGAAGGGAAGAGGGAGAAGTACTAAAGATTTTGGAAAGGAATAAAAAGGCCATAGTCGGTACTTTTGAAGATAATCAAAGCTTTGGCTTTGTGGTGCCAGATGACAATAGGATAGGCTATGACATATTTGTTCCAAAGTCAGACACCTTGAATGCAAAGACTAAGCAAAAAGTAGTAGTAGAAATAAGCAAATATCCTGAGAACAGAAGGAACCCTGAGGGGAGAGTAGTGGAGATACTGGGATATTTAAGTGAAAAGGGAACAGATATCCTGTCTGTTATTAGGCAATTTGATTTGCCTGAGGATTTCCCAGATTCAGTGCTGACAGTTGCAAAGGGCATTGAGCAAGAGCTAAATAGGGAAGAAATCCAAAATAGGGTAGACTTAAGGCATTTAAATAGCTTTACCATAGATGGTTTTGACGCAAAGGATTTGGACGATGCCGTATCCATAGAGATGAAGGACAATGGCAATTACTATCTAGGCATACACATTGCAGATGTATCCCACTATGTAAAGGAAAGGTCACTACTAGACAAGGAAGCCTTAAATAGAGGGAACTCAGTATACCTAATTGACAGGGTAATCCCCATGCTTCCAAAGGAATTGTCCAATGGGATTTGCTCATTGAATCCAGATGTAGATAGATTAACCCTTTCGGTGCTTATGGAAATAGATAAAAATGGCAAGCTAGTAGACCATGAAATCCTAGAGGGAGTAATAAGGAGTAAGCAGAGGCTCGTATACGACGATGTATCAGATTTCCTAGAAAATGAGGACTCTCAAGCCAAGGAAAAGTTATCCGGCCTAAGTCATGACCTGAAACTCATGGAAGAACTAAGTAAAATCCTTTCTAGCAAAAGAGAAAGAAGGGGGAGCATAGACTTTGAGTTTCCAGAGACCAAGATAATTCTGGATGACAAGGGAATACCCCTTGAAATAAGAAAAGAAGATAGGAGAATAGCTAATAGGATAATAGAGGAATTTATGCTGGTATGCAATGAAACAGTAGCGGAGAGGTTTTTCTGGGCAGAGCTACCATTTCTTTATAGGATTCACGAGGAGCCTTCAGCAGAGAAAATATCTGATTTCAATAAATTGATACACAATTTTGGATACTCACTAAAGGGTCAGGAAATACATCCAAAGGAACTACAGAGACTAACTAAGGAGATTAAGGGTACAAAGGAAGAGACCCTAATAAGTACCCTCATGTTAAGGTCTTTGAAGAAGGCAAAATACAGCAGCGAAGCAGATGAGCACTTTGGCTTAGCGGCACAATACTATTCGCATTTTACAGCACCCATCAGGCGGTATCCGGATTTGATGATTCACAGAATAATTAAGTCCTATATAAATGGCAGGCTAAGTAATCGAATGATAGAGGGCCTTGAAGTCAGATTGCCTGAAATAGCCGACCATACTTCCATGACAGAAAGAAGAGCAGAGGAAGCTGAAAGGGAAGTGGAGGACATGAAAAAGGCCCAGTATATGATGAGCTATATAGGCCAAGAATTTGAAGGGATTATATCTTCATTGACAAGCTTTGGCATGTTTGTTCAACTAGAGAACACAATAGAGGGTCTGGTCCATTTCAGCAATATGTTAGACGATTACTATAATTTTGATGAGGAAAAATATCATATAATTGGAGAAAGAACAAAAAGAATATACCATCTGGGCGATATGGTAAAAATAAGGGTGTTGAAGGCAGATCGAGTCAGTAGAAATATTGATTTTGAGCTAATATAGGCTGTTGACAGGCCCTTGCATATTTGCTAAACTAGGTTACAGAAAATTGAAATGTGGTGAGAATATGAAAAAGCAAGGCTCAAAGACAATAGCCAGCAATAGAAAGGCAAGGTATGAGTTTTTCATAGAAGATACTATAGAGGCCGGGATTGCCCTTACTGGTACGGAGGTAAAGTCTATCAGGCAGGGGAAAATAAACATAAAGGAAAGCTATGCTTCCATAGAAAAGGGGGAAGTATTTATAAACAATATGCATATTAGCCCCTATGAGCAGGGTAATATATACAATGTAGACCCCCTAAGAAAGAGAAAACTCCTGCTCCACAAAAGGGAAATTAGGAAGCTGGTGGTAGCCACTAGCCAAAAAGGATATACCCTCATTCCACTATCGGTATATCTAAAAGATGGACTAGTTAAGCTGGAATTGGCTACGGCAAGAGGAAAAAAGCTCTATGACAAGAGGGAAGATATAGCGAAAAAGGATGCTGAAAGGAGAATGCTGCAGCATACATCTGAAAAATACCAGTAGGACCCTACAGAACTGCCTAGAACAGGGGAATTGACAAAAAGTTAAATATTTGCTATAATTAATTGCCAACAAAATTTGGGGGCGAATTTGGTTTCGACGGGGATGTGGAATCAGGAGTAGCGAGTCGTTGACGCCAAGCAACGTTAAAAGTGGCAAAATAAATTAAACGCAAACGATAATTACGCTTTTGCAGCTTAGATAAAGCTGCTCGTTCTACCTAAGAATCCCACGACTTGGGATAGAACGTCATTCTAGTGGGGAACCGAGCCATGGAAAGCTTTGACTATGGAACGGAATTCATGAAGCTACTAAAATCTAAAGCCTGTCAGTAGGGGTTAGATGGAGGGAATGTCAAATTACTGACTGCACTCGGAGAGACTCCTCAGGAAATGTTTTCGGACGTGGGTTCGACGCCCACCGCCTCCACTAGATTAAAATTGATATTGTTAAAATGTAAACCCCTTGATTTCAAGGGGTTTTGCTTTATTCAATGATTATATTTCCATAGCACTGGGTATAATTGATTTGACCAATAGTATGAATATGAAAGGAGGAGAGCACTTAAACCCTTGGATTTTGAAAAATAAAATGAAAGGATGATAGAGTGGAAAATATAAATGACTACATTGTAGACGTATTTAAAAGGAGATATACATGTAAGGGATACGACCCAGACAAGGTGGTGTCCGATGAGGACTTCAATACCCTAATGGAGGTGGCTAGACTGTCCCCAAGCTCCATGGGTTTTGAACCTTGGAAATTTGTCCTGCTGAGGAATAAGGAGCTGTTAAAGGAAATCAGACCCATAGCATGGGGTGCCCAGGCGGCCATAGACGGTGCTTCTCACATAGTTCTTATCCTATCTAGAAATCCAAAGGATATGGAAGCAGGGTCAGAGTATTTAGAGTATATACAAAATGAAATACAAAATTATCCAGCCGAGGAGTTGGCAAAGAGAAAGGAAAGATACAAGTCCTTCCAAAAATCCGACTTTGACTTGAATACTGATAGGGCATTATTTGACTGGATATCCAAGCAATCCTATATACCCCTAGCAAATATGCTGACAGTTGCAGCCATGCTGGGTATAGATTCTACGCCCATGGAGGGTTTTGACAGGGAAAAGTTACACCAGATATTTTCTAACCATGGGGTATATGATCCCGACCATTTCAAGGTATCTACCCTAATAGCATTTGGATATACAAATAGGCAGCATAGGGAAAAAACTAGAAGGCCCATGAAAGAGGTCTTTGAAGTATTCGAATAGAATGGAAAAGCCTAGGTCATCATAAGGACCTAGGCTTTTGAAATCTTATGCCTTTTCTATATTATCCATAAACACTTCTAGAGGTTGATTTCCAACAAATTCAAATTCATCGTTGATTACTATCTTTGGTACACTGGAAACATTAAATTGATCTGATAGGTCAAAGAATGTTTGTGCCTCCACCATTTCTGCACTAATATTGGAATTTTCAAGGGCCAATAGGTGGGCCTTTTCAACAGCTCCTGGGCAGTGAGGACAGCTTAGAGTTACAAAGACCTTGATATTAACTGGTTTATCTACCTTTGAAATCCTATCTTCTAATTCCTTCGACAGGGGACTGCCGCTGCCTGATACTGAAAGTACAGTATTTACTAGGGAATTAATTTCATGGCCAGCAGGTATACCAACAAATTTGATACCCCTATAGTCGTTATTTTTATCTAGTACCACAACGCTTGGTACACGGCTTACCTCGTATTTTTCAGCTAGTTCCTTATCTGTATTGAGGTCATACTCCAATAGACTTAATTTTTCTGTAGTAGATACAACTTCCTCTAAATAGGATTTTGTTTCAGGACAAGTCTCACATGGACCCTCCTTGGTGAATAGTGCTAGGGTAACTTCGTCCTTCATCTTTCCAAAGATATCCTTTAACTGACCTTTTACTTCATCGTTTAAAAATGACATTTTACTCCTCCTCAAATTTTCTTATAATTTATTTAAATATTCGTTAGCAGACAAAGCACACTTTGCTCCATCAGCGGCAGAAATAATTATTTGTTTATAGGGCGTATCTGTAGTATCTCCAGCTGCGAATATACCCTTGACACTTGTTTCCCCATATTTGTCGACTTGTATTTCCTCTTTTTCATTTAGTTTTAATAGGTTTTTAAAGGGCTCATTGGTTGGCAAATAACCTATTTCCACAAATACCCCCCTAGTTTCAATCCTATATTCATTTTCCTTTGATTTATCTAGGACTTCTATTGCATTTACACTTCTGTCTCCTAAGACCCTTAGTATTTGGGTATTTAACTTTATTTCTACATTGTCTAGTTGATTTATCCTATCCACTAGGATTTTATCTGCCCTTAGCTGACTCCTATGGACAACTGTTACCTTAGACGCTATCTTGGCTAGATCTATGGCAGCCTCTATGGCGGAGTTTCCACCACCTGCAACCACTATATCCAGTCCAGCGAAAAGGGGACCATCACATATAGCACAATAGGCAACACCATTGCCTGCAAACTGGTCTTCACCTTGGACGGCAAGTTTTTTGGGCTTGCTTCCTGTTGCTATGATGACAGATTTGGCCCTATAGACTGAGTCGTCGTCCAATACTATTTCCTTAGTAATGGAATCCTCAGCCAACCTTAGGGATTTTACTGACGGACCCTCTAGGATTGGCAGGCCCAATTCCTTTACATGATTTTCAAATTGCTTCATTAAGTTTTCACCGCTAATGGATGAGTAACCTAGGTAGTTCTCCACTAGAGATGTATCGATTACTTGACCGCCGACATTTTTTGTTATTATACCTATATTATGGCCCTTCCTCTTAGAGTATAGGGCTGCATTTAGGCCAGCAGGCCCTCCACCTATAATCAATATATCATATATAGTATCCTTATCTAATTTGTTTTTGTCCTTACCTGCAAAACTAATACTTAAATCTAAAGCCATGGTTTTCCTCCTCATTATTGTTTTAATATTTTGCTAATGGTCGATTCAGATAAATTTCCAAACAATTGTCCCAATTCCTTAAGGGATAAGGTAGATTCCCTCCTAAATTGCTTGATAAGTGTATTTCTAGAGGGCCTATTAATTAGTAGCTGATCTACAGACAGGTGCTTGCAGTGGGCTATTTCACTTAACTTTTCCATAGCTTCTTCCATAGACCTGATACATTGGCGGCCTTCAGTCCTGTGGACCAAACAATCGTCCTCCTCATCCAATGACATCAAATCTACTTCATCAAGCAATCCCTCTATAGAAATGATATTGTCAAAATAACAGTAGCTATTGTATACGTTATTCTCTTCGCCTGCCCTCCCATGTATATGGTCCAAGGTTTTCAGGAGCTGGTTTTTATCCCTAATCAATATGCTCTTGTACCTATCCTTGAAAATTGAATCGGGATAATTGACATACATGGCATAACTAATATTGACGCCCTTCATGATTTGGGAAATATCTGAACCGTTGGAGCCAATAATTAAATGGTATTCATTGGAATTTATAAGGCAATAAGCATAAAGCTTAAAGCCGTTTACCTCCTTTGATAGGGCCAAAATAGATAAAAATTTATCCCTATCCTCATCGGTAGAAAATAAATTTCTTTCAGCAGCACCCAGTTGGCTAATATAGTAAACTCCATATTCATTTTTGACTCGTGCAACCCTTGCCAATTTAATTCACATCCTCCAAAAGAAATTATAATCCAATACAAATGAAAAGTCAAGTACCGTCCCTAGATTTTTTTTATATTTTTTTCTAGTAGCTATAATTCATTATAACCATAAAATTTAAGAATTAAAAGAATATTTAAACTTTGGTGACGGTACTTGAATTTTTTTCTCCTATGTAGTATATTCTTAATGTGATTATTTATTCATATATCATATCAAAAAAATAGGAGGGATTATATGAAGTCTTTATATGTAGTGTCAGTAATCACCATTATAGTTTCCTTTATTGTAAATAAGGAGAAAACTATGAAGGGTTTAAAGATTGGGAAGAACAAGTTTATGAATATTCTTCCAAACTATCTAAAGTTATTAATTATCATTTCTTTGGTTTTATTGTTGTCGGAGAACTTTATAGTCACATATTTGGCTCAAGACAACATGATACTAGGACTTTTGTCTAGTATAACTATTGGTTCAATAACCATAATGCCAGGTTTTATTGCATATCCATTGGCAAAAATTTTGATTAATAAGGGAGTCCCATATATGGTAGTATCGGGATTTGTCACCTCGCTGATGTTGGTAGGGCTAGTAACATATCCTGTAGAAAAGGAGTACTTTGGAAGAAAGGCAACCATATTAAGGAACATTGGTGGGATAACAATAGCTGCACTAATAGCCATAATAACAGGTATATTGTACGGGGAGGTGCTGATATAATGGAAAAGGACATGAAGAATAAGGGTATGGAAAAAAAGAAAATGGAAAAGAAAAGAAAGGCAAAAAGAGATTATTTGATTTTTCTAGGATTTTTAGCTATATCTTTAATATCAAAGATTAGTTCATTTGATTTAGGTATTAGAATGTGGGACAATTTCCTTATATTTGCAAAGGACATGGTCTTGATCTTGCCCCCATCTTTTGCACTTATTGGACTATTTGATGCTTGGGCAAAGAGAGAGTCCATAGAGAAACACTTTGGAAAAACAAGTAGTCCCCTTAGATTTGTATGGTCAGTGCTTTTGGCAATGACAACTGTTGGGGGAACCTTTGTAGCATTTCCCTTGGCAAATGCCCTCTATCATAAGGGTGCCAAGTACAGCTCCATAATGACATATGTGACAGCTTCATCACTATTTATGATACCCATGAGCATAATGGAGGCATCTATGCT
>Ga0172382_10006531_pt1 | contig 16895 bp, 10 predicted proteins | sample Leawel138RmetaG_FD_122245 | JGI IMG/M metagenome (GOLD analysis project Ga0172382, IMG submission 122245) | Leachate microbial communities from a municipal landfill in Southern Ontario, Canada - Leachate well 138R metaG | ecosystem: Engineered > Solid waste > Landfill > Unclassified | place...
CTACAGACATGGGTTACGAAGGTGCTACATTCCAGGTTAATGATGATGCCGATGTACTGAACTTTGGAATATCCAATATGCTGGACATTTGGCCTCCGATGCCTGAAGCTGCTTTCTACTTGAACTTTACTGATCGCCAGTCAACATCATTGACATACGAATGGATTAACAACTCAACCGGTGTTGTTGTTGTTGGTCGTAAAGGTGCAAGTAGTGTTCCAACTACTGTCCTTTTGAATTCAGCCGGTTCTTACACAGGTGGCAATTCTGACTTTAATACAGGTACTCAAATTCTAACTAATACCTATGTTCAGTATGTTGGTAGTGGTTCAAGCAATACTTCTACCGGATTAACAAGTGGTCTTAGGTATGCTATGAAAGTATTCACTTACAATGGTGATCCAAACACCGGATTTGTTACTTACAACAGCCAGAATAGCGGTTCTAATAATACTTATGCAATTACATTGAAGTCTGCATTTGATACTCAAGAATTCCCGCTTACCGGTGACGGTATATTAAGTTCTACTTATGTTACTCCTAACCCGGCTCGTGACAATATATCTCTCACAATTGACCTTGCTACAAGTGCCAATTTGAGAATTGCATTGTTTACTCCGGAAGGAAAACAAGTAATGATTCCTGTTGACGGTAGTATCTATAACCAGGGCAGACACAGCTTCAATATCCCGCTTAAGGGTATTGCTGCCGGTGTTTACTCAGTCGTGATTACAGCTGATAATGAAGTTATCGTTGATAACATTGTTGTTATGCCGTAATGATTAAATAAAAGGTTTAATCCTTTATTTAAAGCGGACAGTCTTTAATTAGGCTGTCCGCTTTTTTTGTTACTTGTGTTTATAAGAATCCGAAAGATTTGAAATTTTAAGAAATATTGGAAAAAAGTCAGATTATTCTTGATAAAAATATATGATATTAAAATGAGTGCAGCCTCTAATCCAATATTTATGTTATATATTATTCTATATAAAATTATAAAAGTCAATTTTCAGTATTCTATGAAGAGAAAGATTTTTGTCATATTGCCATGCTTATTTTTATATCTCGTAGCTTTATCTACTGAGAATGAGGAAATTAATAAGCAAATCGAATTTCAGACACAAAAATTTAAATATATTCTCGAAACAGCTGCAAAGTATCATCCCGATTCTCTCGATATTGTAAAAATAAGTGATGAAGCATTTGCATCACTTTTGCAAGCTATGGATAAGGAATCTTTTTATTATGATAAGTCCATGCTGAAAAGGGTTCAGGAGTCACATGCCGGTGTTTCTTACGGAATAGGAATCGAAACAATCAGTATTGACGACACTATCTTTGTTTTTCAAGTATTTGAGAATACGCCGGCTGATTCGGCAGGGATTGAAATTGGAGATGTGATATTAGAAGTAGATGGTATTCCTGCATCCGGCAAGACTAAATCAGAAATTGATGAACTAATCAGCGGCGATGACGGTACAGAAGTAAATATTTTAATTAAAAGTATTAATAGTAACAATGAACTTAACTATAAGGTTATTAGAAAAGATATCTTGATGCCGGGATTGACAACTGCGTATATGTTCCCTAAAACTAATATCGGAATATTCGTTATTAACAGATTCTCTGAAAATACATCATCAGAATTTAAATCTAAAGCACAATCAATGTTGCAATCAGGTATGAAGAGGGTAATTATTGATGTACGCAATAATCCGGGTGGATATATGACAGTTGTTGATGAAATACTTGACTATTTTATCAACGGAGAAAAACTTCTAACAAAAGCCGTGTCAGGAAGTCCTGATTTCAGTGCAGAGATATACTCTAATCCCGGTGACTTCTTAGAAGATATGCCAATTATTGTTCTTGTAGATGAAAATTCTGCGTCCGGGAGTGAAATATTAGCCGGTGTTGTTCAAGATTATGACAGAGGCATTGTCATCGGCAAGAGAACATACGGGAAGGGTACAATCCAGCGTATATGGAACATGAACGATACTACCGGTTTTAAACTGACTGTCGGTAAATATTATACACCTTCCGGAAGAGACGTGCAAAAAAAGAATACTGATATGGATTATGAACTATCAGGGAAATTAAACTCTAAGGTTGACTTAAAGGAGTATAAGAGTAAAATAGATGAATTGGGCGGATTCGGTAAAGTAGAGTTATATAAATCAGAGTCCGGAAGAGTAATTGTCGGCGGCGGCGGAGTAGTACCAGATGTAATCGTTGACAAAGATACACTCACTCAACTTACTAACCTTCTCATCCGACATGGATTGTTCTTCCGTTGGTCAATAATGTTTAAATCTAAAAAAGGCAGTGAAATTAAGGATATATACGGAAGTGATTTTAGAAAATTTAATGAAGAATTTCAAATTACTGATGAACTGATAAGAGAGTTTGCTGCGTATTGTCTTAATAAAAATCTGTGGAATACCGATATGTATAATCAGGATAAATCCTATTTCTTGACATATTTGAAGGCAAGTATAGCAAATGTTATCTGGGGTTATGATGCATTTTCGGAAATTCTGTGTGTCGTTGACAATCAACTTGTTGCAGCAGTATTGGAAACACCCAAAGCTGCGGCTATGATAATTGAATAATTTTATTTTGGAGTTTTTTTTATGAGTGTTACAAAAAATATTCTTATTTGGGTTTTAGCATTGGTTTTAATGGTTGTCATTGTTATTTATCAAAGAACAACAGGACCAACATATCCCAAGAGTGGTGAAACAGAAATTCAGGGCTCAAATGTTACATATAAACTTCTACGTTCTCATGAAGTAGGTATTGATGCACCGGTAAAGGTTGAAAACAAGGACAAGTCTTTGGTTGCTCGGATTAAATTAAAACGTTATCCAAGTCATGACGAGTGGTCTGAGTTTGAGATGAGTAGGGAAGGTGAATTTCTCGTCAGTTCACTACCTAAACAACTACCGGCGGGAAAGGTGATGTACCAAATTATGATTGGAAAGGATTATAATAATTTACAGGAACTCATACAGGAACCTATAATCCTAAGGTATAAGGGAGCAGTACCTGATTGGGTATTGTATCCGCATATTGCATTCATGATTTTGTCATTTGCATTTGCTATGCGTGTTGCACTCGAAGCAGCATTTAAAGGTAATAATACATTGTCCATGGCGTACTGGACGCTCGGGTTCTTTGCTTTTGGTGGTCTGGTTCTCGGACCAATTGTACAATGGTATGCTTTCGGAGCATTCTGGACAGGCTGGCCCTTTGGGAAAACAATATTACATTTCGGAGATTTGACGGATAATAAAACCCTAGCTTCGATTCTCATTTGGATTATTGCAATTGTCAGGATGAGAAAACATCCTAAACAAACATGGTGGGCATGGCTTGCCACCATTGTAATGATAATAGTTTATCTTATACCACATAGCATGCTTGGCTCTGAAATTGACTTTACCGAAGTTGAAAACAGTACGGTGAATTAATGGAAAATTTTAAATATTATAATCCGACGAAAATAGTTTTCGGTAAGGATACTGTTCCGCAAATCGGAGAAATAATTTCCAAATATTCATATAAAAAAGTCCTTCTGCTATATGGAGGTGGTTCAATAAAGAAAAATGGTGTATATGACTGCGTTGTAAATTCGTTGAATCAACACTCAATTGAATTTGTAGAATTTGGTGGAGTTCAGCCTAATCCGGTTCTTAGTCATGCAAGAGAAGCTATTAACGCTGCAAGAGCAAATCAAGTAGATTCCATCTTGGCAGTAGGTGGTGGCTCGGTTCTTGATGAAGCTAAAGCTATTGCAGCAGGATTCTATGTTAATGATGTTTGGAATTTATTCGAAAAAACAGAGCATGCAAGTAAAGCTTTACCTTTATTTACTGTTTTGACTCTGTCTGCTACCGGCTCCGAGATGAACTCATACGGGGTTCTTACAAATGCTGAAGAGAAGAAAAAATGGTCATTTGGCTCTCGCTATACTTATCCGCTCGTGTCAATTATTGATCCAACAGTCCAAATGAGCCTCCCATGGAGACAGACTGTAAATGGCGGGGTTGACTCAATGTCACATATCCTCGAATATTATTTTACCGGACCGGAAAGCGAAACCACCCTGAGCATAAATGAAGCTCTACTGAAAACAATAATCAAATCAGTAAATGAATTACAAGTCAAGGAGCAAGATTATAAAAACCGTTCAGAATTATCTTGGACTGCTTCACTCGCTTTAAGTGGTCTGACCGGAGCAGGAATGAACGGTGGAGAGTGGACTGTTCACGGAATAGAACATGCCATAAGTGCACTGTTCCCACAGGTGGCTCATGCTGAGGGACTTGCTGTGTTGTTTCCGGCTTGGATGAAATATTATTCCGATAACAAGCCGGACAGGTATATCAGGTTCGCAACAAATTTATTTAATGAAGATTCTGTTGAAGGAGGTATCCGTGCATTTCAGAATTTATTAAAACGATGGAAAGCGCCGATTACATTAGGTGATTTGAATATTTCAGAATCAAATATTCCTTCTTTAGCAGAAAATGCTATCATGACCGGTAATCTTGGAAATCATTATCAAACAGATTACAATGATGTTGTCAGAATTTTGAAATTGGCATTATAGTTTTAATTATTCGTGTCATAAATCCCGATTTGATTTTTCGAATCGGGATATTTTCTTAGTTTGAAAGAAATTTCAGTTCCACTGAATAATTCAGATTTAATATTAAGTTCAGAAGAATGTAGTTTTAAAAATTCTTTACAAATACTAATACCGAACCCATTGCCTTTCTCATTATTCGTTCCGGGCTTACTTAAGTAGTGTTCATCTGAAAGTATTTTACGCTTGTCTTCATCACTCATTCCTGCACCGTTATCTTTTACCGTAATTATTTGATAATCTTCAATCTCACTTTGAATGATTGTAACGGTGCCTCGGTTGGGAGTGAATTTAATCGAATTATTAATAAGATTACGCAGAATGGTTTCAATCATATTGATGTCAGCATAGACTTCACCATCAGTATTTCGTTCAATTACCAGTTTGATATTCTTATTCTTAGCAGAATTATCAGACAAATCTACTGCCTTATCAATAAGTTTAGAAAGATTGAAATGAGTAAAAATTACATTAAGGTTTCCTGACTGAGAACTTGTCCACGCGAGTAAATTTTCAAGTAAATTATAAAGATTTGAAGCCGCACTTTTCATTGATTCGAGTAATTCTGAAAGTTCGAGACCGGAGAGTTCGTCTAAATCTTCAATCATTTGTTCCGTTAAATTCTTAAAAGAGCCGAGAGGGTCTTTCAACTCATGCGCAATGATGGAGAACAACTTGTCTTTTGCACTATTAGCATTTTTAAGTAATTCACCAGCCGCAACAAGCGATTTCTCCATTTCCTTCCTTCTTTTAATCTCCTCATTTAACTCGACAATATTTGTATCGAGTTTATGATTTATATTCCTTTCCCATCTAATCATTCTAAGGTATAGACTAACCATTCTAATTAACTCATCGGCTTTGAATGATTTATTGAGATAATCAATACCACCTATTGTGAGTGCTTTTTCCTTAATAATTTCATTGTTTTCAGCAGTTATAAAAATTATGGGAATTCGATGTGTCTTTGGATTAGCTCTGATTACTTTCGCGATTTCCAAGCCGTCAAAAACTGGCATAAATACATCCATCAAAATCAAATCAATAGAGTTGTTCCCCAAAATTCTAATACCTTCCATTCCGGATTCGGCAATACGAATGTTGATTTCGGGTATGTTTCTAATCAGAATATCCGAAGCAATACTTCCGAAAGTCTTGTTATCATCAATTATTAGAATATTTAGTATTTCATTTGACATTTTCATTAAAGATAAATTTATTAATCCAGCTAAAATTCAGAGAAATTACGATTATCAATCATCCAGCGTATCATAAATATTCAAATAGCTTTCATAACGATCAGGGTCGAGTTCACCCTCTTCGAGAGCTTTGATGATAGCACAATCGGGCTCGTGAGTATGTGTGCACGGTAAATAGCGACAATTTAGATAATAATCGTCAAAATCATGGAAGTGCATTGCTAAATTTAATTTATCAATATCCCACATAGCAAACTCTCGTACACCCGGTGAATCAATGATTTGTCCACCGTAAGGTAAGTCCAGCATTCTGACAAAACTCGTAGTATGCTGTCCTTTATTGGTTCTGTCACTAATCTCCCGAATATTCTGGACTGAATCACCAAGCAAAAGGTTTACTAAGGTAGATTTGCCTACTCCTGAAGCACCAAAGAAAAGTGTCTTCTTATTCTGGGTGATATTTATAATATCATCAATTCCCGTATTGTTCAATGCAGAGAAAAATAATACAGGTACATCAATTTTAGCATAGACATACAAATCTTCACGAAATACTTCCAAATCATCAACAAGGTCACTTTTGTTAATTCCAATAATTGGTGTAATGCCTCCAATTTCTGCAGCTATGATTAATCTGTCAATAAATCTTTTGTTATAATTCGGCTGAAAAGTGGAGCCAAGAATAAAAAGATTATCGAAATTAGCAGCAATGACATGCTCCGAAACAGACTTCCCGACAGCTCTTCTGCTGAGCTTATTAATACGTTCATCCACAGCAACAATTCTACCGCGTTTATCTGATTCGTCGGATTTCTTATCCAACAAAATTTTTACAAAATCTCCGACGGCAATTAAAGTAGAGTCTTTGTGGGGCGAAACTACTCTTCCTGAAACCGAACATTCGACATAAGATGTATCGGATTCAGATTTGATTTCAACCAAGACAGTATTACCGATAACCGACAAAGCAATACCATCAATTGTATCAGAAATGATGTTACCTTCTTTGAGTACTAATTTGCCTTTACTCGCTTTACTCTGCCTAATAGGGCTTTGTTTTGACGAAGAGAAATTTTTTACATGTTTCATATATTGTTTAAAAAAAATCACAACTGTCAATAAAATTTCACACTTTTTTTTGACTAATAACGAAAAAATGCTTAATTTTGTATTAATTAAAAAATTAACTTGAGTATATGTTGAATTACCGCTGGACAATTAGACCATATAATGATTGCGAGACTGTACATAATTTAGCGAAAACACTGAACATACCCAAAAGCTTAGCACAAGTGCTGGCTTCGAGAGGACATGAAAGCAAAAAAGATGCCGAAACATTTTTCAAGCCTTCACTTGATAGTCTGCATGATCCTTATCTGATGACTGATATGGAAAAAGCGGTAGAAAGGATTCTCGAAGCAGTAAGTAAACAAGAGCTTATTTGGGTGCATGGTGACTATGACGTTGATGGTACAGCAAGTACAGCAATGGTCTGTCAATTTATAAATTCAATTGGCGGACGAGTAGATTATTATATTCCGGACCGATTCGAAGACGGATACGGTTTATCCAATAAATCTATTGATTTAGCTCTTGCAAGAAATTCAAAGCTGCTTCTGACGGTTGATGTAGGTATTACGTCGTATGAGCAACTTGATTATGCAGCCGAAAAAGGTATGCAAACCATAATCTGTGACCACCATGAACCCGGTGAGTTTGAGCCTAATGCCTATGCAATATTGGACCCATTGCTACCTGATTGCCCTTACCCTTTCAAATCATTAGCTGCATGCGGTGTCGCCTTTAAGCTGGTACAAGCTTTATGTATCAGGCTTGGAATAAAAGAAAAAGCATATCAATATCTTGATTATGTAGCTATTTCCTCAGCAGCTGATATGGTACCATTGAAAGGAGAAAACAGAATATTGGTACATTACGGGCTGAAACGCTTAAACAGTAATCCGCGTCCGGGAATAAATGGTCTGATTCATTGTACTGGTTTGAGATTAGGAAATATTACAGCTTCTAATATTGTATATGCTGTAGCCCCCTTGATTAATGCCGCAGGCAGACTCGGCGATGCCAAGCGCTCAGTAGAAATGATGCTGCAACAAGATGAGAATGCCGCATTCCGAATTGCCCAAATTCTTGAAGATGAAAACCGTAAACGCAGACTGTTTGACCAAAAGGCTTTTGAAGAAGCTATACCATTAGCGAAAAGTTTAATTGAAAATGATGCTCCACATTCTCTTGTTATATATGGAGAAAATTGGCATGCCGGAGTGATTGGCATTGTCGCTTCAAGACTTGTGGATAAATTTAACCTGCCGTCAGTTCTACTTACCAATATTGACGGTGTAGCAAAAGGCTCAGCAAGAAGTATAAATGATTTTGATGTCCATTCTGCACTCAAACTTTGTGATGATATACTACTTGAATACGGTGGACACAAACACGCCGCTGGACTTTCTCTCAAAGTCGAACACATCAACGAATTCAGAAAACGTTTTGACGAACTTGCACGATTGTCAATAACTAAGGAGATGCTTATGCCTGAAATTGTTGTTGATGCCGAGCTACAATTCAATGAGTTGTCTCCCAACTTCCTACATACTCTGGGTAAATTTGCTCCGTACGGATTTGCTAATTATAAACCGGTGTTTATTTCAAATGGCGTCAAATCGGTAAACGGTGTAAAAGTAGTAGGTAACAATAATTTAAGATTCAGAGCAATTCAAAATAATTTCGTAATTGATGCTATCGGGCAAAATCTTGCGGATAAATTGAATTTCTGCTCTAACGGTAAATCTTTTTCTATGGTTTATAATCTCGAACTTACAAGCTATAACGGTGCAAAAACTCCTCAGTTAATCATAAAGGACATTAAGCCGGATAATAATTGATGGATATGAAGGATTATGCCGACGACTTCTACGTGTCGCTTGAAAGTATTTATCTGAATAATAAATTTGATAATAAAAAAAAAGTCAGGGATATTCTCAGAAAATTTAAATTGTTTTATTCTAGGTTGTTGTCCGAAGAGAAAAGACATTTTTCAACGACTCTCGCAGGTATTAATTTTATCAATGACAAATATGGGCTTAATGAATATCTTAATTTGAAACTTCAAGGTATTCTGAAGTACCAGAGACAAGCACAAATTAAAAGTTCGATTGTATTAAGTTTAGATAATCTAAACTTTGTCGTTAAATATTCATCTTTGATAATTCAGAAAATATCCTCTATTGAAATTGCTCCGGAATTGCAAAGGATTATTGATGAAATTCCGGAGTTGAGACACACTTCTCCAAACCTAAGAAAGCATGAGAATATTGACTTGTATCGTGCTGTCATACATAAAAATCCATTCTATAGAAAGAAAATCATTGCACACTATGCAGAGTTTGTTTGTAATCATGAGGATTTAGGTGAATTTAGTCTAAAAGTCGGTTATCCGTATTTAGCGAATGCTGCTTATATTGCAGAAGGAATCTGTTTTAACCTAATCAATGCCGAAATAATTCACGATGAACCCTTAACATTAGCTGTCCATCATCCGGGACTGATAATCTTAGAACCTGACTATCTTATTGATGCCACAGATCTTGCGGAGAGTTACGGCTTACCCGATGCTTATAAAATATATTTCCTGAAACGTTATTTCCGTACTGATATCAGTTATCCTCTTGTAATGGGAAATTTGATAAACTCAATTTTTGACGAGCTGATATTAAATCCGGACGTTGATTTCAATACAGCGAGGAGTAATGCTTTCAGGAATAAACCTTTACAATTGATTGTAATGTATTTGACGGGAAAAATTAAGCAAGGCATGATAAGCAGTGAACTTGAATTTTTCTTCAACAGAATAAAAAATATATATTATGACTATCTGCAAAGTAGCTTCGATGGAGCTGTTTTCTCAGTCGAAGCTTCCTTTATATCACCTGTTTACGGAATTCAGGGAAGACTTGACTTATTAGCAGAATATCCGAATGACAAAAAGAGAAAAGATATTGTAGAGTTGAAATCAGGAAGTGCGCCATCTGTCAATTATCAACTTATTTTTAATGAAAAAAGAGTACCGGTCGGCGTTTGGCAGAATCACTTGGCACAGGTAACCGCATATAATCTCTTATTGGAAAGTGCTTTTGAAGGCAGGAAGGGTAATTCCTCAATTCTCTATGTAAAGGCAAATGAAAAGCCCTTGCGAGACGTAGCAAAATTGATTGCGGTACTTGAAAACATGATTGTTCACAGAAATAATATCATACTTCTCGAAAATGCAATTTTGTCCGGTTCATTCAAATTTTTTGAAAATATTGATAGAATTACATGCGATGGTGTACCCGCTTATATTGCCGATAAAGTAGTGTTATTTAGGAAATATTTTGAAAATTACTCTGACTTAGAGAAATCATATTTCTTGAATATGACTCTTTTTATTTTACGAGAAAGTTACTCCTTGAAAATCGGATTCAATCTTCCTGAAGGAATAAACGGTTATTCCTCGTTATGGCTTGACAGCATCGAAGACAAATCCGCAGATTATTCGATTTTATGTGATTTGACGCTCTTATATGATGACAGTGATTTTGATAATATGCACCTGAAATTTGAGATTCAGGAAGATGAAGTGAATTCATCTTTCAGGAAGGGAGATATGTCAATCTTATTGCCGCAAAATGACGATAATATGTTTGACGGTGTCAGTAATCAATTGATTAAATGCTCGATAAAAGAAATCAATTCGAAAAATATCACTGTTAGCATCCGTAATAAACTAATCGCAAAAGAGATATTTAATGTTAAGCAGACATGGCGACTCGAACCTGATTCTATTGACTCGATTGACAAGTTATCTTATTCTTCAATTTTCACTTTCCTTAACTCCGACACAAAATTCAAAGAGCTGATTTTTGGAATAAGAAAGCCCGACTTCAGCAATAAGTATATTATTGACGGAAAAGGTTTGAATGATAATCAAAAAGAAATCATTTCGGGTGCTGTTAATGCTAAGGATTATTTTATTATCCAGGGTCCTCCCGGTACCGGTAAGACAAGTATTGTTCTTAAAAGGGTAATTGCTGAATTAATATCAAATACAGATACTAATATACTTATTACTGCCTATACAAATAGGGCAGTTGATGAAATTGCGTCTTCTCTCGAGTCGCTTGGTACTGATGTTGACTATATAAGAATCGGTTCTAAGGATGCAACCGAAATGACAAGTCATCATTTACCGTCCATTATTGAAAACGAAGGTTTAAAAAAAGCGATGGACAGACTTGCCTCCACAAGGTTAATCATTTCGACGGTAGCATCTGTGCTGACAAATCAAGAGATATTTGAACTGAAAAAATTTGGAATTATTATCATTGATGAAGCAGGGCAAATTCTTGAACCACAGATAGTAGGTTTACTTTCAAGAGTTGATAGGTTTATCCTCATTGGCGATGAAAAACAACTTCCGCCGATTGTTATCCAGAACAAGGATTTCAGAAATTGTGATGATGATTTATTGAATCAGATAGGTTTATTTGATTTCGGCGAATCATTATTCAGCAGATTGTTAAACATTTGCAAGAAAAATTTATGGGTTGAAGCTTACGGACTCTTGAAAAGTCAAGGACGTATGCACAAGGAAATTCAGGATTTTTCCGGTACATACTTTTATGATTCGGAACTGGAGCCGGCAACTGATAGTCAATTGGCGGAAATTACTTTATTTAATTCGGAATCAAATAATAAATTAGAGAGAATTTTAGCTAAAAATAGATTTTTTTTCATAGATTGTCCACCAAGCAATGTAAAAATAAATAAGTATGAAGCGAGCCTTTCTCTTGAATTGATTAACTTGATTGGTTCATCAACTGAGATAAATAAATCCACCATCGGAGTGATTTCTCCATTTAGAGCTCAATGTTTTGAAATAAAAAAAATGCTTAATGATAAGTACCGAGACTTAATCACGATTGATACTGTCGAACGTTATCAGGGAAGCCAGAGAGATTTTATAATTCTGTCTATGGCAACAGGTAGTAGCCGGCTACTCGAAAAAGCTGTTTCGATTGACTATACCGGGAAAGTTGACAGGAAGCTGAATGTCTCATTAACGAGAGCAAAATCTCATGTTATAATTTTAGGTTCTTCGACAATTCTTAGACAGTCACCGCATTATAGACTTTTACTTGATTATCTTAAAAATAATGAGGCTATTTATTATTTTGATGATTTAAAATGAATAATGTTTAAATAATCATATTCATAAGCTTTTACGAGAATTATTTTGTCTTTATTACAAACTATCCTGATTCATAAAAATAATAAAACTCAGTTTAAAACTTCAAAACTTATTTACATAATTCAATATAAAAAGATGAAATCTGGAAATTATAATATCAAAATGATTGATACCGGAAATTTTTATTTAGATGGTGGCGCTATGTTCGGAGTTGTGCCCAAAGCTCTGTGGCAGAAAAAATACAATTCCGGCGATGAATTGAACCGTATCCCACTTGCAGCTCGACCCATGCTGATTGAGTATGATAGTAAAAAAATTTTAATTGATACCGGAAACGGAAACAAACGCGACGAAAAGTTCTGTAAAATATATGGCATTGATTATGGTAAAAGCAATATTCTAATGGCACTCGATTCTCATGGAATAAAACCTGAAGACATAAGTGACGTAATATTAACACATCTTCATTTTGACCACACCGGCGGCAGCACCAAATATGAAGGTGAAAAAATCGTTCCGACTTTTCCGAATGCACGCTATTATGTCCAAGAGGAGCATTTCAAGTGGGCGATGAATCCTACGGATAAAGACAGAGCTTCGTTCATAAAGGATGATTACCTCCCTCTGATGGAAGAAGGAATTTTGAGATTCACACACGGTCGGCAGGAATTGTTCGAGGGAATAAGCCTTATTCCCGTTGATGGGCATACCAAATCGTTACAAATGGTTTATATTGATACAGGCAGTGACAGTTTTCTTTATATTTCCGACCTTGCCCCGACATCGGCACACTTGGCTTATACTTACGGCTTGGCTTATGATAATTTCCCATTGACAACAATTGATGAGAAAAAATCCATACTTCCGGAGATGTACGAGAAAAATACAATAGTATGCTTCGAGCATGATGCCTTTATCAGTGCGTGCAGACTTGCGGAAAGCGGAAAGAATTTTGTTTCAGGAGAAATTATCAACATTAATTCATAGAACTTATGCCGGAAAATGATAATATAACAAGTGAATTTATCTATGTCTGTAAATCGGATGAAGTTTACGAAGGCAAAGGTAAGCAAGTAATTTTTACTGAAGATGACGATTTTCAAATTGCGGTATTCAGAGTGAAAGGCAAATTATACGCTTTGGACAATATATGTCCGCACAGACATGCGGATAGTATTTTTGAAGGTATAATCAAGGATTTGACTGTAATGTGCCCGCTGCACGGCTGGACATATTCACTTGAAGACGGTAGGAACATAGACAGACGGCAGGGTGTGAAAAGCCTCGGCAGTCATAAAATATTCGAAAGAGACGGAAAAGTATATGTGGAAAAACCTCACTTCGAAATCCCCAAATGGAGAAGATGAGCATTAATTCCGCACAAATCAAAAGTAAACTCATTCAAAAAGCTTTGGATCTCGGCTTCCTTGATTTAAAATCAAGTGCTTATCAAATCTTGGAGGATGAGAGTAAATATTACGACAAATGGCTGTCGTGTGGTTATAATGCCGACATGCAATGGATGGAGCGAAATATAGACAAGCGTCGGGATATTTCACTCGTACTGCCTGAGATTATGTCAATTTTCACTCTTTCTTATAATTATTTTACCGGTAATATACACAAAAAAAATCTTGGAAACGATGAAGGCAAAACATCGAGGTATGCATGGGGGAGCGATTATCACGATATTGTCTTGGATAAGTTAAATCAACTCATCGAGTTTGCAAAATCCATGCTCCCCGAATCTAACTGGAAAGCTTATGTTGATACCGGACCGATATTGGAGAAACAATGGGCACTCAAATCCGGCTTAGGATGGCAGGGAAAGAACAGTTTGATACTCAGCAAAAATCACGGTTCTTATTTTTTTATCGGTGTTCTTTTGACCGATCATGCTTTTCCTGCTGATATTCAGGTGAAAGACTACTGCGGTAGCTGTACAAAGTGCATCAAAGCCTGCCCGACACAGGCGATTGTCGCTGATAAAGTCATAGATTCGAATAAATGTATATCCTATTGGACGATTGAAGCCAAAGCGGACAAATCAATTCCCGTTGATATTGCAGAAAATGCCGAAAATTGGATTTACGGTTGCGATATATGCCAGGAAGTATGTCCATGGAACAAGATTTTACCGAAAATGTCGGAAGAAAATTTGTTTAAGTCAAGATTAGACAATGGAATATTGAATAAAGCCGAAATTGATAGCATGAGTCAGGAGGAGTTCTCGAATAAATTCCGTAAATCTCCTGTCAAGCGGCTTAAGCTCGCCGGTTTAAAGAGAAATTCCCGCGATATTTTAAAATAAATTTTACATTATCCGCAAACTTTTCAATATCTATACCTTCAAAATTTGTAATGCTGTGAGAGACATACTTTTTAAGGCTTCCGAAGTAATCGAAGACTTCGGAGGAAATATAGAGAAGTTACCATCAGGTGTGTATTTCATCAGAATTGGAAATAAGGCAGAGCAATTTGTGAAGATGTGAGATTATGTCTGTGACGTCCTGTTAAAAAGAGTTAGGTAAGTGCCACACCCAAACCTGTGGAACATTTTTTATTCTTTCTAATTAAGTTACCAAACAATTTTAATTATTAAGTAATATAAAACCAACCTTAGTCTTATCAACTTCCGAAGTTTTTTTCATTGTTAAAAACTTCTCAAAGTAATATTGACATTTATATAAAAATTTTGTGTTATTTTGTACTTCTTGAATAATACGAAATTGGAAATAAAATTAGCGGTTTTAAACATGAACAAAATTGATGCAAAAGATACAATTGAAAAATTAGCTGAAAGATTCGATTACCATGTCGAAGGATATAAAAAAGGGAGTTTCAACGAGACTCAAACAAGGACTGATTACATCAATCCGCTATTTGAAGCATTAGGTTGGGATATTAATAATAAAGCAGGTCTTGCCGAAAGTTACCGCGAAGTTATTCACGAAGATAAAATCAAAATTTCAGGTAGTACAAAAGCTCCTGACTATTGCTTCACAATTTATGGACAAAAAAAGTTCTTTCTGGAGGCAAAAAAACCGAGCGTATTAATAAAGGAATCTATTGACCCTGCATATCAATTGCGTCGCTATGGTTGGAGTGCTAAAATGCCGATTTCAATTATTTCAGATTTTGAAGAATTTTCCATTTATGATTGTACGATTAAGCCCGCACCTACCGACAAAGCATCTGTTTCGAGAATTAAATATATAACTTACAAAGATTATGTCAAAGAATTTGATTTCCTTTGGGAAACATTCTCAAAAGAAATGGTACTTAAAGGTAGTTTTGATAAATTTGTAAGTTCTAACAAAGGCAAAAAAGGTACAACCGGAGTTGATGCTGAATTCCTAAAATCGCTTGATTCGTGGCGTGATTTGTTAGCCCGAAACATCGTTAACCGCAATCAGGGCATCACAGAAGATGAGCTTAATTATTCATTGCAAAAAGTTATTGACAGAATTATTTTCCTGAGAATTTGCGAAGACCGTGGAATTGAACTTGAAAATAATTTATTCAATACCATTGGAAATAACTCATATCAAAAATTAAAATTATTATTCCATTCCGCTGACCAGAAGTATAATTCCGGGCTTTTCGATTACAAAAAAGATAAAATAACCGATAATCTCATTATTGATGATAAAATTCTGAAAAACATCATTGAGGAAATGTATTATCCCAAAAGTCCTTATGAATTTTCAGTTATTCCAGTTGAAATTCTTGGTCATTCTTACGAGCAATATCTTGGTAAAGTAATAAGGATTACTCCCGGACATAGGATAAAGATAGAGGAAAAACCCGAAGTCCGTAAAGCAGGTGGTGTTTATTATACTCCTCAGTACATTGTGGATTACATAGTAAAAAATACGGTTGGCAAATTGATTGAGGAAATAGGACATAGGAATTGGGAATTAGGAAAAGGGAATAAGGAGGTAGTGGGTAGTTTGTTAAAAAAGAATATTCATAATAATAAACATGGAGAGAACAATGAAATTGGACAAGGTAAAGAATTACAGAGAACTGGAAGTTTGGAAGCAGGCAATAGAACTAACAGTAATGACTTATCAAATGGTGAAGGTTTTACCGAAAGACGAGATGTTTGGGCTTACAAGTCAAATAAAGAGGGCAGTTACATCAATTCCGGCAAACATAGCGGAGGGCTGGGGGAGAATTTCGAGACCAGAACTCAGAAGGTTTTTGATAATAGCGCGGGGCTCAGCGACGGAGCTGGAAACTCATTTCATAATAGCAGTGAAACTGGACTTTGTCAGCAGGCAAATAATGATTCCGATTTTGGAAAATCTAAATGGGATACAGAAAATGCTGTCTTCAATGATAAGCAATCTAAACTTGAAAATAGGGAGATAGGAAGTTGGAATAAGGAAGTAGGAAGTAGTTATATTTTTGATTCTAATTCCCAATTCCCAATTCCTGATTCCTTTTACAGTCAGTTCGCTACTCCACAAGAAATAAGTAAAATTAAAATCTGCGACCCCGCTTGTGGCTCAGGTAGTTTTCTTCTTGGGGCTTATCAGTATCTTTTGGATTGGCATCTGAATTACTATACAAATGCGGATATAAAAAAGAAGGATAAATTTCTCCGTCCTGATGGCAATTTAACTACGAAAGTAAAAAAAGAAATACTTTTGAATAATATTTATGGTGTGGATATTGACACAAACGCCGTCGAGGTTACAAAGCTCTCTCTTATGCTAAAGGCTATGGAAGGAGAAACTGAAGCATCAATAAGCCAGTTATCGTTTCTGCATGAAAGGGTATTGCCGAC
>Ga0172382_10006532_pt1 | contig 16895 bp, 14 predicted proteins | sample Leawel138RmetaG_FD_122245 | JGI IMG/M metagenome (GOLD analysis project Ga0172382, IMG submission 122245) | Leachate microbial communities from a municipal landfill in Southern Ontario, Canada - Leachate well 138R metaG | ecosystem: Engineered > Solid waste > Landfill > Unclassified | place...
CCGCCCGGGCGATGCCGTCATGGGCACAGATGGCAAGCCGCATGCAGCCGGCCTTGTCGAGCGCGGCATCGGTCGCCACCAAGCCGATCGTGGTCGATTCGCCGGCCCGCAGCTTGGTCGCCGGCACCGCCAGCGGCAGCGCCGAGGGCGCGGGGCCGAGGCCGCCGAACTCGCCGTCGATCTCGAACGGGGCGGCGTGGAACTGCGGCCCGGCCCCGGCGACCACCGCGCCGGCCGCGTTCACCGCCACCAGCGCCCCGACCACATGCCCCGAGGGCAGCACCAGCGAGGCCGAGCCGATCCCGCCCTTCAGCGTTGCCGTGGTGGCGCCGGTGCCGGCCCCGGCGGTGCCGAGCGCGAAATCCTCGGCCGCGGCGGCAAGGGCCGCGCGGCCGAGCGCGGGGTAGGGGTTGGCGGCCCCGTCCCGCTCGCCGCCGTTCAGCAGGTCGAACAGGATCGCCCCCGGCACGATCGGCACCCGGGCCGGACCCACCGCAAAGCCGCGCCCGGCCTCGGCCAGCGCGGCCGCCACCCCCGAACAGGCATCGAGCCCGAAGGCCGAGCCGCCCGCAAGCACGAAGGCATCGACATGGGCGACGCTGCGCCCGGGCGCGAGCGCATCGGTCTCGCGCGTGCCCGGCGCGGCGCCCATCACATGCACGCCGCCGGTGAACGGCGCCGCGGCGGTGAGCACCGTCACCCCGGTCTTGACGCGCGCATCCTGCGCCTGCCCGACCAGCAGGCCGGGAACATCGGTGATCAGGTTGCGCTCGCCGGTCCTCATGCCGTGGCGGCCCCCCGCCCGCCGTCGAGGCGCAGCACCTGGCCGGTGACGGCGGCCGCATCCTCGCCGCACAGCGACAGCGCGGCGGCGGCGATGGCGCGCGGCCCGGGCAGGGCGGCCAGCGGCACCTGCGGGGCCGGGGCCGCGGCGCGGGCGGCCATGAAGCGCGGCAGCGGCGGCGCGTCGTCGGCCAGCGCCACCACCGCATTGACCCGCACCCGCCGCGCGGCAAGCCGGGCCGACAGCGCCACCGTCGCAGCCCCGAGCCAGCCGGCCGCCGCCTCCTGCCAGGGGTCGGGCGCGGGCGACAGGGTGAGGACGCAAAGCAGCGCCCCGCCGCCCCGCGCCTCGAGCACCGGCGCCAGATGCGCGACCGCCCCCGCCACCGTGGCCGCGACCGAGCGGGCGAGCAGCGCGGCATCGCCGCCGCTCCCGTCCAGCGCCAGCAGCACGAGGTCAGCGTCCCCCGCCTCGCCCGCCAGCCGCGCCAGCGCGGCGCCGTCGCCCGGGTCGCAGGCCAGCCCCTGCTGGCCGATGCCCTGCGCGAAGGTCGCGGCCACCCCGGCATCGGGGTCGGTGACGATCACCCGCGCCCCGGCCCCGGTCAGCGCCCGCGACAGGGCCCGCCCGCTGCCCTGCGCCCCGCCGATCACGATCGCTGTCCCGCCGGCCATCCGCATTACCCGCACCCCCCTCGTTTCGCGGTCATGGTGCGGCTGCCGGCGCCCGGGCGCAAGCCGCCGCTCATGCCGGCGGCGGAGATTTGCACAAGCGGCGCAACCTGATATGACCGGCGGGGTCTTATGGATGACGAGTCTGCGATGCTGCCAACCATGTCCCCCGCCGTCACCCGCCGCCGCCTCCTGCTCGGAGCGGGCGGGTTCTCGCTTCTCGCCGCCTGCGCCGCGCCGGTCGAGGAGGAGCCCGAGGAGGTCATCAACGGCATCCCGGCCAGCCAGATCGTCGAGGGTTACGGCCCGCTGCCCGACGAGCGTTATCCGCTCGGGCCGGTGCCGCCCGAATATCTGGTGGGGGTGAACCGCCGCGCCCATGGCCGCTATCTGGGCGATGCGCCGGCCGGGGCGATCGAGATCGACACCCATGCCAAGCTGCTCTACTGGATCGAGAGCGAGGGCACCGCCTGGCGCTATTCGATCGCCGTGGGCCGGCAGGGACGCGGGATGCGCGCCACCACCACCGTGCAGCGCAAGGTCGAATGGCCAAGCTGGACGCCGACCGCCAACATGATCCGCTCCGAGCCCGAGATCTACCGCCAGTTCGCCGGCGGGGTGCCGGGCGGGCCGGCCAATCCGCTCGGGGCGCGGGCGCTCTATCTCTATCAGGGCAGCCGCGACACGATGTATCGCATCCACGGCACCAACGACTGGTCGTCGATCGGCAATTCCGGCTCGGCCGGCTGCATCCGGCTGTTCAACCACGACATCATCCACCTGTTCCCCAAGGTGCAGATGGGCGCGCGGGTCATCATCCGCAGCAAGGCCGATTCGGTCCGGATCGAGGGCGAGGCGCTCGCCAACCGCGGCATCGAGCTGCCGGCCTATTTCGCCTCGCGCGAATCGATCGAGGACGGCACCGCCGGCCAGCGCCCGCCGGTGCCCGAGGCGATGATGAACGAGGACGGCACCTATCCGCCGGAAATCCTCGCGCAGCTTGCCGCGAACGGCATGACCGACCTCGCCGCCGAAACCTCGGGCACGCTGGCGCCGCATGATCCGCTCTCGGCCGCGACGCTCGGGATCTGAGGGCGCGGCCGGCAGCGTCATTGCGAGGCAGCGAAGCCGCCGCGGCAGTCCACGGGCCGGGGCGCCTGGCATGGATTGCTGCGCGCCCCCGCCATGACGACGGAGATGACGCCGCGGAAATAACGTCATTGCGAGGCGGCGAAGCCGCCGTGGCAATCCACGGGCCCGGGCGCCTGGCATGGATTGCTTCGCTTCGCTCGCAATGACGACGGAGATGACGCCGCGGAAATAACGTCATTGCGAGGCGGCAAAGCCGCCGCGGCAATCCACGGGGCAGGGCGCCTGGCATGGATTGCTTCGCTTCGCTCGCAATGACGGCGGAGATGACGCCGCGGAAATAACGTCATTGCGAGGCGGCGAAGCCGCCGTGGCAATCCACGGGGCAGGGCGCCTGGCCCGATCACGCATCGGGGCTTTGCGGGCGGGGCAAGGGCGCGCTAGAGTCGGGGCGCGGCCAGTGAAGGAGCGCAGCCCGTGCTCAGCGACAGCCTGATCTTCCCGGCGCTTGCCCTGTTCTGCCTGGGCTGGGTGGTGCCGCGCCTGCTCGCCGCCTTCTGGCCCGAGGGGCTGCGGCCGCTGATCGGGCTCGCCCTCGCCTCGGCGCTGGTGCTGTTCCTGCTCGCCGCCGCCGGGTTCATGGTGCTCTATGTCCTCGGCGGGGTGCCGTTCTCGGCGCTGCTGCAACTGGGCCTGCCGGCCTTCGCGCTGCATTTCGCGCGGCTCGGCCTGGTCTCGGCGCTGTTCTGGGCGCCGATGATGCTGCTGTCGGTGGCGGGCCTGCCGAAATACTGGGTAAGGGAGCACTGGTGATGCCGCACCGCTGCCGGAGGATGCCATGCGCCGCGCGCTGCTGATCGTGAAGATCGTTCTCGCCCTGCTGGTGGCGGGCTTCCTCTACTATACCCTTCCGCGTCACGACGTGGCCCGCATCACCGGCACCGAGGTGATCCGGCAGGACCTGTCGTCATGGAACCGGCTGTTCCATGCCGGCGCCGATGCCGGCAACCTGCGCAGCGACACCCGCGACCTGCGGCTGGTGAATGCGCAAAGGCTCACCCCGTGGCTGCTGGGCCTCGTCACCGCCGGCGAACAGACCATCGTCTACCGCAACGAGGATACCGGCTGGGACTGGCCGCCCTATTTCAAGTTCGATTCGGCCGATGTGCAGGCCCGCGCGCAGGACCTGACCTCGACCGTCGAGAGCCCGCGCTGGGTGGTGATCACCCGCTACGGGATCCGCAGCCGGCTGCTGTCGATCTATCCCAACGCCATCGCGGTGCGCGGCATTCCCGACGACCGCCCCGCCGACCAGCGCGCCACGCCGCCGGATGTGCGCATCATCCCGTGGTTCAACATCGTGTTCTTCATCGCGCTGGCGGTGATCTGGGGCTTCCTGCGCGCGGCATGGCGCGGGCTCACCCACCGCGACGACGAGGGCGAGGGCGCGGGCGAAGGGCCTGCCCGGCGCGGATTCCTCGCCCGCTTCCGGCGGCGCTGATCACTCGCCCCAGGGGATCCAGATGTTCTTCACCTCGGTGGCGTGATCCAGCCAGTCGCGGCCCTCGGCCGTGCTCCAGTCGGTGGCGCGGGCATCGTTCACCCAGGTCCGCTTGAGGTTGCCGGCCGATTTTGCCTCGATCATCCCGGAAAGATCGCTCGAGGAGAACGACCAGACCGCATCGAGATCGAGATGCGCCGCCAGATGCGGCGCCAGTTCCGCATGGCTGCCGGTGAGGATGTTCACCACGCCCGCCGGCACGTCCGAGGTCTCCAGCACCTGATAGAAATCCGTCGCGGCGAGCGGGAACGGCTCCGACGCCACCGCCAGCACCCGGTTGCCCATCGCCATCGCGGGCGCGATCACCGAGACCAGCCCCAGCAGCGGCGCCTCGTCGGCGCAGAGCGCGGCGATCTTGCCCAGCGGCTGCCGCATCGCCAGCGCCACGCCGCGAATCGGCACCCCGTGTGCCTGCCCGTCGAACTTGTCGGCCCAGGCGCCATAGGTGAACAGCCGCCGGATCGCGGCCTCGACCTCGGCCTTGCCGTCGCCGCCGGTCAGCGCATGGAGGCGGGCGGCAAATTCCTCACGCCGCGCCGACAGGTTCTCGGCGATGTAATAGAGGATCTGCGCCCGCGCATGGCCGGTGGTCCGGCCCCAGCCGGCGGCGGCGTTCATCGCCTCGACCGCGTTGCGCACATCCTTGCGGTTGGCAAGGCTCATATGCCCCAGCAGCGCCCCTTTCGGCCCGTGCACCGCGCGCGAATAGCCGCCATCGGGCCGCGCCTGTTTCCCGCCGATGTAAAGCTTGGCGGTCCGGTCGAGCGGATCCGCGGGCGGCGCATCGCCGGCCAGAGGTGCGACCTTGCGCAGGGCCTTGCCGCGCGCCGCCGGCCGCGTATAGGCGGCCAGCCCCTCCCAGCCGCCCTCGCGGCCAAAGCCGCTCTCGCGCACCCCGCCGAAACCGGCCGCGGCGTCGAACAGGTTGGTGGCGTTCACCCAGACCACGCCCGCCGCCAGCTTCGGCGCCACGTCGAGCGCGAGGTTGATGTTCTCGGTCCACAAGGTTGCCGCCAGCCCGTAGCGGGTGTTGTTGGCCAGCTCCACCGCCTCGGCCGGGGTGCGGAAGGTGGTCGAGACCAGCACCGGCCCGAAGATTTCCTCCTGCATCAGGGTCGCGGCCGGCGACAGCCCGGTGATGAGCGTCGGCGGATAATAGCAGCCCACCGCCGGCACCTGGATCGGCGCGACATAGCGCTCGCCCCCGGGGTTGTCGTCCAGCATCCGGGTGATGGCGGCATGCTGGACCGGATCGACCACCGCGCCGATGTCGATGCATTTGTCGAGCGGGTCGCCCATCCGCAAGGTGCCCATCCGTGCGCGCAGCTTGGACAGGAACCGCTCCGCCACCCCCTCCTGCACCAGCAGCCGCGAGCCCGCGCAGCAGACCTGGCCCTGGTTGAACCAGATCGCATCGACGATCCCCTCGACCGCGGAATCGAGATCGGCGTCGTCGAAGACGATATAGGGCGACTTGCCGCCCAGCTCGAGCGTGAGTCCCATGCCCCGCCCGGCCGTCGCCTCGCGGATGCGGCGGCCCACGGCGGTGGAGCCGGTGAAGGCGATCTTGTCGACCTTCGCGGCCACGATCATCTCGCCCACGGCACCGTCGCCGGTGACGATGTTGATGACGCCGGGCGGCACCCCCGCCTCGGCCGACAGTTCCGCAAACAGCAGCGCCGAGAGCGGCGTGTATTCGGCGGGCTTCAGCACCACGGTATTGCCCATCGCCAGCGCCGGCGCGATCTTCCAGGCCAGCATCAAGAGCGGAAAGTTCCACGGCACGATCTGCCCGCAGACCCCCAGCGCCGCGCGCCCCGGCAGTTCCGCCTCCATCAGTTGCGCCATGCCGGCGTGATAGTAGAAATGCCGCTGCGCCAGCGGCACGTCGATGTCGCGCGACTCGCGGACCGGCTTGCCGTTGTCCATGGTCTCGAGCACCGCGAGCAGCCGCGACTGCTTCTGCATCACCCGCGCCAGCGCATAGAGCACCCGCGCCCGCCCGTGCCCGCCCAGCGCCGCCCAGCCGGGCTGCGCGCGCCGCGCCGCCCGCACCGCCGCCTCGACCTCGGCCTGCGTGCCCTGCGTCACCCGCGCCAGCACCTCGCCGGTGGCGGGGTTGCGGGTCTCGAACAGCTCGCCCGGTTTCGTGAAGCGCCCGCCGATCCAGTGCCCGAAGCTGCCGCCATGGCCGGCGATCCAGGCCCGCGCCTCACCCGCGCTTTCGGGGGCCGGGCCGTAGTCCATCGACTCGAAGATCTCGCGCACCGTCACGGCCGGCGTCCCCTTCATCCTTGCTCAAATACTCCGGGGGTGAGGGCCGCAGGCCCGAGGGGGCAGCGCCCCCTATCCTTTCCCGTCGATCAATGCCTGCACAATGGCACGCGCCGAGTCGCTGTTCCAGTCCGCGGTGCCGATCAGCCGCGCCACCTCGTGGCCGTCGCGATCGACGAGGATGCTCATCGGCAGGCCCAGCACCCCCATGGCCCGGGCAAGCTGCTGGCGCGGATCGGCCATGCGCGGCAGGTTGTCGGCCCCGACCGAGGTGAGGAATTCCTCCACCGCCGGCGCCTCGTTGCGGCCGGTGGCGATGGTGAGGACCCGGAAATCATCGCCGCCCATCCCGTCCTCGAGCGCCGCCAGCGTCGGCATTTCCTCGCGGCAGGGCGCGCACCAGGTGGCCCAGAAATTCAGCAGCAGCACCTGCCCGGAGAAATCCCCCAGCGTGACCTCGCTGCCGTCCCCGGCAAGAAACACCGCATCGGGCACCGGCAGCGGCGGGTCGATGACGGCGAGCTTCTCCATGTCGCCCGCCTGCATCGGGGCAAGATCCACCCCCGCCAGCGCGGTGCCGGCCGCAAGGTTTGCACCGGCGAGGCCCGCCAGATAAAGAGCCATGACCGTCAGACGCATCGCGCAACTCCGTTCGCGTGAACGCCCCGAAAGGCGAAAGAGATGAGCACGAAATCCAACTCGATGTGGGGCGGCCGCTTCGCCTCCGGGCCCGATGCGATCATGGAGGCGATCAACGCCTCGATCGGCTACGACCGGCGGCTCGCGGCACAGGACATCGCCGGCTCGCGCGCCCATGCGGCGATGCTTGCCGCGCAGGGCATCATCACCGATAGCGATGCGCAGGCGATCAGGGAAGGGCTTCTCACCATCTTGTCAGAGATCGAGGCCGGGGCGTTCGCCTTCTCCACCGCGCTCGAGGACATCCACATGAATGTCGAGGCGCGGCTGGCGGAACTGATCGGCGCCCCGGCCGGGCGGCTGCATACCGCGCGTTCGAGGAACGACCAGGTGGCGACCGACTTCCGGCTCTGGGTGCGCGACGCCTGCGATGCCGCGCAGGACGCGATCCGCGCATTGCAGCGCGCGATCCTCGGCCAGGCCGGGGCCGGGGCCGACATGGTCATGCCCGGCTTCACCCATCTGCAGGTCGCGCAGCCGGTGACCTTCGGCCATCACCTGCTGGCATGGGTGGAAATGCTGGCCCGGGATGCGGGCCGCTTTGCCGATGCCCGCGCCCGGATGAACGAATCGCCCCTGGGCGCCGCCGCGCTGGCCGGCACCTCGTTCCCGATCGACCGCGAGGCCACCGCCGCGGCGCTGGGCTTTGCCCGGCCGATGGCCAATTCCCTCGATGCGGTGTCGGACCGCGACTTCGCGCTGGAATTCCTGTCCGCCGCCACGATCTGCGCCACCCATCTGTCGCGGATCGCCGAGGAACTGGTGCTGTGGTCCACGGCCCAGTTCGGCTTCGTGAAACTGTCCGACCGCTGGTCCACGGGTTCCTCGATCATGCCGCAGAAGCGCAACCCCGACGCGGCCGAGCTGATCCGCGCCAAGATCGGCCGGATCATGGGCGCGCAGGTGGCGTTGGTCACGGTGATGAAGGGCCTACCGCTCGCCTATTCCAAGGACATGCAGGAGGACAAGGAACAGGTGTTCGACGCCGCCGACCATCTGGCGCTGGCGCTGGCGGCGATGACCGGCATGATCGCCGACCTGACCCCGCAGCCCGAGGCGATGCGCGCCGCCGCCGCGCGCGGCTTCTCGACCGCGACCGACCTGGCCGACTGGCTGGTGCGCGCCCTCGACCTGCCGTTCCGCGAGGCCCATCACGTCACCGGCCGCCTCGTGGCGCTGGCCGAGGCGAGGGGCTGCGACCTGCCGGAGCTGACCCTGGCCGACATGCGCTCGGTGCATGACGGAATCACCGATGCGGTGTTCTCGGTGCTGGGGGTCGAGAACTCGGCCGCCAGCCGCATCTCGCAGGGCGGCACCGCCCCGGCGCGGGTGCGCGAACAGGTCGCCCGCTGGCAGGGGATTCTGGGATGATGCGGGCGGGGCTCCTTCTGGCGCTCATGGCCCTCGCCGCCTGCGGTGCCGACGGCCCGCCCCAGCCCCAGCCGGTGCCGGCGGGGGATACGATCACTACGGGCGGGTAGGGCCAGCCGGCCGCGCGAACCCCGGTCAGGCCGGATCCTTTCCGGCCGGCAACTCCCGGTCGTGGTGCGAGTTCCTGATCCGCCGGACCATCCACCACATCGCGACCAGCACCACCGGAACGAGGCCCGAAATGACCAGTTCGGGCGAGACGATGCCGGGAAGCCCCGGGATGCCCCGGATCAGGTAGGACGTCAGCCCGATGACATAGTATGAGATCGCCGCGACCGACAGCCCCTCGACGGTCTGCTGAAGCCGCAGTTGCAGCCGCGCCCGATCGTTCATCGACGCCAGCAGGCCGTTGTTCTGGCGTTCGAGCTGCACGTCGATCCACGACCTGAGCAGCGTCGTCGCGCGCGCCAGCTTGTCGGACAGGCTGGCCTGGCGCTCTTCGATGGAACGGCAGGTGCGCATCGCCGGGGCGATCCGGCGGCGAAGGAAGCTCCGCCAGCGATAGCCGCCGGGAACCACGGTCTCGTCCAGCGCGGTCAGCCGTTCCTCGACGATCTCGTAATAGGCGCGGCTCGCGCCAAAGCGGTAGAGGCTCGAGGCCGTGTCGGCCTCGAGTTCCGCCGACAGATCCGTCAGTCTCGACAGCAGATCCTCGCTGTTGCGGCGCGCGGACTGCCGCATCTCCTCGGTGATGGCGGCCAGGCGTTTCTCGATGCTGCGCAGATGGGGCCCGAGGCGCCGGGTCAGCGGGAGGCTCAGAAGAGCCAGGGTCCGATAGGTCTCGATCTCGAGAAGCCGCTGCGCCAGAGCACCAAGCCGGACCGGCGTCAGCCCCCGGTCGAGGATGACGATCCGGGTCAGGCCGTCGCGATCCTGCCGGAAGTCGGTAATGATCTCGGCCATGCCGTCCTCGACCAGCGAGTGGCAGCGGCTGACCGGATCGAAGCGCTCGGTGCAGGATTCCGCATGCTCTCCGGACCAGGGCAGGATGTCGAGCCGGATACCCGACACCACCGGCCCGGGCGGGATGAAGCCCTGCCGGAAAGGATCGACCCCGGCCGGTTCGGCGGTCCCGGGATCAAGGGAGGCCGACCACAGGGAGGTCGAGAACTCGGTATGCTTCTCGCAATGCAGATCGCCCTGCTCGAATGTCCGGCTGTGGACGGGCGGGCTCTGGTCCGGCGGCGGCGCGCCCGTCGCGCCCGTCGCGGCCGTCGTGCCCGGGGCCCCGGGCGGTGACCGGTGATCCTTGTCCGGATCGCCGTCGTTCATGAAGGCCAGCTGCACCAGCCGGCGCGGCGCCGCCACCAGCAGCGGCGGGCGGGCGTGAACCTCGTCCAGGGCGATTCGCCTGCCGCCCAGGGCCGGCATGCCGTGGACCGTGGAACCGCCATGCGGCTTGCAGCCTTCTTCGCTCAATTGCCGGTCCTTCCCTGTCGGTCGTCGTGCCCGCGCGGTCGCGGCCGAGGCGCCCCGGGCAGCCGGTCGCAAACCACGCATCCCGCAGCATGCGTCTGCAACCGCCCCGGGGCAACGGCGGGCGGGGCCTGCGCCCTGATCAGGGCGCCGGATGTGAACCGGCGGCTACACCGCCATGCCGGGAGGGGCGGTTCGGGGGCCGGCACGGTGGCGTCCGGGGTCCGGACGTCCGGAGGCAGGGCGGCGCAGCACCCGGGCCGTGTGCCGGTGCGACCGCCCGGTGCCGCGCCCGCCGGGGCTGCGGGCCCGGCGCAGGTCCGGCCGCGGCAGCCAAGGCCCGGCCTTTCCCTCATTTTACCCCTTGCACCCCGCGCGCGGTCTTTATATCTGGGCGCTGACCGGACGGTGCGGGCGTAGCTCAGGGGTAGAGCATTACCTTGCCAAGGTAAGGGTCGTGAGTTCGAATCTCATCGCCCGCTCCAGTCCGGTCCAGATCCCCTTCCTAAAGTGCCACGGAAAGCCGCATTGCCGGCGGCGGTGTCGTGTCGCCGGGCGCGGCCGCGGCATGCGGGAGCAGCCGCCGATGCCGGAAGCCGGCTCGCCCCCCGCAAGGTTCCCCTTGCGGTCCGCTGAAGCCGGCGTATGGTTAGTAAGATGGCTAAGCATGATTCCGATCTCTCGCTGCTCTTTCACGCCCTGGCCGACCCGACCCGGCGGGCGATCCTGGCGCGGCTGGCGGCGGGGGCCGCGCCGGTGAGCGGGCTGGCCCGGCCCACCGGGCTGCGCCTGCCGACGGTGATGCGGCACCTGGCGGTGCTCGAGGAGGCCGGGCTGATCGTCACGTCCAAGACCGGGCGGGTGCGGTCCTGCGCCATCGTGCCCGGGGCGCTGGCCCCGGTGCAGGGCTGGCTCGACGACCAGCGGGCGCTCTGGGAGGCCCGGCTCGACCGGCTGGACGATTATGTCGCGACACTGATGGAGGAACGCGCGAAATGACACCCGACCTGGACCCGGATACCGACCTGAGCCTGACCCGCACCCTGGCCGCGCCGCGGCGGCTGGTCTGGGAATGCTGGACCCGGCCCGAGCATATCCCGCATTTCTTCATCCCCGCGCCGCACCGGATAACGGCGGTGGAGATCGACCTGCGGGTCGGCGGGCGCTTCAACACCAGGTTCGAGGTGGATGGCAACGCGGTGGACAACCCCGGCGTCTATCTCGAGGTGGTCCCGGAGGAAAAGCTCGTGTTCACGGATGGCTATTCCGAAGGCTGGAAGCCCGCGCCCGAGCCCTTCATGACCGCGATCCTGCTCCTGTCCGATGCCGCGGACGGCGGCACGACCTACACCGCGATCGCCCGCCACCGCACTCCCGGGAGCCGCAAGGCGCATGAGGACATGGGCTTCCACGACGGCTGGGGCACGGTCGCGACCCAGCTCGAAGCCTATGCCCGGAGCCTGGCGGGGTGACGCGCCGGGCCGGCCGGGGGCGACGAGGGGCCGTGGTCTCCGTCTGACGCCGCCCGGGCCCGCCCCGTCCGGGATACCGGCTGCCATTGCCCGCCCGCCCGCCGGATGTCAGGCTGCCCCGGCCGGCCATACGGGAGGCAGGACCGCCATGACTGGACAGCCTTCGGCCCGGACGGCGCATCGGCACCTGCTCGAATGGCCGGGCAAGGGGGCCGATGCCGCCGGCGTCGAGACCACCGCACTCCTGCACATGCTGGACGTCGCCGCCGTGGCCGAGATCCTCGTCGCGCGCCTGCCCGCACGGTTGCGCGCGCTGTCGGTGCTGTTCGCCGGCCTTCATGATCTGGGCAAGGTCAACGCCGCCTTCCGGGCGATGCTGCGCGAGGACGTGCCGCAGGCGGCCGGGCGCCACTGGGAGGTGACCGAGGCGCTGCTTGCTCATCACGACGCCCTGCTGGCCCGGGGTATCGGCGGAACCCCGCAGGTCCGCGCCCAGCTTTATGCCGCCTGCGCGGGCCATCACGGGCAACCGCCGCGCCAGGACCTGAAGGTCAGGCGCGGCCTTCATCCGATGCTGCGCGCGGCGGGAGAGCAGGCGGTCGCGGATGCCGGAGAGGTCATTCGCCTGTTCCTGTCGCTGTGGCCGGACGCCACGCTTGACGGGATTGCGCTGGACGATGCCAAGGCCCTGTCATGGCGTCTCGCCGGGGTCATTACCGCGGCCGACTGGATCGGCTCGAACGCGGCCTGGTTTCCGGCGCGCCACGAGGGGATCGACGAGCGGCTTGCCTCGTCCCGCGAGACGGCGCGGCGGGTGGTGCGCGAGGCGGGCCTCGATACGCCGCCGCCCTCGGACGGAGTGCTCTTCGACCTTGCCCCGCGTCCCATGCAGGCGGCCGCGACGGAGATCGCCCTGCCCGAAGGGCCGGTCCTCGCGCTGATCGAGGACGAGACCGGCAGCGGCAAGACCGAGGCGGCCATGATCCTCGCGCAGAGGCTGCTGCGGGCGGGCAAGGCGCAGGGCCTGTATTTCGCCCTGCCGACGATGGCGACCGCCGATGCGATGTTCGGGCGCGTCGCCGGGGTCCTGCCGCGTCTGTTCGCTGCGGCCCCCAGTCTGGTTCTGGCCCATGGCCGCGCCGCGCTTTCGGACAGCTTCCGCCGGCTTGCGGCCATCGGGCCGCGGGATACGGACGAGCCGGGGCCGACGGAATGGCTGCTCGACAGCCGCCGCCGCGCGCTGCTGGCGGATGTGGGCGTGGGCACGATCGACCAGGCGCTGCTGGCGGTGGTGCCGGCGAAACACGCGCCGTTGCGGCAGTTCGGACTGGGCTCGAAACTGCTGATCGTCGACGAGGCGCATGAGATGGGCGATCCCTATATGGGCCGCCTGTTGCAGGAACTGCTGCGGGTCCATGCCGCGCAGGGCGGATCGGCGATCCTGCTCTCGGCCACGCTCGACCTCGGGCTGCGGCAGAGGCTCGCGGATGCCTTTGCCCACGGGGCAGGGCGGGCTGCGGTCGCGCTGGAGAGCCGGGCCTATCCGGCCCTGACCCTGCCGGGCGCGGACGCACCCGCCATCGCGGGCCGGGCATCGCCGAAAGGGGCGGTGCAGGTCCGGCGTCTGGGCGATCTCGACGGGGCGCTCGACCTGCTGGCCCGCGCTGCCGCGGACGGTGCTGCCTGCGTGCTGATCCGCAACGCGGTCGACGAGGCGCTTTCCGCCTGCGCCCTGCTGCGCGAGCGCGGCCTGCCCGCCGACCTCTTGCATGCCCGCTTCACGCTGCACGACCGCAAGCGGCACGAGGCCGCGATGCTGGAAACCTATGGCAAGGCGCGCGCGGCGCGGCCGGGGCGGGTGCTGGTCGCCACGCAGGTGGTCGAGGCGTCGCTCGACCTCGATTTCGACGTGATGGTGTCGGACCTTGCGCCGATGGCCGCGCTGATCCAGCGGGCAGGGCGGCTGTGGCGGCATATGGAGACGCGCCCGGCATCTGCGCGCCCGGTGGCCGGGCCGGTGCTGCATGTGCTTTCGCCCGATCCGGGCCAGGTGGCGGGGCCCGACTGGGCCGCGCCGGTGCTGGGCCGCGGGGCGTGGGTCTACCCGGTGCCGCTGCTGTGGCGCAGCGCGCGGGTCGCGTTCGACGCCGGGGCGATCCGGGCGCCCGGCGGGCTGCGCGACCTGATCGAGGCCGCGCATGGCGACGGCATTGCGCTGCCGGAGCCGCTGGAACGGGCGGATTTCGAGGCCGAAGGCAAGGCCGGTGCCGCGCGCGGGCTGGCGGCGCATAACCTGATCGACTGGGCCGCCGGCTACCGTCTGGGCGCGGCCGGGGCAGGCGACAGCGACTTTCCGACAAGGCTCGGCCAGCCGCAGAAGCTGCTGGTGCTGATGCGGGACGGCGCACCGTGGTCCGGGGGCGCATGGAATGTCGCCGCCTGCCAGTTGTCGGAGGTTTCGGCCGCCGCACAGCGCCTCGCGCGCCTGCCGTTGCCGGAAAGCAGGCCGCCGGAGGGGGCGGAGCTGCCGGGCTGGCTGCTGGCGACCCGGTGCTTTGTCGAGGCCGGCGGTGACGGCGCGATCTGCGCGGGGTTGCGATATGACGCGGAATTCGGTCTGGTTTTCGATTGACCGCTTGGCAGGTGGTCCATAGCCTTCATCATAGGGGTGTGAAGGCCGATGCTGAACCTCATCACCGACCGCTGGATTCCCGTCCGTCGCCATGACGGCAGCCGCGTCGCCATCGCCCCGCACGAGATGGCCGATCCGGCGTTGGCCTTTCCCGACTGGCCGCGCCCCGACCTCAACATTGCCTGTCTGGAACTGCTGGCCGGGCTGGTGTTCATGGCCGACCCGCCCCGCGACGCCGAGGACTGGGAGGCGCGGCAATCCCCCGACTCCGGGCGGCTGCGCGAGCGCCTTGCCCCCTATGCGCCGGCGTTCGGGCTTCTGGGCGACGGGCCGCGCTTCCTGCAGGACCGCGAGGCGTTCGAGACCGGCGTGCGCGACCCCAACCCGGTCGAGATGCTGCTGATCGACAGCGCGGGCGGGCAGACCCTGCGCAACAACGCCGACCTGATGGTGAAGCGCAGCCGCTATCCGACCCTGACGCCGCCATTGGCGGCGATGGCGCTTTACACGCTCCAGGCCCATGCCCCTTCGGGCGGCAAGGGCAACCGCACCTCCATGCGCGGCGGCGGGCCGATGGTGACGCTGGTCGATCCGGGCGGCGGTCTGTGGCCGCTCGTCTGGGCCAATGTGCCCGACGGCGCGCCCGCCCCGATCGAGGCATTGCCCTGGATGCGCGCCACCCGCACCTCGGAGAACGGCCAGACCGTCATTCCTGAAGACGCCCATCCGGTCGAAGCCTTCTTCGGCCAGCCGCGCCGCCTGCGCCTGGTTGCCGGGGACGGTGCCGTGGCCGGCGTGGTGCAGAAGCCCTATGGCACCAATTACGCGCAATGGCTGCATCCGCTCACGCCCCATTACCGGCTGAAGGAGGGCAGCGAGCTGCTGCCGCGCCATCCCCGCGCCGGCGCCTTCGGCTATCGCAACTGGCTCGGGATCGTGTTGCAGCGGCCCTCATCCGCCGACGATACCGCGCGCCGCGCGCCGGTTCTGGACCTGTGGTCCGAACGGCCGGGCCCGGCCGCCGAGGTGATCGTCGCCGGCTGGGCCATGGACAACATGAAGCCGCGCGACTTCATCTTCTCGCGGGCGCCGCTGCTGAATCTGGATGACGCCCAGGCCGAGCGGGTCGAGGGGATGGTCAGGGCAGCCGACGCCCTTGCCGTGGCCCTGCGCGGCGCGCTGGCCCCCGTGCTGGCCGAGGGCGAGGGGCGCGAGGCCGCGCGCGAAGGCTTTTTCCTCGCCACCCAACCGCTGTTCGAGGCCGCCCTGACACGGCTTGATCGCGACGCGGAGGCCGAGGCGAAGGGCTGGCTCTCGGATCTGCGGCGGGTGGCGACGGCGCAGTTCGACGCCCTCGCGCTTCCCGGCCTGTCCGAACGCGACACGCGCGAGCAGGAGGCCATCGTCACCGCCCGGCGCTATCTGGGCGCGGCCTTTGCCGGCCATGGCAAGCAGGGGCGTGATGCTTTCACCGCGCTGGGCCTGACCCCGCCGGTCCCGAAACGAAAGGAGAAGGCTGCATGAGCGACGAACCGCAGGCAGCCGCGCCCGCGGCGCAGCGCATCACGCAGGGCGCCATCGCCGCGATGTGGTGGCGCGACCATCTGGCCGATCGCGAGAGGGGCAGCGCGCGCGCGCTCTCGGCGCGGCTGCGGCGCGCGGACGGGATCACGGCACTTGCCGAACCGCAGGTGGTCGCACTCGCGCGGCGGCTGCGGCTTGGTCCGCCGCAGGCGGCTACGATCGTGCGGCTGGTGACGGTGCTGGCGGACCTGCGCGAAAGCGATCCGCAGCCCCTCGCTGCGCGGCTGGGCGGGCCGGAACCCGCGCTGTCGACCCTGCGCTTCCAGCGGCTCCTGCGGTCGGAAGGGGACGATCTGACCCGGCAGTTGCGCCGCGCGCTGCCGATGGCCGGCCGGCGCTGCGATGTCGAGCGGCTCGCCGGCGACCTGCTGTTCTGGGAGCACCCCGAGCATGGCGACCGCATCCGTGCCCGCTGGAGCTTCGACTATTTCGGCGCCGCTCCCCCCGAAGCCTTGCAAGGCGCCGCCACCCCTTCCGAGGAGATCTCCCGATGAGCATGTTCGTGCAGTTCCACCTGCTTACCCCCTATCCGCCCTCGAACCCGAACCGCGATGACCAGGGGCGGCCCAAACAGGCGATGGTGGGCGGGCAGCCGCGGCTGCGCATGTCGTCGCAGTCGCTCAAGCGCGCCATCCGCGAGACGGCGTATTTCATGGACGATCTGGCCGGCCATCGCGGCACCCGCACCAAGCGCATTGCCGAGGAGGTCGAAAAGCGCCTGCTGGGGCGCGGGATCGAGGCCGGGCCTGCCCGCAAGACGGCCTCGGCGGTGGCGAAGGTCTTCTCGAAGCTCGAGGCCGAAAAGGACGGCAAGCCGCCGCTGGCCACGACGCTGGCCTTCGTCTCGCCCGACGAATGGCGGCTCGCGCATGAACTGGCCGACCGGCTCGCGGCGGGGGAGGAGGTGCCCGAGAAGGAGCTGAAGAAGACCGTCCTGCGCCATGCCGACGGGGCGGTGGACATCGCCATGTTCGGGCGGATGCTGGCCGACGATCCCGATTTCAACCGCGAGGCGGCGGTGCAGGTCAGCCATGCCGTCACCACCCATCGCGCCATGGTCGAGGATGACTGGTTCTCGGCGGTGGACGACCTCAAGACCCGCGAGGAGGATGCGGGCGCGGGCCATCTGGGCGAGGTGGGGTTCGGCTCGGGCGTCTATTACCTCTACGCCTGCGTGAATGTCGATCTGCTGGTCGGGAACCTTGCCGGCGATCGCGCCCTTGCCGCGCGCGGGCTCGAGGCGCTGACCCGCGCGCTTGCCACCGCCACCCCGCGCGGCAAG
>Ga0172382_10006533_pt1 | contig 16891 bp, 10 predicted proteins | sample Leawel138RmetaG_FD_122245 | JGI IMG/M metagenome (GOLD analysis project Ga0172382, IMG submission 122245) | Leachate microbial communities from a municipal landfill in Southern Ontario, Canada - Leachate well 138R metaG | ecosystem: Engineered > Solid waste > Landfill > Unclassified | place...
CAGCGTACTGTGGACAGCTCTGACCGGTTTCTTAGCAGTTGCTGCGCTCGCGTTTTTTGCGATTTGGAGTGTGCTGTCAAATATCTTTTGTGCAGCACTGATCTTTACCGTCGGCCCGTTTCGTCTCGGCGATCGCGTGGAGGTTATGGAAAGTGCTGACAAACCTGGGGTAAAAGGCCGCGTCGTCACGATCAATGTGTTCTACACCACCCTCGAAGACCTGACCGAGGGTCATGAAGGCGCACTGTTACAAATCCCCAACAGCCTGTTTTTCCAAAAGGTCATACGCCGCTGGCGTGGCCCAGAATTCCCTCAACCCCAAGAGAAATAACCCTATATGGAATGGCTGACTAACCCAGAAATCTGGATTGCTTTTTTTACTCTAACCGCACTAGAAATCGTGCTGGGTATCGATAATATTATTTTTATTTCGATTCTAGTCAGCCGTTTACCCGCCCACCAACAAGCTAAAGGTCGCTTTATCGGCCTCAGCTTAGCGATGGGTACACGTATCTTACTGCTGCTCTCCATCACATGGATCATGCGTCTGACCACCGACCTGTTTGAGATTCTGGGTCAAGGGTTTTCTGGGCGTGACTTGATCTTACTTTTTGGTGGTTTGTTTCTCTTATTTAAAAGCACCGTGGAGATTTGGCACAGCGTTGAAGGCGAAGAAACCTCTCAACAAGGTGCAGGAGTTAAAGCCGGTTTCCTTAGTGTGATTCTGCAAATTGCCGTCATTGATATTATTTTCTCTCTGGACTCTGTGATTACCGCGGTTGGCTTAGTGGAACATGTACCGGTAATGATTGCAGCCATTATGATTTCTATCGTAGTGATGATGCTATCAGCCAGCACCATCAGCGCCTTTATTGAGAAGCACCCATCACTCAAAGTGTTGGCCTTATCTTTCTTAATTGTGGTCGGTACCTTGTTGATCGCCGAAGCGTTTGGCGTGCATGTACCAAAAGGCTATATTTACTTTGCCATGGCGTTTTCTTTAGGTGTTGAAGCGCTGAATATTAAGATGCGTAAAGCCATGCGAATGAAGCGTCCTGCGAGTGAGACAGAGCAAGCCGATAAAGATTTGCTCCAACCATAAAACACACAGTAAAACATATAGCACAAGCCCTCTAACAGGGTTTGTGTCGTATCTAGGAGTAATCGAATGCGCGTCTGGATTGATGCTGATGCTTGTCCACGTTTAGCCCGTGATCAAGTGATTAAATTTGCCTTAAAACGTAATTTTTCGGTGATTTTAGTCGCCGGACAAGCGCAGCCTCGGCCTAATTTTGCCTGCGTACAATTGATTGTGGTACCCAGCGGCCCCGATGCCGCTGATGACTATATTGTTGAGCATGTCGCAGCCAATGAATTGGTGATTTGCAGTGATATTCCGCTGGCTGATCGCCTCATTAAGAAACGAGCGATCGCCCTTGACCCGCGCGGTAATGAGTTTACCGAACGCAATATGGGTGACCGTTTAGCCATGCGAAATTTATTCACTGACCTGCGTGATCACGGGCAGATGTCAGGTGGTCAGCGCGCCTACGATGAGCGTGACAAACAAGCATTCTCTAATGCGCTGGACCGTATCCTCACACGCTTAGCCAAGCTGTCTAGTAACACTTCAACCGACTAAATATGTACCAGTACTGACCGCAATTAAATAACCATCATCGTTATGCAACTCGGTGCGCACTACTGCGACTTTATTACCCGTGCGCAACAAAGTTGAAACTGCATCAAAGCGTTGACCACGCCCAGGCCTTAAATAATCAACGCGCATATCAATGGTGCCTAATTTAGACAAACTCATCATTCGTTCTACCACGGGCAACTCTGGTAACCGCTGCAAGGCTCCCAATAAAGCCATCGCTCCGCCAGCCACATCCAATATTGAAGCAATCACGCCACCATGCAAAATGCCTTGGATATGATTGCCGACCAGGTCTTCGCGCATCAATACATGCATTCGCACTTCCTCAGTCGATAAGGAATCTACTTGGATACCAACGAGACTATTAAAAGGAATTTGATCAAAAAAATACTGCGCAGCTTGTAGTAAATCAGGGGCTAGTTCTGTGGCATTCATTACAGAGTGATCCTGCGTATGTTGCTTAATGTTCGGTTTGTAAGGACACAATACCGCCAGAAGCAATCTTTATTTTTATTATGATGTAATGCTGTGCCTACCAATCTAGCAAAAATATAAAAACGGGCAGGCACAACTCGCTGACCATTAAGCCATAGCTAAAACCTGCTCAACAAGTTTGTTAATGCCTTTCGCTGCCTCACTCATCGACTGCGCCAGCATATAGGCAGGTGTTGTGACTAAACGATTGGCCTCATCCACAACAATGCCATCCACCGCACAGTCTTCATGCGCAGCACCCATTTGCGTCATAACCGCTGCCGTATCGGCATCCGTACCAATGGTACAGCGCACGCCTTCGCCAAAAATCTTCGCCGATAAAGCCGGAGAGATGCAGATTAAACCAACCGGCTTTTTCGCTTCTTTAAACTGCAAAATAGCCTGCAGCGTATCGGCTTGCACGGTGCAGTCTGCGCCAGCGCTGGCAAAATCTGATAGGTTGCTGGCCACACCAAAACCACCGGGTAAAATCACAGCATCAAATTCTGCAGCTTTAAGCTCACGAATATCACGTGACTTACCACGGGTAATACGTCCCGACTCAACCAGCACATTACGTTGCTCAGACATTTCTTCACCGGTTTGGTGATTAATCACTGTTTTCTGGGTGATATCTGGGGCGAAATACTCAACTTGCGCACCCAACTGATCCAGTCGTAAAGCAGTGAGTACGGTTTCATTAATTTCTGCGCCATCAAAGACACCGCATCCCGATAAAATGATCGCTACTTTTTTGCTCATGATGCTTCTCCTAACTCATTAGAACCATGTGTTCATTCATACCATGCAAGATAGGCTTAGGCCAACCGAATCCGCCTCAATGTCAGCCATACTGCTTGGTTTTACAATACGCTTACCGTTCGCCCTTGCAACGTCAATTATTAGCTTGGTGCTGCAGCCAATACCTTTAGTTTGTAGCAGTGTACTTACAGACTGGTATTAAACGTCAGCACAAAACTGCGGCCAGTGGCAGGCATCTCGTCCACCGAGGCGCGATAATGTTTATTATTCAGATTATTAAAGCGCAGCGCCACGCGGTGCTGGCCTTCCTCGCCAAAGTTGCCACCAACGGCAAAATTGAGCGTGCTCCAACCGGACAGGTGACGGGACACCTTGCCCGACTTTTCAATATCTCGTTCTTTTTTCTCTGACTGACTGGCGGCCTGTACAAATGCATCAGCCCAGAGGTCAGTGCCAGCAAAGCTATGCTCATAACGCAAACCAAGCTGCCCAGAGATAGCGGGTACATCGGTCTTGTAGGTTGAGAAATCATCCACGCTAACCTTGCGGCGCATCAGGGTGGTATTCAGATAAGGCGTGTATGGAGTATCAGCGACCCAGTACTCCGCCAGCAACTCCAGACCATAGCTCGTGGCCTTATCAGCGTTGATATAGATGTCGCCACCGCTACACTGACCGCTGACGGCGCAGCTTTCAAAGGTGATGTACTCCTTAGCCTTGGTATAGAACAGCGTACCGTCAAACACCACACCGCGGTTCTGGTAACGTAAACCCAGCTCGTAGTTCTGCGAGCGCTCTGGGCTCAGATCGGGGTTACCGTGCAAGGTAATACCACGACCGGCGCGCGAATCAGTAAACTGTTCCAGCAGCGAAGGCATCACATAGCCTTCGGAATAGCCACCACGTAAAGTGGTGTGCTCCAGCCCAGTCCAAGTTAAACCAAGAGATTTAATAAAACGACTGTGGGTGCTGTTTTCACCGGCTTGGTGATTAAGACTACTGGTCTTATCCAGCTCCGACTTGACACGATAATAACGCACGCCGCCAATCAGCTTGAAGTTGTTCGGTAGTGTCCATTCATCCTGCATAAAAACGGATGCAGTTTCCATGCTGGCTGTATCAAACGCTTGGCTATTGACGCCAAACGGCGGCTGATACTGCGGCAAAGGTGGCAAGGGGTTAGCATCCACTACCGTAATATTATTATTTTTCGACGTTTTAAGGTCGTCCTTTAGGTACTGAATGCCAGCCAAACTGTAGTGTTCGGGGTGTAGCTGAAAATCCAGTTGCAAACTACCGCCATAGGTTTGAGTGCGATCTTCAGAGGTTGAATCCATTTCTACCGAACTGGTGCGCAAAGGAATCCTAAAGCCACCCGGTCCCATGCTGGGGATAAATACCTGCCCGCCCTGCCCTTTAATTTTAATAGCGTTATCAAATTCACGCTTAACCTCTTGATAGAAAACATCCGCATTAACTTTCTTCAAGACTGGGCCAAAATCAGCACCCTCGTAATAAATGCCAAACTTGTTCAGGTCACGCTTGGGCAGGTTGGCGTTAAACTGGGTCAGCTCGGCTTCTGCAATGTCGATATTGGCTTGCTGTCCATTAATCAGCGGATTGATATCCATATTCTTCAGCGTCACCAAAGAAAACGGATCTTCCCAGCCATCTGCAACCAGCTCGTGGCGGTTTGCTTTGAACGACAAATAATGATTGTCCGCCTCACCCAGCGTCATGCCTAAATGTAAACTGACATCCTTGTTTTCGGAGGCTGAATTGGGCAACTTATTACTGTCTGGACTGTATTTACCCTTGGCTACCCGACGATCCTTATGATCATCACCACTGACCGACAAGCGATAATCAAAACGGTCCAAGGTACCAGACGCTGCTGCTGTGGCCTGCTGACCCTTAGTGCCGCTGAAATAACCTGCTCCCAACTCCAGCACAAAAGGATCAGCCGCACCCTTTTTGGTAATCACGTTGATCACGCCGCCAATCGCCTTGGCACCGTACAAAACCGATGCTGGGCCACGTACCACTTCAATGCGCTCGATGTTGGATGGATCAATTAGGAAAGGCGCGCCAAAGGAGCTATGGTCGGTCATTTCCTGGCCATCAACCAGAATCACCACGCGGTTGGACTGCTCGCCACGAATGCGAATGCGCTTCATGCCAGCGACCGCGGTATCCACCACAGATACGCCGGGCACATCACGCAGCAGCTCGGCCACGCTATCGGCGCCACGCTTTTCAATCTGCTCACGCCCCACCACGGACACAGAGGCAGGGTTGTCACGCACCGAGGTTTCAGTGCGAGTACCCACCACGGTCATGGTATCGAGCATCGTGGCTTTTTCTTGCGCCTGCACCACCATCATGGGGGACAGGGCTGCGGCTACTACAAGGGCAAGTCGGGTTTTGTTCATGGGTGATAACTCGTGCGTTGAATTTTATGACAATTAAGTCCAGTCATACTAGCAGCATCTCTACATAGGTTTCTTCTCCGGAGGATTTGCAGTCTGTAGCACAGACACGACATAACTTTTTCCAATATAAACATATTAAGAGACACCACAGCACTACCTGTCCCACACGACCACGCAAAGCTGAAATGCAGCTATAGTTAGATAAAAGTTGGTCAATCAATATACTGGTGCGGTTTTGCCTGATGCAGTCATTCAAGTGGAAAGTTAAGTGATCGTCTATATAGCGGAGAAACCCAGTGTTGGTAGAGCTGTTGCCGCAGTTTTACCGAAACCCCAACAGCAAGGCGATGGTTTTATTAAAATCGCTAACGGCGATGTGGTGACTTGGTGCATCGGCCATTTACTCGAACAAGCTGAGCCCGAAGCCTACAATCCCGACTATAAAAAGTGGCGCAAAGAACACTTACCTATCATTCCATCTGAGTGGCAGCATCAAGTTAAACCGGCCACACGCAAGCAGCTTAGTGTGGTGAAAAAGCTGATTAAGCAAGCCGATGTACTGGTCAATATGGGCGACCCAGATCGCGTTGGGCAAATCCTGGTTGATGAAGTGATCAATTACAGCGGCGTATCTAAAGCCAAGCGTATGGCCGCGCAGCGTTGCTTGATCAGTGATATGAACCCGGCAGCAATCACACGCTCACTCAATGATATGCGCCGCAATATCGATTTTATCCCGCTGGCCACCTCGGCTCTGGCCCGAGCACGCGCCGACTGGCTGTATGGGATTAATATGACGCGATTGTGCACCTTGCAGGGGCAAGCCTCCGGTTATCAGGGCGTACTTTCAGTCGGGCGCGTGCAAACACCGCTGCTCGGTTTGGTGGTGCACCGCGACATCGAGATTGAAAACTTTGTCACTAAGCCTTTTTACGAAGTGTTTATTGAACTGCAAACTGACAGCCAGCAAACCTATAGCGCCAAATGGAAACCCAGCATCGCCTGCGAAGCCTATATGGACGAAGATGGCCATGTGTTACTTAAAAAGCTCGCAGAAACCGTACTAAAAAAAGTGCTCAACCAACCCGGACAGGTGCTTGCCGTTAGCGAAAGCGTGAAGAAACAAGCCGCGCCCCTGCCCTATAATTTGTCTTCCTTACAAATCGACGCTTCCAAGCGCTTTAATTTTAATGCGCAAAAGACCTTGGATATCTGTCAGAAACTTTATGAAACCCACAAGCTGATTACCTACCCTCGCTCAGATTGCCGCTACTTGCCGCAAGGTCACTATCTCGATAAGAACTCGGTCACTCAGGCCATAGCGCAAACCAGCCCAACCCTGGCTCCAGCCGTTAAGGGCGCTGATTTATCGCTAAAATCCAAAGCTTGGGATGACGGCAAAGTCGGCGCGCACCACGCCATTATTCCCACCAGCCGCGGCATGGATGCTAGCCGTTTATCTGCCGATGAACAAAAAATATATGAGCTGGTGGCTCGCCAATATCTGATGCAGTTTTACCCGCCCTTTACCTATCAAGAAAAGCAAATTGATACTGAAGTAGGCGGTGGTCTATTTATCAGTCGACAAAAAGAAGTGCTGCATAAAGGCTGGAAAGCGCTATTCCCAGAACGCAAAGCCGGTTCTGAAGATTCAGAGTTCTCTGCCACCCAACTACCTAACGTAAGTAAAGGCGAAGCCGTGCAGTGCATCGATGGTCGCTTGGATGAAAAACAAACCAGCCCACCCAAACACTTCACTGATGCCACCTTGCTGTCCGCTATGACCGGCATCGCCCGCTATGTCTCAGACCCTGACATCAAAAAGGTACTTAGAGACACCGATGGTCTTGGCACCGAAGCCACCCGCGCAGGGATTATTGAGCTGCTGTTTAAGCGTGGTTTTCTGAGCAAACAGGGCAAAGAAATCCATGCCACCGAAGTGGGCCGACGTTTGATCCTGTCCTTGCCTGAAGTGATGGCCTTACCTGATATGACCGCGCATTGGGAATCACAACTGGAAGCCATTTCTGAAAAGCGCATGAGCTACAACGAATTTATGACGCCGATGCTCGATGGTCTGCAGCGACTGGTGGAGCAAGTGAGTCAAATCAGATTTACCGGATTGCAAGGTCAGGGTAAAGCACCGCCACGCCGGAAGAAAACAATGAAGCGATCGCGTTAGCTTGACTCGGCTGGCTGCTAACGTTTGATTAAGCGACACCAGCCTCTTAGGATTCAAGTAGAGTACATTGCCTATTGCCATCGGTGCTGAACTGACTGATTTGCTTTGGCTTAAACAGTTTTAAACTGAAACACTAAGCGGAAAACCGGATGATGAAATTCTTTATAGCCTGCACAGTCAGCTGCGTCTTAATGGCAAGCCCTGTCATGGCCCAAAACGGGCAAACGGGTGCTGAGCAGATGCCCATGGCGCAGCCTGCAGGGGTTATCACCATTAAGCCTGAGCAAGTACCTCTGACCGTGACCCTGTCCGGTCAGGCCCTAGCGGAAGACGATGCCACCATTCGACCTTTAGTAGACGGGGTGATAACCGATATTTTGTATCGCGCCGGCACCACGGTAAAAAAAGGCGAGCTGCTGTTTCAAATTGAACAAGACTCGTATAAAGCCGCACTCCAAGCCGCACGTGCAGCACTGGACAGCGCTAAGGCCGCTGTACCATCGGCACAGGAAAACCTTTATCGCTACCAACAGCTGGCTGGCACCGGCGTGACCCAAGCTCAAGTGGATATGGCCCGCACTGATTTGCGTCAGGCACAAGCAGCCGTATCTGTTGCTCAAGCCGATCTGCGCTCTGCTGAAATCCAACTGCAGCGCACCAACATCGTCAGCCCCATTACCGGTATCGCCGAGACCGCACAGGTCTCTATTGGTGATTTAGTGACCGCTGGCCAAGCCGACGTGCTCACCACTGTCACCCGCTTGGATCCAATTTTTGTCGATCTCTCCGAAGCCAGTTTGAAAATGTTAGAGATGCGTAAGCGTATCGACTCTGGCGAGCTCAGCCAAGGCGCGGAAATTGATGCACATTTAATACTGGAGAATGGCGAGCAATACGCTACCCGTGGCACAGTAGAAAGTGTCGGGCGCAAGGTGTCTTCCAGCACTGGAACGCTCACCGTACGAGTAAAATTTGCTAACCCTGAGCAACTGATACTTCCGGGCATGTTTGTACGGGTCAATCTAACCTTGGGTCAGATCAATGCGTACCGTATCCCACAACTTGCGGCTAAGGCCGAGCCCGATGGCACCCTCACCGTTTGGACCCTTGATGATGAACACACCGCGAAGAAATTAAGTCTGATAGCCACCGGCACGCACAATAATGCTTGGGTTATTGAACAAGGCCTGCAAGGTGCAGTGCCGATTCTGGTGGATAACATTGACAACTTGCAACAAGGCACAGCCATTAAAGCCGTTGCGGTCAGCATCAACGACAAAGGTGTGGTGATAGAACAAGCCCCTGCAGAATCAGCTCTGGAACCCAACACCGCACTGTAGCCGTTAGCACCGCGCCGCTATTAACCAGCGCTACTATTATTTCAAGGTAAGCAATTTCTATGGCTCAATTTTTTATCAGTCGCCCGGTATTTGCTTGGGTACTGGCTATTATCACCATGCTGACCGGCGTTCTGGGGATTGCCACCTTGCCCGTCGCCCAGTACCCAGATGTTGCCCCCACTACCATTCGGGTGAATGCCAGCTACAGCGGTGCGTCAGCCGAAGCGGTACAAAACTCAGTCACCACCATTTTGGAAGATGCACTGACTGGCCTTGATGACATGTTGTATATCACCTCGTCTTCGACACGGGGTTCATCCTCCATCCGCATCGTGTTCGATGAATCGGCTGATGCCAATGATGCTCAGGTGGATGTACAGAATAAAATCCAGCGTGTGACCAGCCAATTACCTAGGCTTGTGCAAGACAACGGGGTAACCGTGAGCCGTTCCACATCATCCATTTTACTGGTGGGTAATTTAACCAGTGAAGATGGCCGCTATAACTCCGTCGAACTAGCTGATCTTTTTGAAAACATCGTCAAAAATCCAGTGCAACGCACACCGGGTGTGGGGTCGATTAACCAGTTCGGCTCTGGCTACGCGATGCGTATCTGGCTGGATCCTTTTAAGCTGGTGAAATACGCATTAACCAGCGCAGATATTATTTCGGCCATTGAAGCGCAAAACACCACGGTTGCTGTGGGTGTGCTCGGCAATACACCCTATATTGATGGCCAGCAATTTAACGTGGATATCACTGCGCAAAGCCAGCTCACCACAGTGGATGAGTTTCGTAACATCCTGTTAAAAACAGAGAGCAATGGTGCTACAGTGCGTCTTGCTGATCTTGCCCGGGTAGAACTGGGTCAGGAAATTTACGGTACGGATGCGCGCTATAATCGCAATAACGCCGCCGGTTTTGGTGTGACATTGGCCACCGGAGCCAATGCGGTAGACACATCCAATGCGGTACGCGCAGTCCTCACGGGCTTAGAAAGCTCCCTGCCTGAGGGTGTTACGGTAGAGTTCCCCTATGACACAGCGCCTTTTGTCGAAGCCTCGATTAAACAAGTCGTGATCAGTATTATCCAAGCCATTGCACTGGTTTTTATTGTACTTTTTGCGTTCCTGCACAACTGGCGGGCCACCCTCATTCCTACCATGGCAGTACCTGTGGTACTTATGGGCACCTTTGGGGTGTTAGCTGCCGTCGGGTTTTCTATTAATACCTTAACCATGTTCGCCATGGTCTTGGCGATTGGCATGCTGGTCGATGATGCCATTGTGGTGGTCGAAAACGTTCAGCGCATTATGGAAGAAGAAGGTTTGTCGCCTCTTGCGGCAACCCGCAAGTGTATGGGGCAGATCACAGGCGCTTTGATTGGTACCACACTGGTGGTGATTGCCGTATTTTTGCCGATGGCCTTTTTTGGCGGCAGTACCGGAGTGATTTATCGACAATTCTCCGTGACGATTATGTCGGCCATTGCCTTATCAACACTGGTGGCATTAATTTTAACACCGGCGATGTGCGCCAGCTTTCTTAAACCGCCCAGTAAAACGCCGAGCCGCTTCTTTTATCCTGCTTGGTTTAATCGTCATTTCAAGTCTGCACAAAACCGCTACTTGGCCATTACTAAGGCTTTCTTACGCCGCGCTTTGTTATCACTGGCTGTGTTGGCGGCAGTCGGACTGGGCATTGTGGTGTTATTTAAAAGCATACCGAGTTCTTTTTTACCGACAGAAGACCAAGGCATGCTCATGGCTATGATCACCCTGCCGGAGGGCAGCACCACTGATCAAACACTATCTGTGGTTAACATGATTGAAGAGCACCTATTAGAAACTGAGTCTGAGGCTATTATCTCCGTCTTTGCCTCTGTGGGTTTTAGTTTTGGTGGCAGTGGGCAAAACGTAGCGATGCTGTTTGCGCGCATGACGGATCTTGCCGAACGCTCAGGCCGCCCCGACTTGTCGGCAGGTGCGGTGATGCAGCGCGCCAATCACTATTTTAGGACGCACAACCGCTTGGGTCAGGTGTTTATGTTGCAGCCTCCCGCCATCCCCGGCATGGGTAATACGGGCGGTTTTAGTATGTATTTACTGGATCAAGCCAATAATGGCCAAAACGCATTACTGCAAGCCAGTAAAAACTTGGTTGCAATGGCTGAGCAAGACGGTCGGGGCACCAGCTTGCGTGGCACGCAAGACCAAACTAAAACAGCAATGCGGATTGATATCGACCAGCAAAAAGCCGGCTCTTTTGGCATCGCCCTGTCCGACATCAATAATATGTTATCGGTGATTTTCTCTGGCCGCGATGTCAACGATTTTGAAATGAATTCAGAGCTCAAGCCGGTAATAGTTCAAGCAGAAGCCGCTTACCGCATGCAACCAGAAGATCTTGAACACTGGCACGCTATCAATAGCAACGGTGAGATGGTGCCTTTTAACGCCTTTACCAGCATCAGTTGGGAAAAAGTGCCGTCTTCACTGGACCGCTATGGCGGTGTACTCGCAGTAGAAATAACCGGCTCACCCGCTGAAGGTGTCAGCTCAGGTGCTGCGATGTTAGCCATGGAAGAACTCACTGCCCAGATGGACGGTGGCTATGCAGTGGCCTGGACGGGTATTTCTTTACAGGAACGCTTATCAGGCTCACAAGCACCTTTTTTGTACGCTATTTCTGTCTTAGTGGTATTTTTAGCCCTAGCCGCTTTATATGAGAGCTGGAGTATACCTGTGGCCATCATGCTGGTTGTGCCGCTAGGCGTGCTTGGCGCTTTGGCGGGCGCTCTATTGTTTAGCCAGTCTAACGATGTGTATTTTAAAGTCGGCATGCTGGCCACCATCGGTTTGGCCGCCAAAAACGCTATTTTAATTGTGGAGTTTTCGGTGGAGTTACAAAAGCAGGGCATGGATTTTTTAGAGGCGACGATGGAAGCCTGCCGTCAACGTCTGCGCCCAATTTTGATGACAGCTTTAACCTTTATTCTGGGTGTGACGCCGCTTGTGTGGGCGACAGGCGCAGGCTCAGGTGCACAAAACGCAGTGGGCACGGCAGTGTTCGGCGGGATGCTCGCATCAACCTTTGTCGGTATTTTTATGATCCCAGCGGTCTTAGTAGCGGTGCAAATTATATTTAAAGTTCGCTACGGTACAGCGTCTCAGGAAGCCGCACATGATGCATAAAACAATGAGCCGAGTGGTTATTAACGCCTGCACCCTGCTTGCCTTAGTTGGCTGTTCCGTAGGGCCGAATTACCAATCCCCAGAGCTTGTTGTCCAGCAGGATTTCGTGGATGTGCTTAACCCGCAATCACTGCAGCGTACCCATATTGTGCGCTGGTGGGAGCACTTTAACGACCCCGTCCTCAACGCGTGGGTTACTCAAGGGCTCGACAGTAACTTAGATATTTCGGCGTCTGTTGAACGCATTAGCGCGGCGCAGGCAGCACTTAGAGGCACAGGTTTTAATGCCGCCATCAGTGGTGATCTGACGGCGAGCTCTACTCGCATGGGCGCTGATAACATCGCGGCTGTTACCAATGAGAGTGCTGGCCTTAGTGGCAATCTCGCCATCGACTTATTCGGTGGCATTCGCCGCGAACGTGAAGCGGCTCTGGCCAATTTATTGGCCGTAGTCAACGACAGTCAAACGGCTCGTTTAGCTTATTTGTCAGCGCTGGTGAACGCTTATGTCAACGCGCGTTACTACCAATACGCCATCGTCATGACCCAGCAAGCCATTGATTCGCGTGAACAAACACTAGACATAACCCAACGCCAGCGCGCGGTAGGCAGCGCTACCGAGCTTGAAGAAGAGCAAATAAAAGCACTGTTGTTCAATGCGCAGGCGGAAATCCCTGACCTCAACGCGAACTTCCTCGCGCAGGTATACGCCATTGCCACCTTGCTGGGTGAGCCTGCGAGTCCCTTACTGGCTGACATGCAAGCTTCAGCACCCACAGTCAGCGCCTTGCTTGGGCTTAACTTAGAAACACCCTATCAAGCCGGAGTACCGGCCGACTTGCTGCGCAACCGACCCGATGTGCGTGCAGCTGAGCAGCGTTTACGCGTCGCTTTTGCCAAGGTTGGCGTTGCCACCGCCGCGCGTTTGCCGTCACTGACTTTAAACGGCAGCATCAGCAGCGATAATAACGCTTGGGGTTTTGGTCCGGTCATCACCCTGCCCATTTTTAATCAGGGCGCACTGGCTGCCAGCCAAAATCAAGCAGACGCTGAAGCGCGCGAGGCGTTTATTATTTACCAGCAAACCGTATTGGCAGCAGTGGAAGATGTGCAATCCGCCAACAGCGCTTGGCTGCGCGATCGTCACAAAGTCGATTTATTGCGCCAGTCAGTCAACGCATACACCCGAGCATTTGATTTATCCATGCAGACCTATCAAGTCGGTGTGATGACGTTACTGGACTTATTAGACACCGACCGCTATCTGAATAGCGCGCGCTTAGCCTACGCTGCCGCTCTGCGCGACTTATCTACTGATTGGGCACGGCTACAAATTGCCTTGGGTGCTGGTGCGGGTGTAAGCAGCAACAGCACTGAAATTGAGAGCGGCCGATGAAAGGACATATTAGGCACAGCAAGCTGATAATACTTAATTAAAACACTATAACCCGCGAAAGAAACTGCATTAAATGGCAGCGCTTAGTCAATGCAACGTCATTGTTTCACAGCACATACCATGAAAAAATTAAAAACGTGCTTTCTACGTCAATATCAAAACAATTATCGCCTGTCTAATACGCGCATACTCTTTCGCTCATCAGTTCTGCGCGCACCACTGCCCTAAGCAACCTCCCAGCTGATACGCTAAGATAACGCCATCAATTTTAGGGATGCCCGCGTGTCTGAATTCTATTTACGTATTGCTTTGCCGTCACCGTTGCGCCGCTTGTTTGATTACCGTGCGCCAGCGCAAGTAGCGGTAGCAGCATGGCAACCGGGAGTGCGCGTGCGTGTGCCTTTTGGTCGACGTGAATTGATCGGGATTTTGGTTGAAACCGCCAACACCACCACAGTCCCAGACAATAAGATCAAAGACGCGCTGGAGCTTTTAGATCAGCAGCCTTTATTGCCACCGAGCATCATGCGTTTGTGTTTGTGGACTGCGCAGTATTATCAGCACAGTTTGGGTGATACTTTCAGTTGGGCGCTGCCGGCTTTATTGCGCCAAGGCGAGCCGGCCGAGGCACGTCAGCAAAAAATGTGGTTGGCTAAACTGCCACTCAATCTTGAAGACCCGCTGTTAACCCGCGCGCCCAAGCAACTGCAAGCGCTAAAGGTCTTAGCACAACACAGCCAAGGCATTGCCCACGAGCGCCTTGAACAATTTACCATTAGTAAAGACAGTATCAACGCTTTACTTAAGAAAGGTCTGGTCACCCAGCAGGTGCGGCAACTACAGGATTCAGCCCATAAAACACCCAGCCTTGCCCAACCCGAACTGCCACTCAATGATGAACAACAAGCCGCTTTTAATGCCATCCATGCCAATAACCAAACATTCAAAGCCTACTTACTGGCTGGGGTGACCGGCAGCGGTAAAACTGAAGTGTATTTACAGTTAATTCGTGAGGTTTTAGCGGCAGGCAAGCAAGTTCTGGTGCTGATACCGGAAATCAATCTAGGCCCGCAAACCCTTGAGCGTTTTACCAAGCGCTTTAATGCACGCATTGCTTTACTGCATTCCAACGTCAATGACCGTGATCGTTTAGAAGCTTGGCTGGCTGCGCGTTCTGGGCATGCCGACATTATTATTGGCACACGCTCAGCGCTGTTTACCCCGCTAAGCAAGCTCGGTTTGATCATCATCGATGAAGAACATGATGCCTCTTATAAGCAGCAAGAAGGCCTACGTTACCATGCCCGCGACCTTGCTTTGGTGCGTGCCCGCGCCGCCAATGTGCCAATTGTTCTAGGCTCAGCCACGCCCTGCCTAGAGAGCTTACATAACGCTCATAGCGGACGCTTTGCTTTGCTGCGCCTGACCAAGCGTGCAGGTGGTGCCAGTCAGCCTAAATTTATTCGTTTAGATGTACGCAGCCTGCCGCTGGACTCAGGCATCAGCGCGCCGTTGCAAAAAGAAATGCGTAAAACCTTAGAGGCTGGGCAACAAGTTTTAGTCTTCCTCAATCGCCGTGGCTTTGCCCCAGTCTTGATGTGCAACGACTGCGGCTGGATGAGCCAGTGCAGCGAATGTGATGCGCGCTTAACCTTTCACCAGCGTTATAACGAATTGCGCTGCCATCACTGCGGCCATACTGAAGCACGCCCGCACAACTGCCCCAGCTGTAATAAAGTCGATTTACGCCCGATTGGCGCCGGTACTGAACGCGCAGAAGAACGCTTACAGATTTTATTTCCTGATACGCCGGTGCTGCGCATTGACCGCGACAGCACGACCCGAAAAGGCTCGATGGATGCTTTGCTCACCACCATTGGTAGCGGCGAGCCGTGCATTATGGTTGGCACGCAGATGCTCGCCAAAGGGCATCATTTCCCGCGGGTGACCTTGGTGGCGATTTTAAATGCTGACGGTGGTTTATTTTCTGCAGATTTTCGCGCCAGCGAGCGTATGGCGCAGTTGATTATGCAAGTGGCCGGGCGCGCTGGACGCGCCGGAGAGCCGGGCCGAGTGATTATTCAAAGCCAATTGGCTGATCATCCCTTATTAGTCCAGCTGAGCGAGCAAGGGTATTTTGCTTTTGCTGAGCAAGCACTCAGTGAGCGTCGCGCTACGGGCTTGCCACCCTTTAGTCATTTGGCGTTGCTGCGCGCCGATGCATTAAAAGCCGAGTATGCTGACATCTTTTTAGAAGATGCCTACAGCATTGCCGAACAACTGCTGGAGCAGCTCAAGCTTGAAGGTGTGGAGCTGCTCGGCCCCATCACTTCACCCATGGAGCGCCGCGCCGGTCGTTATCGGGCGCAACTGTTAGTGCAAGCCAGCAGTCGCGCACAATTACACCGCCTGCTGACACCTTTATCGAGCAATTTAGAAAGTCTTGCCAGCGCACGACAAAGCCGCTGGTCACTGGACGTTGACCCCATCGATTTATTTTAAAGCACGCCCGATCACGCTTGGCGCTTGAAGCTAAGGTGCAGGGCGTCGATAATAGACCGTTTATTCAGTCCTTATTCGCGATTCGCCTTCGTTAAGAGAAATTATGAAAGACAGTATCCGCACTCTGATTCAGCACGCAGTCAATCAATTGACCAACGACGGCATCCTTCCAGAAGGGCTGACGCCTAACATTCAAGTGGAAAACACGCGGGATAAAACCCACGGTGATTTCGCCAGTAATATCGCCATGATGTTGGCAAAACCGGCGAAAATGAAACCACGCGATTTGGCAGAGCTACTTATTAAAGCGCTACCTGATGATCCACAAGTCAGTGAAGTGGCGATTGCCGGCCCTGGCTTTTTAAACTTCTTCCAAAACCATGCAGCGCTTGCGCAACGCCTGGACAACGCCTTAAGCGATGCTCAGATTGGCGTAGCACAACAGCAACCAGCGCAGCGTGTCGTGGTGGATTTATCCTCACCCAATCTAGCCAAAGAAATGCATGTCGGCCATTTGCGCTCGACCATTATTGGTGATGCGGTCGCCCGTGTTTTAGAGCTGCTAGGCCACGATGTCATTCGTCAAAACCACGTCGGCGATTGGGGCACACAGTTCGGTATGCTGCTGGCGTACTTGCAAGAAAATCCCAGCGCACAAGAAACGCAACTGGCGGATTTAGAAGAGTTTTACCGCGCTTCAAAACAGCGCTTTGATGAGTCCCCTGAGTTTGCCGAGCGTGCCCGCGCCCTTGTAGTGAAGCTGCAAGCCGGTGATCCAGAATGCTTGCGCCTGTGGAAGCAGTTTAATCATGTTTCGCTGAGCCACTGCCAAGAATTGTATGATCGCCTCGGGGTTAAACTGGGCATGGACGATGTGCGCGGTGAAAGCTCCTACAATGCCGAATTGGCCAATATTGTCGACAGTTTGCGCGAGAAAGGCCTGCTCACC
>Ga0172382_10006534_pt1 | contig 16890 bp, 18 predicted proteins | sample Leawel138RmetaG_FD_122245 | JGI IMG/M metagenome (GOLD analysis project Ga0172382, IMG submission 122245) | Leachate microbial communities from a municipal landfill in Southern Ontario, Canada - Leachate well 138R metaG | ecosystem: Engineered > Solid waste > Landfill > Unclassified | place...
CGCGCGCCCGCCACGGCAAGCGACGACCCACTGACCCTGCCGCGCAAGGCGATCTCGCACGGCGACAACCTGCTCGGTTTCCTGTGGCGCTTGCACATCAAGAACACGCCGCGCAAGCCACCAATCCGCCGCCCGGATTTTGCAAACGCATAAGTCGGTGTCCGCCCCAGCGGACGCCGTCGTTCACACGAAAACCGGCTCGGGCTCCAGCATGACCGCAAAGCGCGTCTGCACATCGTCCTGAATGGCCGCGGCGATCTTCACCACGTCGTCCCCTCTGGCGCCGCCGCGATTGACCAGCACCAGCGCCTGGCGCTCGAAGCAGCCAACCGGACCGAGGTCGCGCCCTTTCCACCCGGCCTGTTCGATCAGCCAACCAGCGGCGAGCTTGATCCGGCCGTCGGCCTGCGGGTAGTGCGGCAACATGGGATGGGCTGCGAGCAGGCGGGCACAGCAATCGGCCTCGACCACCGGATTCTTGAAGAAGCTGCCGGCATTGCCGATCACGGCCGGATCGGGCAGCTTGCGCCGGCGGATGGAAATCACCGCATCGGAAACGTCCATTGCCGTCGGCGTATCTATCGCCTTGTCGGCCAGTTCGCGCTCGACATCGGCATAGCGTGTCAGCGGCACCCAGTCACGCGCAAGGCGGAAACGGACCCGCGTCACCAGCCAGCGCCCCGGTTGCTGCTTGAACACGCTGTCGCGATAACCGAAGCGGCAGTCCGCCGCCGCGAATACGCGCTCACTGCCGTCGTCGAGGTCGATCGCATCCAGCGACTCGAAACGGTCGGCCATTTCCAGCCCGTAGGCACCGATGTTCTGGATCGGTGCAGCACCAACCGTGCCGGGAATCAGCGACAGGTTCTCCAGCCCAGGCCAGCCCTGCTCGAGCGTCCAGCGCACGAAATCGTGCCACGGCTCGCCAGCGCCGGCTTCCACGATCCAGTGCGTATCACTTTCCAGCACCAATCGACGGCCACCAATCTCCATTCGCATCACCGTGCCGGCAAAGTCGCCACGCAGGATCACATTGCTGCCACCGCCGAGCACAAGTCGGGGCTGTTGCGACCACGCGGGATCAGCCAGCAGTTCGCGTGCATCTTCGACTGAGCGCACGCGCACCAGACACGCTGCGCGTGCGCTCAGACCAAAGGTATTGAGTGCCGACAGGTCGGCCCCGAGTGTGCGATTCGGCATTTCAGTGCTCAGGCTTCACGATTGTTCATTTATCCAGAGCGGCTGCGGGACGCACACCGCTGATCGGAAACAGGCGGTCGTAGCCGAGATTGAACACGAAGGCATAAACAGTGTAGGCCAGCGCGACCCCGACATCGGCAAGCAGCGCCGGCCACCATTCCAGGCCTGTCCACAGCATGAGCACCGGCAGGGTGAGCATGAGCAGTCCGCCCTCGAACAGCACCGCATGCAGGCAACGCTGGGCAAAGGGCCGGCGATCCGCGGTGCGCCCGGTCAGGCGCCCGTCGATCCAGTCGTATGCGGTATTGAATCCGCCATTCCACAGCGCCGCCACCAGCGCGAGCACGGCCAGCAAGCCGGCCGAGTCGATCAGCGCCACACCGCTTGCCCACGCAAAGGGTGGCGTAATCAGCAGCAAACCTCCGAGCTCGAAGAGCAGGATCTGCCGCAGCCGATCGCGGAACGAGCGCATTTTTGGAGGAGACACCGACACGCCGAGGCCTTTATGGAAGAGGCATGGAAGATAGGCCGCTCGCAGACGGATTGCAAACCCGCCCGAACCACTCGCCCGTGCGGTGGCGGCAGGGTGATGTCAGCCCCGTCCTGCTCAACCCTGCCTTCAGGGTGCGCAGGCGCGGCCAATCACTCCGCTGCGAAAGCGGCCAGTGCCTGTTCGAGTTCTTCGGCAGAAACGCCCTCGCCGAGCGCTGCGACTCCGCTCGCATCACCGCCCTGCTTGAGGCCGGCAATGCACTGCCCCGCATCCCTGGGCGACTCGAAGGCGCGGCTCTGCAGCAGCAGCCGGCCGTCGGCACTCATCAGCTTGAAATAGAACTTTCCATCTGCCTCTCGGTACTGCTTGAACTGGGGCAGCGCCTGCGCTTTCGGACGCGCGGTGGTGGCCGCACTGCTGACCACATCGAGCCGGCGCAAGCCGACCGCATGGCGAATCTCGGCAAGAAACGGCGTGGCGATGGCGCGGGCCTTGGCCGCCCCCTCATGCAGTTTCTCCTCGATCAGCGCAGGTTGGGCAATGAGGGTTTCGTAGCGCTCGCGCATCGGCGCCACCGCCGCTTCGATACGCTCGAACAGCGCCTGCTTGGCCTCACCCCAGGCAATGCCTGCAGCGAACGCGTCGCGCATGGCGACGGCCTCTGCGGGCGTGGAAAAAGCCTGATAGAGCTGGAACAGTGCCGAACCTTCGGTTTCCTTCGCTTCGCCCGGCGCACGCGAATCGGTCACGATCGAGGCGATTGCCTTCTTCATCACCGCAGACGGTGCGAACAGCGGAATGGTGTTGTCGTAGCTTTTGCTCATCTTGCGCCCGTCGAGTCCGGGCAGCGTGGCCACCGACTCGTCGATGGCGGCCTCGGGCAACGTGAAGTGCTCGCCATACTGGTGATTGAAGCGGGCGGCGATGTCGCGCGCCATCTCGATGTGCTGGATCTGGTCACGGCCCACCGGCACCGAATGGGCCTTGAACATCAGGATGTCCGCAGCCATCAGCACCGGATACATGAACAGGCCCATATTGACGCCTGCGTCCGGGTCCTCGCCTTCGGCCAGGTTCTTGTCGACCGCGGCCTTGTAGGCATGCGCCCGGTTGAGCAGGCCCTTGCCCGCATTGCAGGTCAGCAGCCAGGTCAGTTCGGGAATTTCCGGGATGTCCGACTGGCGGTAGAACCACACACGTTCAGTATCGAGCCCCGCAGCAAGCCAGGTGGCTGCGATCTCGAGCGTGGACCGCTGCACGCGCTCGGGATCGGAGGTCTTGATCAGCGAATGATAGTCGGCCAGAAAATAGAAGCTCTCGGAGCCGGGCTGGCGGCTGGCCTCGATCGCCGGACGAATCGCGCCCGCGTAGTTGCCCAGATGTGGCGTTCCGGAAGTGGTGATTCCGGTTAGGATCCGTTTTACGGCCATGATGCTGTCCGGCAAGTCAAAGGCGGGGAGTTTAGCGCCTTGATCGCCCGGACGGGAGACGGTATTCACATCAGTCGTAGTGTCCATGACCTGGACGCACGCCTATTTGTCGGGATCGGCCGCCGGCTCGCCTTTGATGCCCCGCACCAATGCCTTGGTCCCGTCACGTGCGGCATGGCCTGCCTCGCGCGCGCCCTTGCCGACGGTGCTGACCGCATCTTTCGCTGCGGCGCCCACGCCCCGACCAAGCTCGACGGCGCCGTGACCTATTTCGCGCCCGACTTCGCTTGCATCCTGCCCCACCTCACGCAAGGTCGATCCAACGGCATGCCCCACCTCTTCACTGGTGCTGGCCGCAGCGGACGCCGCAAACACGCATCCAGCGCTCAGCGTCATGACAACGCCCGCTACTGTGCGCATCGAGCGCATCCACACCTTCGTGTCATTGCAATGCTTCATCATATTCACGCTCCACCTTCATATATTCGGGCTATGCTTGCTCAAAGGAGAGTTCTCCACCGCCCAGGCCCGAACAGACGCGAAAATTCATGATCAGACAGGCTTTGATCAAGGCTAACGCAATGCAAGCATGTTGACCGTAATCAGGCGTAAGCGCGCACCACGGCACGAGGCCTTGATTTGGGTCAAGTCGCATTGTGCAGTACAATATTTGTTCAAATTATATTTGCGCAGTCGCGCTCCTCTCCGCTTCGAAGCATGGACAGGCATCGCGACTGCCTGCCGCGATGCTCCCACACCTGTTACCGATTGGCTCACTGCTTGCCGGTACCGCGCTGCTGTTGCTCGGCACCGGCCTTCTCAATACCGTCATTGCACTGCGTGGCAGCCTGGAGGGCTTTACGGATGCCACCCTGGGCCTGATTGGCTCGGCCTACTTCGTCGGCTTTTTTGCCGGCACCTTCGCCGCGCCGCCAGTCATCCGTCAGCTGGGCCATATCCGTGCCTTTGCCTTCTTCTCTGCGGCCACCGCCGTGTGCGTACTGCTGCATGCGCTGCTGGTATCCGCACCGGTGTGGATGCTGCTGCGCGTTATCACCGCCATCACGCTGGTCGGCCTGTACATGGTGATCGAAAGCTGGCTCAACAGCCAGTCGCCGGCGGAACGACGCGGGCAGATTTTTTCCGTCTACATGGCGGTCAACCTCGGCGCGCTCGCTGCGGCGCAACAACTGCTGCGCCTAGGCTCCCCCGCCGAGTTCGGGCTGTTCGCCATCGCGTCGATATTCGTCGTGCTCTCGTTGATGCCGGTCACCGCCACCCGTCTGTCGCCGCCGACCCTGAACCGGTCGCCGCGACTCGGCCTCGGCCGGCTGTGGAAGGCCGCGCCGGTCGCCTTTGCCGGCGCAGTGCAGTCGGGACTGGCCATGGGTGCATTCTGGGGCATGAGCGCGGTGTACGGCGGCCGTATCGGGCTCGATGCGTCCGGCGTTGCCCTGCTGATCACCGTATCCATTCTCGGCGGTGCGCTGCTCCAGTGGCCAATCGGCCACTTCTCGGACCGCGGCGACCGCCGCATTGCGCTTGCCCTCGTTGCGGCCGCGGCCACTACCGCCGCCGTAGTCTGGGCCGCACTGGGACAGTTTGGCGAAATGGTGCTGATTGGCGGCTTCCTGTTCGGTGCGGCCTCTTTCTCGATTTACCCGATCGTGGTTGCCCACCTCATCGATCACCTCTCGCACGACGACATCCTCTCGGGCAATGCCGCCTTGCTCCTGCTGCACGGGGCCGGCGCGGCAACCGGCCCCACGCTGGCCGGCGTATTGATGGGCTGGATCGGACCTGTGGCCCTTCCACTGCACTTCGCCCTGATGCTCGCCCCGCTCGCGCTGTTCGCCTGGTGGCACGCGCGTCACGGCAAGGACATCATCGTGGAAGAGGCGGCGCACTTCATGCCAATGATGCGCACCTCGCCTACCGTCCTGGAAATGATGACCCCGGCCGACGCACCGGAAGCGGTTGCGCCGGTCACAAACGAAACCTCACAATCTGCATAAATCAGACCAACAAGTCGGCACCCGTGTCGGCGTTCACCCAAAAGGAGAACCGCACATGCTGCTCGCAACCGATCTCGATGGCACTTTTCTCGCAGGCCATCCCGAGAACCGTCAGCGCCTGTACCAACTGATAGCGGCCCACCCGGAGATCAAGCTCGCCTTTGTCACCGGACGCGGCCTGGAAGTCGTCCTCCCCATCCTGTCCGACCCCACCATCCCGGTGCCGGACTACATCATCTGCGACGTCGGCGGCACCATCGTCGATGGCCACACCCGCCAGCCGGTGCAGCCGCTGCAATCCGACATCGATTCGCGCTGGCCGGGCGAACGCGCGGTTGCCGAAGCCATGGCGCACTTCGACGGGCTCGAGCGCCAGGAAGTCCCGCAACAACGGCGCTGCTCATACTTCTGTGACAGCAAGGCGATTACAACCGACATCCAGCGCATCGCCGCCCAACTCGGCTGCCAGGTGCTGTATTCGGCCGATCGCTACCTCGACATCCTGCCGCGGGGCGTCAACAAGGGCAGCACGCTGCTGTCGCTTGTGCAACACCTCGGCATCGACCGCGACGACGTCCTCGTCGCCGGTGACACCCTGAACGACCTGTCGATGTATGAGGCGGGCTTCATCGGCGTGTGCGTCGGGGAGTCCGAACCAGCCCTGCTTGATGCCACGCGCGACCGCGCCCGGGTGATGCACGCCAACCACACCGGCTGTGGCGGCATCCTCGAAGCCATGGCCCATTTCGGCTTCCTCGGCGCAGGCGGCATCGATGCCGAAGTGCAGGCGATGGACGCCCCCGGCAAGGCCGATCTGGTCATGGTCTATCACCGCCTGCCCTACGAGGAAGTGTTCGAGAACGGCAAGGCCATCCGCCGCCGCCCGACCTCGCCCAACGGCATCATCCCGACCCTGCTGTCCTTCTTCAATGGACGCAAGGGCTCGTGGGTGGCGTGGTCGGTTCATGACCGCAAGAAAGGCATCCCTTTCGAGACCCATACCGAAGTCGACCGCGAACGCTATCCAGACCTGCTCGCGGCGCGTGTGGCGCTGACCAAGGACGAAGTCGATACTTTCTACAAGCGCTTCTCCAAGGAAGCCTTCTGGCCGACGCTGCATACCTTCTGGGAACGCGCCATCTTCCGCGAGGAAGACTGGATCGTGTTCATGAAGGTCAACCGCCTGTTCGCCGAGCGCACGGCGGCCGAAGCAGCCGAGGGCGCTGTGGTCTGGATTCACGACTACAACCTGTGGATGGTGCCAGCCTACCTGCGCGAGCTGCGCCCCGACCTGCGGATCGCCTTCTTCCATCACACCTATTTCCCTTCGGCCGACGTCTTCAACGTATTGCCGTGGCGCAGGGAAATCATCGGCAGCCTGCTGCAGTGCGACTACATCGGCTTCCACATCCCTCGTCAGGTCGAGAACTTCGTCGACGTGGCACGTGGCGTAGCGCCGCTCAAGGTGCTCGAGATGAAGGCCTGCGCGCCGCGTTACCTGACCTATGGCTGCGCGGTCGGGCTCGATGAAGTCACCACCCAGATCGAAGTGCATGGCCGGCGCATCGGCCTTGGCGCCCACCCGGTGGGGCTCGACCTCGGCCGTGTGAAGGCCGCACTCGACGCACCCGGTGCCGCTGCGAGCATGGCGGCCCTGCGTCGTGACCTTGCCGGCACCCGCGTGATCCTGTCGGTGGAGCGGCTCGACTACACCAAGGGCACACTGGAAAAGCTGGTGGCGTTTGAACGCCTGCTCGAAGAGCATCCCGAACTCCATGACAAGGTCTCGCTGCTCGCGGTATGCGTACCGGCAGCCAAGGAGATGACGGTTTACGACGAACTGCAGACGCGCATCGAACAGGCCGTGGGCAAAGTCAATGGCCGCTTCGCGCGCGTTGGCTGGACGCCGGTGCAGTTCTTCTTCCGCCCGCTGCCGTTTGAAGAGGTGGTGAGCTGGTACGCGATGGCCGACGTCATGTGGATCACGCCCCTGCGCGACGGCCTCAACCTCGTCGCCAAGGAGTATGTCGCAGCCCAGGGGATGACCGGGGGTCACGGCGTCCTGGTGCTGTCGGAGTTCGCGGGCGCGGCGGCCGAACTGCACGGCGCAGTGCTGACCAATCCGCATGACATCCACGACCTCATCGGCAAGCTCTACTTTGGCATCGCAATGAACCGCGCCGAAGCAGAATCACGGCTGCGCGAGCTCTTTGATATCGTCCAGCACAATGACATCCAGCGCTGGGGGCAGGACTTCCTCGACGCCGTTGTCGCACAGCAGACGACTCAACCACTCGACACGGACTCCGTCCTGGCCGACGATTCAGAACCGGCCACCGCCTGATCACAGGCCAGCCCTTTACAGGAGACCTCATGCTTCAAAACCTTGCATCGCTGGACTGGATGAGCCAATACGCCCTGCCCTGGGGCATCAACATTGCGCTTGCGCTTGGTATTTTCATCGTTGGTCGGTGGATCGCGCACGGCATCGTTTCCCTGGCGCGCCGCCTGCTCGGGCGCGCCGGGCTGGACGAGATTCTGGTCAACTTCGTCAGCTCGATTCTCAACGGCGCATTGCTGCTGGTCGTCGTTGTCGCCGCGCTCGACCGCCTCGGGGTGGACACCACCTCGCTGATCGCGCTCATCGGCGCCGCTGGCCTCGCCATCGGTCTGGCCCTGCAGGACTCGCTGAAGAACTTCGCCGCCGGTGTGATGCTGATCGTGTTCCGCCCGTTCAAGGCGGGCGACTTCGTCGAAGCGGCCGGCACCCAGGGCGTGGTGGAGAAGATCAGCATTTTCAGCTCGATCTTCCGCACACCCGACAACCGCGAGATCATCGTCCCCAACGGCGCAATTTACGCCGACGTCATCACCAACTACTCGGCACGCGGAACACGCCGCATCGATCTGGTGTTCGGCATCGGCTACGGCGACGACATCCGCAAGGCACGCAGCGTGATCGAAGGCGTGCTTGCAGCAGACACGCGCCTGCTCGCCGAACCGGCGCCCTTCATCGGTGTAGCCGAACTGGGTGCCAGCAGCGTGGACCTGCATGTCCGGCCCTGGGTCAATACGTCGGACTACTTCGCCACGATGTGCGAGCTCAAGGAAAAGATAAAGATCGCCTTCGACGAGAACGGCATCTCCATTCCCTACCCGCAGATGGACGTTCACGCCCACACCGTGGGCTGATATCCGCCACCCCGCCGGCCCCGCTCAGCTCGCGGCCGGCGGGGTGCGCCACAAGGGCCGCAGCGCCAGCAGGCCGAGCACCGGTCCTGGCAGCAGCAGCCATGCCACATGCTCACCCCACGCAGGCCACAACCGGGTGCCGAGATCGATCGACACCATGGTCACCGCGAAACCGATGGCGTTCTGCAAGGCCAGTGCGCTGCCGACAATCGTCTGCGGACACGCACGCGCAGACAATGCGGAAAAATGCGGCGAATCGGCCACCACACTCGCCCCCCACAGCAGCATCAGCGCCGCCAGCAACAGCGGCGACGCGTTGACCGCGAACGGATAGATTGCGCAGCACGCGGCCGACAGCGCCAGCGCGGCCGCAGCCACCCGCGCACTCCCCACCCGACGGCTCAGGAAGCCGCCAAATACGCAACCCAGCGCACCAACACCAATCACGGCGAAGGAGGCGGCCGAGATCGCAGAAGGCGTCCATCCCGCAGTGGCAGGCAGTGCCGCCAGCATCAGCGGCACGAGCGTCCAGAAAGCGTAAAGCTCCCACTGATGCCCGAAGTAGCCCAGCGCCGACGCGCGAAATGCCGGTTCGCGCAGCGCCATCAGCACTTCGCCGAGATGCAGCGCGGGCATGCCGCTGCGGCGCACCAGGTGAGGACCATCGCCCAGCCGCAGAATGAGTCCAGCAGCCACAACCGCCAGCACCGACGACACCAGGATCGTGGACTGCCACGCCAGGCCGGCGTCAAGCATGCGCACGCCGTGCGGAAGCGATGTTCCCAGCGTGAGCATGCCGACCAGCCAGGCCAGCGCCGCCCCGGCCTGCTGCGGCACCCAGCTCACCACCAGCTTCATGCCCAGTGGGTAGACGCCAGCCAGGGCCAGGCCGACGACGAAACGCAGGGCCAGGCCACTGCCCAAGCCCTCGGCATACATGGCAAAACCGGCATTGGCGAGCGCACCGATCAGTGCACAGGCGGCGAAAATCCGGCTGGCGGGAAAGCGGTCGGCAAAGCCGGTGAGCGCGAAGCTCAGGGTGCCGATGATGAAGCCGAGCTGGACGGCATTGGTCAGGTGACCGATATCCGCGCTGCTCAGCCCCCAGGCACGCATCAGATCGTCACCCGCGCTGTTGGCGGAAAACCACAATGAGGTGCCGAACAACTGGGCGAGAACGATGATCGCGATCGGTTTGGGGCGCATGGACGCCGAGTTTGAAGCCAGCCGCACGCCAACTCAAGCACGCATTGAGGGCGCGGGCAGTCCGCGAACGGGATACCATTACGCCTTCGACGCTTAAACGCGTGAATGGCAACCTCACCCGCCCGCACCAGACGCCCTTGTGACCAGCAAATCAAGCAGTCCTGCCCGCATCCCGACAATCACCGTCGGCCTGCGCCCCTTCCCCGGCACGCCCGCCACCGCTTCCAACGCCGACGACAACACTGTGCCGCCAGTCCGCGCGCTGCTTGCCACCATGCATGCATTGCCCGACGGCGGTGCGCGCTTCGTGTTCGAGCTCGACGCCGACCCCGCTCGGGTGCGCATCCCCGTGCCGACCGAAAGCGGCCCGGCAGACGACCTCTGGCAACACACCTGCTTCGAGGTTTTCGTTGCCGCACCCGGTGACGACGCCTACCGCGAATTCAACCTGTCGCCATCGCGGCAGTGGGCGAACTACGCGTTCACTGCATACCGCGAACGCGACGATGCCTTCAGCCCGCCCGCCGCACCCCGTATCCAATACACGGCACGAGCAGACGGCCTCACGCTCGAGGCCGAACTGCCGGCCGCCAGCCTGCCCACGATTACCAGTGGCACCGATCTGCGCATCGCGCTTGCCGCAGTCATCGAGCTCGACACCGGCGAACTCGAATACTGGGCACTCAAGCACCCCGCAGCCAAACCCGACTTTCACGACCGCGACGGATTCGTCCTGACGCTGAACATGGCGGCGCCGGAGGCCGCATGAGCGCGGTGAAATTCGGCCTGGACCGCCTCCTCGAAGATGCCGGTCTGCGCCGCCCCCTGGCCGGTCGTCGCGTCGCACTGCTCGCACACCCGGCCTCGGTCACCCGTGACCTCACCCATTCGCTCGATGCCCTCGGGGCGCTGCCCGACCTCAACATCACCGCCGCCTTCGGTCCGCAGCACGGTCTGCGCGGCGACAAGCAGGACAACATGGTCGAATCGCCGGACTTCATCGACCCGGTACATCGCATCCCGGTGTTCAGTCTCTACGGCGAAGTGCGCCGGCCCACGGCGGCGATGATGGACCGCTTTGATGTGCTGCTGGTCGACCTGCAGGATCTCGGCTGCCGCATCTACACCTTCATCACCACGCTGCGCTACGTACTCGAAGAAGCCGCCCGCCACGGCAAGGCCGTGTGGGTGCTCGACCGCCCCAACCCTGCCGGGCGCCCGGTGGAAGGCACGCTGCTGCGTGAAGGCTGGGAGAGCTTCGTCGGCGCCGGGCCGATGCCGATGCGGCACGGCCTCACCATGGGCGAGATGGCACGCTGGTTCATCGCCACGCTCGGCCTCGATGTGGAATGCGAAGTCATCACCATGCAGGGCTGGCAGCCGGCGTCAGCACCCGGCTACGGCTGGCCGCTTGGCGAGCGCAGCTGGATCAACCCCAGCCCCAACGCCCCCAACCTGTCGATGGCGCGCGCCTACGCCGGCACGGTGATGCTCGAAGGCACGACGCTGTCCGAAGGTCGCGGCACCACGCGTCCGCTCGAGCTCTTCGGCGCCCCGGACATTGATGCCCGGGCGCTCATCGCCGAGATGCGCAGCTTCGCCCCCGAGTGGCTGGCCGGGTGCGTGCTGCGCGAGTGCTGGTTCGAGCCCACCTTCCACAAGCATGCCGGCAAGCTGTGCACCGGCGTGCAGATCCATGTCGAAGACCCCGCGCATTACGATCACACCGCCTTCCGGCCATGGCGCATACAGGCTCTCGCCTTCAAGGCCTTGCGCCGACTCCAGCCCGGCTACCCGCTATGGCGCGACTTTGCCTACGAATATGAGCACGACCGCCTCGCCATCGACCTGATCAATGGCAGCCCGGCGCTGCGTGAATGGGTGGACGACCCCGCCGCACGCGCCTGCGATCTCGACGCCCTTGCGACTGCCGACGAGGCAGCATGGCGCGAAACCCGAAGCCCTTTCCTCCTCTACCCCTGACCCCACCTTTCCGGAGCCCTCGCGATGAAACACGCCCTCAAGATCTTCGCCTGCAACTCCAACGACGGCCTTGCCAGCGAGATCTGCAGCCGCCTTGGCGTGCGCCCCAGCCAGCTCAAGATTTCGCGCTTCTCCAATGACAACCTGCATGTGCAGATCCAGGAGAACGTCCGCGAACGCGACGTCTTTGTGGTGCAGTCCTTCACCGAACCGGTGAGCGACCACATCATGGAAATGATGATCACCATCGACGCTTTGCGCAGCGCCTCGGCTCAGCGTATCACCGCGATCATCCCCTACTACTCGTATGCGCGCTCCGACAAGAAGGACAAGCCGCGCATCTCGATCACTGGCCGGCTGATTGCCGACATGCTGGTCACCGCGGGCGCAAACCGCGTGCTGACCATGGATCTGCACGCCGATCAGGTGCACGGCTTCTTCAACGTCCCGGTGGACCACCTCACCGCCATTCCCACCATCGCCGACCACTTCCGCCAGAACTACGATCTGGCCAACATGGTGGCAGTGGCGACCGACGCCGGCGGCGCCAAGCGCGCGGGACGCTTTTCCGAGCGGCTCGGCATTCCGATGGCCATCATCGACAAGCGCCGCGTCAGCGACACCGACGTCAAGCAAGGTGAAGTGGTGGGTCATGTACGCGACCGCGATGCGGTGATCTTCGAGGACGAAATCTCGACCGGCGGCACACTGATCGCGACCATCAACACCCTGCGCACGGCCGGTGCGCGCAGCATCCACGCCGGTGCTGTCCATGGCGTGCTCTGCGGCCCCGCGATCGAGCGCCTGCGCGAAGCCGCGATCGACTCCATCGTGGTCACCAATACGGTCTATGTCGCGCCCGAAAAGCAGTTCGACAAGCTCACCGTGCTGACCGTGGCCCCGCTGTTCGCCTCAGCCATCGAACGCATTCACAGCGGCGAGAGCGTCGGCGCACTGTTCGAATAAATCCCGTACGCATTCACGACCGGAGAGCACCATGTTCATTGCCATGAACCGCTTCAGGATCAAGCGCGGCCATGAAGAGACCTTCGTCGAGCACTGGCGCCAGCGCGAGAGCTATCTGGATGAAGTCCCCGGTTTCGTGCGCTTCAATCTGATGCGCGGCCCGCAAACTGACGAATACACCTTGTTCGCCTCCCACACCGAGTGGGCCAGCGAGCAGGCGTTTGCGGACTGGACGCAGTCCGATGCTTTCGCCAAGGCGCATGCCAACGCGGGCAAGAGCCCGCGCGAAATCTACATGGGCCCGCCGCAACTGGAGTTGTTCGAAGCCGTACTCTGAATGTGCTGACAGGCACCAGCCGTCCGGCGCCTGTCAGCACAAGCAGTCAGCCGGGCTGTGCGCCGGCTTCCTGCTGGGCCGCGATTTCGGCCCGGACCTTGTCCATATCGAGCGTGCGCACACCTTCGATGACCTGCTGCAGACCTGCAGCAGGCAGCGCGCCAGATTCGCGAAACACCATGATGTTGTCGCGAATCACGGCGATGGTCGGAATCGAGCGAATCTGGAAGGTCGCCGCCAGTTCCTGCTGCGCTTCAGTGTCGACCTTACCGAACACGATGTCCGGATTCGCCGCCGCCGCAGTTTCATACACAGGCGCAAACCCACGACACGGACCGCACCATTCAGCCCAGAAATCAAGGAACACGATCTCGTTGTTGGCGATGGTGTCGTTGAAGTTGTCGGTGGTGATCTCGACGCTGCTCATGCTCGGGCTCCTTTCAGGTAAGCAATCAGGTTACATCAATGCCGACGGCCGCGACACGCATGGACCATAAGGATTTGCCTATATACCCGGTAGCCGGAAACTATCGATGCACGCCTGTCCCCATCCATGACCGCTCACCATCCTCCTGCGAGCGCATCGCGGCAAACCATTCCTGCCAGTAATCCATGCATGCGCGCACCTTGGGCAGCCGGTGACGTTCCTGGAGCATGACGGCGTAGAACGGAATGCGCTCCTGCTCGGTGTATTCGGCAAGCACCTGAGTAAGCTGCCCAGCCCGCACCAGCGGCGAAACCAGCAGCTCGTTAAGGTGGGCGATGCCGATCCCCTGCAGCGCCAGCGATAGCACGATGGACGTGCTGTCCGCCCGCGTGTGCCCCTTCACCAGCAAGGTATCGAACTCGCTGTGCCGTGCGGCCCGCTTGTCCGTTTTACTGGCTTGCCACGCGGCCCCAGTGCCGGGCCAATCGGATGGCAGCAGCGATGATTTCCTGAACGGCCACCGGTTCAGTGACTGGCTCGCGCTGTTGGCGATCAGACGATGCGCTGTCAGGTCCGCCGGAACGCACGGGACGCCGAACTTCTCCAGATAGGCCGGCGCTGCATAGAGATTGCGACCGAGTTCACCAATCTGCCGCACGACGAGACTTTCGGCATTGTCCACACCCGCACGCATGGCGATGTCGACGCCGTCGCGTACGAGGTCCGACACCCGGTCGTCGGTCATGATTTCGACCTGCAGACCGGGGTGGCGTTCGTACAGCCCCGGCAGACTGGGCACGATGGCCATCTGGGCAAGAATGGGACTCACGTTGATCCTGACCAGGCCGCTCGGCCCGGCCAGCTTGCCGCTCAGTTCGCTTTCCATTTCACTTGCGATGTCCAGCATGCGCCGGGCGTGGGCAAGAAAGATATCGCCTTCGTCCGTCAGGGACAGGCCGTGGGTGCTGCGCCGTAGCAAGCGCAAGGACAGGGCCGACTCCATGCGGGCGATCGCGCGCGACACCTGGCTGACCGACTCGTTACGTTCGCGCGCAGCCGCTGACAGCGTGCCAAGCTCGACGACACGAACAAAGAGGGCTGCATCACTCAGGTCAAGTTGCATGATGCGCAGTATGCATCAGCGCAGTCAGTGTTGCAGAAACTGCAACACCAATCTGCAAATTCCCGGGTTTCCGTGCCTTCGTTAACACCATAAAGTGCAACTCATCCCACAAGGAGGTGCTTTCGATGAACCACACTGACGACACGATTGAAATGCTGTGGCCGGACCTGGATGCAAAACATCACGTCTACATCTACGAGCAGGCGCGCACCGAGGCAGAATTGCTCCGCCGCAAAGCGATCAACGACTTTATGAGCCGTCTGTTCGCTGCGCTCGCCGCAGGCCCGGGACAACTGGTGCGTATCCTGCGCAACATTGCGACGCGCGCCGGCACAGTGGACACCAGACCCACGACAGATTGCAGGTGCTGAACCCCGGCACCTGCTCTCCGCGCCGCGACATTGCGATGCAAGGCCATGCGCCCCTGAAGGCAGCACAGCCATACGCGACCTTCAGGCCGGCGTGGCCAGCTTCAAGCCGATGACTCCGGCGATGATCAGCGCCAGGCTAAGCAGCCTCCCGGCATTGGCAGACTCGCCAAACAGGACGATACCGAAGAGCGCCGTCCCCACCGCACCGATGCCCACCCAGACAGCGTAAGCCGTACCGATGGGCAAGGTCTTCATCGCAACGCCAAGCATCCCCAGGCTGAGGGTCATGGCGACCAGCGTCCCCACTGTCGGCCACAAGCGCGTGAAACCCTCGGTGTACCTGAGGCCAATCGCCCAGCCAATCTCGAGCACTCCCGCCAGAATCAGAATCAACCACGTCATCACGAAAACCTGCCATGTATCGGGGTCGTCCCCATCACACGAAAAGGAAATGAGGTCGTCCACATTTCCGCAGAAGCCTGACGCTTCGACTCGGGCGCCGAAGGAACGGCCCCCTGGAACAGATCGTTCCACCGCAATTATCTCACGCGACCCGCACCCTGGACCGCAGACGTACTAAGCTTCCGACGCCAACCCACCTCCGCACGCATTCTCGAGTCGCACGAGCATGCGCGCTGCATCCTCAAGCTGATGCTCGCTGAAAACGCGAACACCCGCCTGCTGCAGGCGTGCGGTCGTGACCCCGACACCCGACACCTTTGTGCCGGAGAAGCCCCCATCGTAGATCGCGCCGGAACCACAGGACGGACTGCCCTCTTTCAGCACGGCGATGCGTATGCCCATCTCCCGCACCTGCAGCAAGGCGTGCTCCGCGCCACCGATAAATGCCTCCGTCACGTCCCGGCCATTGATCGCAAGCACACGCGCCTCGCCGTCGAGCACGGCCCGGCCCCCTCCTCCGCGTGTAATCTCGGCGGGCGGGCGTGGCGTTGGCAGACCACCGGCGACCTCCGGACATACCGGCACCACACGCCCCTCATCAAGCCAGCGCTTGAGCAGCGCGTGGTCGCAACGGTTGTCACCGCCGTTGTAGCGGACCGCTTCGCCGAGCAGGCAGGCGCTCACGAGAATGAAATGCATCATCTTCAGCCAATATCCGCCGGGCGCGCTCACGGGCGATGTCCCCGCGCATGGACGCAATGGCCTGAATCGTACACGATCAGTTCCCCGCCCCCGGCTCAACTGGACAGAGACAAGAACATGATCAAGGTAAGCGTGATGTATCCGAACACACCTGGCGCCCGTTTCGACCATGACTACTATCGCGACAAACACCTGCCGCTGGTGAAGTCCCTCATGGGCGAGGCGTGCAGGTTCTACACCATCGACAGGGGCCTGACCGGCGGCTCGCCCGACGAACCCGCGACCTACACCGGGATGTGCCACCTCTTCTGTGATTCAGTCGAATCCTTTCAGGCCGGATTTGGGCCACACGCGGAACGGATCATGGCCGACATCCCGAATTACACTGACCTGACGCCGCTCCTCCAGATCAGCGAGGTCGTGGTCGGCCAGCCTTGATCCCGTGCAGCCAGTGACGGAGCGCGATCAGCCCCCCGCGGTGGAACTGTTGAAACCAGGCAGGCGACACAACCTCCATCACTGGCCGTGGTTTCCTGCCTTTCCTGCCATACCCTTCTGGCATCACCCGCACCGGCTTGCACGTCCGCCCGCGTTCATGGTTTCCTAATAGAGGGCGCTTGTCGCCCTTAACGACCACGACAACGGAACTCGCGGATGAACGTCCTTCATACGGCTGATTACGTGATCGTGGCGGTCTACCTCCTGGTAGTCGTCGCGGTTTGCGTGCGCGTCACGCGCAAAAACCCCGACGCAGATGAACTGTTTCTTGCGGGACGCACCCTGGGGGCAGGCGTCATCGGTCTTTCCCTGTTCGCATCGAATATTTCCTCGACAACGCTCATTGGCCTGCCAGGTGCCGCATGGGCAACCGGCATTTCCGTTGCGAATTACGAATGGATGGCGGCACTGGTCCTCGTCTTTACCGCGGTCTTTGTCGCGCCGGTACTGATCGGCCGCCGCATCACGACGGTGCCCGAGCTTCTCGAACTGCGCTTCGATGCACGCTTGCGCCGCTACCTTTCCGCCACCAGCCTGATCCTGAG
>Ga0172382_10006535_pt1 | contig 16889 bp, 15 predicted proteins | sample Leawel138RmetaG_FD_122245 | JGI IMG/M metagenome (GOLD analysis project Ga0172382, IMG submission 122245) | Leachate microbial communities from a municipal landfill in Southern Ontario, Canada - Leachate well 138R metaG | ecosystem: Engineered > Solid waste > Landfill > Unclassified | place...
AATTAAAACTAAGGTTAAAATAACTTGCCACCATAAATTTTGCGGAGAAATTGTCATTGGCACATATTGACTAACATTATAAGCTGCTTTTTCTGCTACACTTGGCTTATATAAAGTTAAAATATTACTAGGAAAAGTCACTGAAACAGTAACACCCTGACTTTCACTTATCATTTTAGTAGACAATATCTCTAAATCATTTTCACTTTTCCACTTATAAGTAGCCAAAGAATTAACGCGACTATCTAAATTTCCGCTATAAAGATATGCCTCACTATTACTATTAGTAATTCCTTGAGGGAATATGATATTTGCCTGGTAACTATCAATCTCTAAATCCCAAAAACTACCTAAAATATCAAAGTACAGCTCATCTTGAGTTTCATTTAAATTTCTAATTACACCCTTTAATTTATATTTAATAATATAAGTATTCTCTCCCTGAACTGTTTTTTTGGGATCACCTATTTTATAAGTAACCGTATCCCGTTCCCTGCTTTCTTGATATTTTAAATGATTACCCTTTGCATCAGTAATACTAATAAGCTCAACTGAAGTGATAAAATTGCCGTCTTTAGTTTTATTAACTATTGGTAATACTCGAAAAATACCATGCTTACCTACCGCTTCGCCGCAGTCAGCTAAAATAGTCTCGGTAATAGTTAAACTGGAATCAGTATTTACAACTACTTCAGTTCTAAAATCCTTTATATACCAATCGACTACATTATCTCGCGCCAAAGAAATATCTGGAAAAAAAATTATAACAAGTAGGGAAAAGAAAAAAATAATACTTCTGGCCGTTTTCATAAAGCTAAAATTATATAATTTTAAAATAAAACTCGGCAAGCAGGTCACCAAAAAAAGCAAGAATAATAGAATACACCAGATAACCAAGCACAATTACAATAATAAATTTCTTCGGCTTAATTTTTGATAAACCAAAGGTAGCGGTTAAAACATCTAGAGGTAAAATAGGAAAAAAATAAAAAAATAACAACCAATTTTCATGTTGCCCTAACGCTTTCTCATAACGAATCATTCTTTTTTTATTAAAAAGTTTTTCTGCCCAGCTGCGCCCATAATACCGAACCAAATAAAAAACGACTAAACTGCCAATAATATTGCCAAGATATACATAAAAAGCGCCCCAAAAAGAACCGAAAACAAAACCTGCTGTTAGCGCTGGAATAAATCCAGGGATTGGAGCAACAATTACCTCTAACGCGATAATAAATATTAAAACAAAAGGCGCAAAAGCGCCAAATGATTCAATAAATATTTTTAATGATTCGCGTGAAGAAAAAACCCCATTTACATCCAAATTAATAAAATTTATTACAAGCAAAATAGCTAAAAATAAAACCAACCAAATAATATAACGATGTTTATGAAAAAAACGTTTCATTATAATAATTATTGTTATTTATATATTTGCTAAAATAATATTGGTAACAACAAACAAAAGGTATACCCCTATTAAAACAATCCCCTCTTTTCGACTCAAGCTTTTGTCGGTGTGAGAAAATATTATAAACAATATAATAATTAAAGTGACAAAAAACACCAGGCCATAATATACTGGCCCCACTGTAAAGGTAATCGGCTTTAAAATACATAGCAGTCCTAATACTAAAATATTAGTGAAGGCGGAGCTGGTTAGGTGACTTAAAGATAATTCTGAGGCTTTTCGTCGCCAGGAAGTAAAGGCAATCATTATTTCAGGTAAGTTGGTTCCAATAGAAAATAAGATGATCCCTAAAACCAATTTACTAACATTAACTTTATCTAAAACGTCAACCGCTAACTCAACCACAAAATGAGATGTAAGTACCACTAAAATAATGCCAACTACCGCCAGCAACATAGATCTAAACATCTTTTTCTTATCAATTATGGCTAAACCCTCTCCCATTGTCGAACGATTAATGCGATAGAGATAGAAAATTAAAGCGGCATAAAGAAAAACCATTATCAAGCCATCAACTAAACCAAAGCGCCCATCAATTCCTAAAACAAAAGGAGATAAAATAAGCAGAGCAATTTGTGGTAATGGTTTTAAGCTTTTATCAGTTTCAACTCGTTTATTTAAAATCAGGCTTGACCCCAATATTAACCCTATCATCACAATTATGCCTCCCATAATATTGCCAACCGATAAAGAGCCCGCGCCTTGCAAGGCGGCATTAATGCCAACTGTCAGCTCAGGTAAAGTCGTGGCAATGCCCAAAACTACTCCCAAGGCAAATAATTTCATGCGCAGAGAAAGCGCAATATAGCGAATATTATCAACTGCTAAATCAGCGGCTAAACCAAGAATAAAAAATAGTAAAACCAGGACCAAAAGATTAAAAACTAAAGACATATACAATAAAATAATATAAAACACCCAACTTGGGTGCATAAATGCTCGGGGGCAGGGATTCGAACCCCGATAGCCAGGACCAAAACCTGGAGTCCTACCGTTAGACGACCCCCGAATAAATTAGTTTATATAACAAAAGAAAACCTGCATATATATTATTAATTATCGGTCCATCTGTCAACTCTTAAACCTTGGCATAGCGCCTGACAGCAAATAAGCTGGCGACAACATTAATAAATAATACTAATAAAAATTGTGCACCAAAAATGAAAATAAAATTATTAAAGAAATAACTAAGAATATTTACATTGTAGCCCACGAAAAATACTTCTAAATAAGGTTGCAATAAACTCAAAAAAGGATAAAACAAAAGAATGATAATAGCCACGCTAAGCAGTGAATAGATAAAGGCAGAAAAAACATGAGGCCAATAAATAAAAGCGTTGGAAGCGCCCACAAGACGCATGATTTCAATTTCTTGTCGATGAGTATAAATTGCTACACGCACAGTATTATACACCACTAAGATGCCAGTGAGCATAAAAATAGCGATAATAAATAGACCAACATCACTTACCCGTTTAGTAATATTTTCAATTTTACTAAGCACCACTGTGTTGTTAGAAAAATCACGTGATTCAATAATAGGATCATCTAGCACTCTTAACTCATTTATTAATAAATTAGCTTGAGAGAAATCATGCGGAATAATAATTAAGCTTGGTGATAGCGGATTTTGTCCCAATTCTTTAAGCGCTGATAAAACCTCTTGATTATTTTCATATTTTTCTCGAAAATCTTGTAGCGCCTGTTCTTGAGAGATGTAATTTACATCCTTTACTCGTGGCAGATTCCTTATTTTATCCTCTAACGCTTTAATTTGTAGTTCGGGAACGTCCGATTTTATATACAAACTAATATCAACCTTTTCTTGTATAGCTTGCGAAGCGTTGCTGCCTACAACTTGCACTGTTAATAGAATATTTATCGAAAGCAAAGCTAATACCAAAATAGTAATAGTAGCAACTGACAACCAAACATTTCGACCAATATCTTGCAAGCTAAATTTAATAACCCGAAACAAAGATAACATTTTATTTATATTTTAATTATAATAAGTATTTCCCATGTTTCTGATCGCTAATAATGCGACCATCTTCCATGGTAATTACTCTTTTATTTAAATGATTTACAACCTCTTTATTATGAGTAACTAATATAACTGTAGTACCAAACTTATTTATTCGCAAAAGCAAATCAATTATTTCATTTGCATTTAAAGCATCTAGATTCCCTGTGGGCTCATCTGCTAGTAATATTTTTGGCTGATGTATTAACGCACGAGCAATGGCTGCTCTTTGTTTCTCGCCACCTGACACTTCATGTGGATAACGATTCATCTTTCCCTCTAGTCCAACTATTTTCATCACACTGGGAACAATTTTTTTTATTTTAGTAGCGCTACTATTTGAAACCTCTAAGGCAAAAGCTACGTTTTCCGCTAGAGTTTTTTTGGGTAACAATTTAAAATCCTGAAAAATAACTCCAATTTGACGACGAAGATAAGGAACTTCTCGCTTAGATATTTTTGTTATATCCCATTCACCAACCACCACTTCTCCCGAGTCCAGCCTTTCTTCACCAATTAATATTTTTACTAAAGTTGTTTTTCCCGCTCCCGATTGACCAACGATAGAAACAAATTCACCAGCCTCTATTTCTAAATTAACATCATCTAAAACCTTGCTGTGACGAGTATAAGCTTTGTTGGCGTTTGTAATGCTAATCATAATTTTTTTATTTATTTAAGGCCTTTAAACCGTAATCAATAAGCTGTTTATTATCACTAGTTCTGCTGTCCTTACTATCTGATCCTAAATTTATTACTATCATATTCCCTTTCGCGGTTTTAATTCTCGTCATTAGGCAATATAGCGATTCATGTAAATAACCAGTCTTTGAACCAATAATTTCATACTCCCCCTCTTTAAGCATGGGGTTGGTATTTTTTAAATTGTGAGGGTCTTTTGTGTTTATAGTTGAAAAAGAATAGTTGCTAGTAGTACTTATTTTTTCCATTAAAGGATTTTTAAATATCTCTTTTGTTATTATAGCATAATCTTTAGGAGAACTCACATTAGCTGGCGCTAACCCGCTAGGCTCAACAAAGTTAGTATTATATGCGCCCCACAACTTAGCAAATTCATTCATTTTTTTAATAAAATCGGTGCGACTTAAACCACTTACTCGCACTAACGTTTCGATTGAATTATTAGCCGAGCCAACCAGAGTACTGTAGATTAAATCTTCAATTGTCATTGTTTCTCCTTCAGAAACTTGTAGTCGAGCAGACTCCCAAGGGTAGCAATGTTCATAGTTATAAAGTTCATCTTGTTTTTTATAACTTACCACACGACTCATGTCTGGGCGCGTGCTTAAAAAAGTATAAATCGACATAAGCTTAGTCAAGCTTGCAATCGGCACTGCTTTATCAGCATCTTTTTCCCAAATAATTTCTCCGCTATCTTCCATCATAATAATCGCATTACGTGCTTTTATTTCAGGATAAGCAGACACCAATGAAACCGGGCTTGGCTTTTCACTCAACTCACTTATTACTTCAACCTTTACGGAAACAACACCAGCGCTAAGAGGAGCAATTTTTTCAAAAGCAACTCTATCTAAGTCAATTACTCTATCTGGATGTATACTTCTATCTGGCCCGTAGTCATTAACAGTGACGTCAACTGATTTCCCATTGTTAATATTATAGACCCTCAATTTTGTGCCTTTTGGATAATCGGGTGAAGCCGCAAATAAGCCTTCTTTATATTTATACCAACTTGCCTTACCGGTACTCATGACGTCTGGTTGAGCTAAGGCAATAAGCCAGGCTGAAGTAGCATCAGTTTGCATGCTTAGGTATTGCTCCTCTGTATTATCAACCGTTGGCACTGGACGCCAAACGCTGGAAAGAAAATCAAAGGAAAAAATTTGCTTTAAACGATTGCTTTTCTCAGGATAATATATTTTTACATCCATAGGTCGACTAGGATCATAAAATCCTGGAGTGATAAAAGAATATTCATAAGCCGGCGTTAACGCTTCCCATTGCCACGGTATTAGAAACTGTTCACTATTTAAAGAGGTTACTAAGTTTACCTTGTCGGTAAAGGCTAATGGATGATAATCAATTTTGAAGTTATTACCTGCCTGAGAGGCAAGCGGAATTGCAGCAAAAAATAAACTAAAGACTAAAAATTTAATTCCTTTTGTGTAATTTATCATGGTTTGACTTATATTAATTTTTAAGATTATAATTATAACAACAAGCAAGCGGGTGTCGTATAATGGTTATTATGTCAGCTTCCCAAGCTGAAGACGGCGGTTCGATTCCGCTCATCCGCTCTCTAACGCCGAGATAGCTCAGCTGGTAGAGCAACGGTATCGTAAACCGTAGGTCGTGGGTTCGATCCCCATTCTCGGCTCATTTATAACTCTGCTGAAAAAAAATAATCACGCCATTTACGCAAATTACTCCTTTCATCAATTACCTTCTCCCCCTTTTCAGTGGGCAACTCATCTTCTCCTCTATCTATAACCACTACTATTTCATCAGGTTTTTTTAGATTCAAGTTTAAACGCGCCTGTGCTTCCAATGACTCTTTGGACCCTAAATAGTTAATCATTTCCTGCAACTTTTCCGTTTCCTGCTCATATTTTGCAATATTTGCTTTCAACTCTGCCATCTCTGTTTCCACCATTTTTTTTTCACTATAAGTTCTAATTAAAGGAAAAGAAATTAAAATAATAAGAACTAAACCAAGAAAAGCCAAAAAACGCTGGTTAGAAAACAGGCGATTAAAAAAACTTTTATTATTTTCATTTCTCTCGCCATTAAAAGAGCGAGGCGGATTTCTAAACTGATTCATGTTTTATATTATATCACAGCCAACAAGAAGCTGACAAACAAAAAAAATCAGTCAAAACATGGCTGATTTTTTCTTTTATTTATAAATTATAAAAAGATTAATTTCTTGCTTTCGGAGTTACCCAAAAACCCATATATTTACCACGCATTAACCTAATTTGAGCATCAAGACAAGGAATGGCTCCAAAAATAATAATTACTATCGGAATTAAAAGCCACTCTAGGGTAATTATAATCTTTTTCCAAATAGTATATTGACGCGGCCTTTTAGGCAGTAGCAAAGAAGAAATAATAGCTGATAATAATAAGCCCACCATAGCTACACTCATCAAATTTTGTGTCACTACTGGCAGATTACTAGAAAGTACTGTCGAATTAAATCTATCACCCCCTAAAAACATTGGCATCCAACCTAAAAGAGCGATAATAAGTGCATTAGTTGCCCACGCGTGAAAACCATAAAGCTGTATAAAAATATGCCCCATTACGGTATTCTTTTTGAAACCAGGATTGCGCCAGGCTTTAATTGTATTAAATAAAAGATAGGGAATATTTTCCGCCCCCCAGGCCCAACGTCTTTGCTGTTTATATAAACTAAGGGCAGTTTGAGACATATTGCTATCACAAGTAACGTCCATAGAAACATCGAAATGAATTGGCTCAACTCGATAGTTGCCATTATAATGAAGCAAGGAGTGCCAAAATATACGAGAGTCCTCGCTTACACTTTTAGGTGACCAAAAACCAATTTCCGCTAAGGCCTTAAAAGTCATAGAATGAGAGGAATAAGTAACTAGACTTTCTTGCCTTACTTGCATTATCATTTGCCAAAAAGTATTAGAAGAAGCAGCTACTCGGGAAAAGAAGGGTGCCCCCCAAATATTATTATGATAGACTGGAATGGGTTGATAACTAGCTCGAAAAGGATTGTTTACTGTTAAAAATTTATAGGTAAGTGCATAAAAATAGCCAGACCTTACTACAGTGTCAATATCAAAAATACTTATTAAAATACGCTCTTGATTAAAATTTTTCTTATCTAAAAATTCTCTTTTCAGTTGTTTAACGCACCAAGCCTGATTTGATCCCTTTCCCTTTAATTCTCCCTCAATTCCATCTGGATGAAAGAATGTATTAAAATAATAAAATTTATCTTTAAACTCATTTTTAATATTTTCCGCCCTTTTTCTACCCTCTTCCCCTGATCGCTCCTCAACAGCTAAAGCTACAATTTTTCTATTATTTGGAAAATTATCATTTACTACCGCTTGCAAAGAGGACCTAATAATTTCTTCACTCTCATTATAGGTGGGAAATATAATCAATTGCCAAACATCTTCCCAGGTCACTCCTTCACGAGCAAGTGACTTGTCGCCCACCTTTTCTTTATAATAGTTACCTTGCGCAAGGTTGACGCATTTAGCGTGCCAATCAGTTTTTAATCCACGCCTTAAGTTAATATAAGAGGTAATTAAAAAGATAGCCATATATACAACCACTAGCAACCAATAAACATCAAAGGCGATAATAAAATAAGCCACAAAAACCGGCTCAAAATAAGATAAAACAAAAAGTCCAATTAAAGTAGCAAGTGATAAAAAACCAGGCAAAATTTCAAGCAGACGATACAATTTATAATCCCGCCCCTTTAAATCAGTTGCCTTACCAGCTCTTAAATAGTCTTGTCTATTTTCCATATATCTAGAATGATAATCGATTATAATTGGTTTCTTCTTTTTAACTCAAAAAAACAATCAGCGCAAGCTTTAACATCAAAAAAAGCGTCATGTGCTTCCGGAAAATTACTTTGAAAAATATAGGTATAAAGTTCTGTTAAGTTTGGCCATTTGTAACCACCGCGCCCATTAGGAAGGCGACAGATATCGACCGTTCTTTTCATGGTACAAATTTTATTGGCATTAGCAAGATTGTTTTCGAGTTTCAAACGCAGAAGCTCTGCGCCAATTATTTTTTCATCAAAATCAATATTATGAGCCACTAAATAAGTCGATCGCCTTACATCCTTATCAAAATGGAGCAAGGCTTTTTTTAGATCAATTCCTTCTTTTTCAGCTCTTTCCTGCGTAATTCGATGAATTTTACTCACCTCTTCTGGAATAGTAAACCCATCTGGCTTGATAATATAATTATGACTTTCCCAATGATTACCATGAAAATCATATAAGCTCCAAGCAATTTGGACTATCCGAGGCCAATTAGAAAAATCATCAAGAGGAGCTTGATAATTTTTGGGCAGACCCGTTGTTTCGGTATCAAAAAATAAATACATAATATTTTATAATTTTATATCCCTGCCTTCTGGGAAATCTTTTTCTTCATCTAAAAGCCCTAAAATTTCTTCTGAGAAACTTTTTTCAGGCTCAACCTTTTCTCCCGCTCTTTTTTCCTCTACTGATTTTATCTCCCGACCTCTAAAATCAATGGGCTTAATATTTTTTAAAGCAGACAGAGACAGAGAGCTTTCCTCTGTTTTTTTCTCAACCTTCTTTTTTTCTACTTCTACTTTTTTCACCTTCTTCTTCTCCTCTGCTTCTTTTCGCTTTTCCTCTTTCTTGCGGCTTAGGCAATCACGACAATAAACTGGTCGCACACCATCGGGCGCAAAAGGCGTCTTGGTTTTTTTCCCACATTCGGAACAAATAGCGTCATAACCTGTACCCGCTGTTTCCCCGCTCACACTTACCTCATTTCTAACATCCTTTGAATTTGAAGTTGTTTTATTTTTTGCAACAGACACTTCATCGTTATAATTTTCATGCCAACTCATAATTTTTTCCTCTACCTCCACTCGACTGCTAGCATATTTTTCTCGCGAATATGAAATAACTGTTTCTAGATTATCGCCTTTTTCCTCTTCTTTTAAGGGTGGTAAACCAATAGCAGAAAAAGGTGAAGAAGCAATTCCATCTATCATTAGTTTTAAATACATTTCATATTTAGGCAAGTTGACTAAATCCTCTTCGGTAAAGGTTGGAGTAAATTCCTTAACTAATTCTTCAGCATCAGCCGCACCAACCCGAAAAACCACCATAGTACCAACGTTACCAAAAACAGCTGGCTTAACTTTTTCACTCAACTGAGCAATATATTGATGAGCTAAAATAAGATTGAGACGATATTTTCTTGCCTCTGATAAAATATTAGCAAAACTATCAGTTGAGAAATTTTGAAATTCATCAATATAAAGGTAAAAATCCCTACGCTGTGCTTCAGGTATATCAACTCGGCTCATCGCAGCTAACTGTATTTTAGTAATCATCATTGCCCCTAAAAGCGCAGAGTTATCTTCACCAATGCGACCTTTGGCCAGATTCATAATTAAAATTTTCCCATTATCCATGATATCTCTGATATCAATCGCCGATTTTGCTTGGCCAATGATATTACGCATTAAAGAACTGGAAAGAAATTGTCCTACCTTGTTTTGAATCGGTGATACAGCTTCAGAGGCAAACTTATCCGCGTAACCGGAAAACTCTTTTTCCCAAAAAGCCTTAACAACAGGATCTTTAATATTAGCAACCACTCGTTTACGATAATTTTTATCAGACAACATGCGCACCACTCCCAATAAAGTCGATCCAGGAAAATCTAAAATTGCTAAAATCGCATTACGTAATATATACTCCAAACGTGGCCCCCAGGAATCAGCCCATAATTTTTGAAATACACCAATTAAACCAGAGGCGACTAAATGCTGTAAATGTGGCTCAACCTGTTCAACTACATTAAAGGCGATCGGATAATCAATATCGGAGGGATTAAAGTAAACAATATCTTTAATTCTATGAGTTGGAATATATTCAATCACTTTTTCTGCTAAATCACCATGCGGATCTACTACAGCTACACCAAAACCAGCCCTGATATCATCAACTATCATGTTCTCTAAAACCGTTGATTTGCCCATACCGGTTTTCCCAATTAAATACATATGACGACGCCTGTCGTCAGTTTTAATTCCAAATTTCTTCAATTCATTACGATAATTGGTTTTTGCAAAAACCGTTATATTTTCTGCCATAATTAATTAGTTCAAAACTATTTTTTAATTTTATAAACGGGAGATAATGTTTTGCACGTTGCCACCAAAATCAGAGAAAAAGCCGACAATATCATTCCAAGAAGCAATACCTAAAATAACGGCAAAAACAATAATGATAGTTCTTACCGTATTAAAAATAGAACGAAAAAAATAATAGCGCTTAATGAACTTAAGTTCTTTTAATATCGCCAAATTGTTTTCTTCACTTCTTTTCAAATATTGCCCAAATTCCGCTTTTAAATCACTTAACAAATCCGGCTTTGGGTCATTTTTCTCATTCTTAATTTCTAAATTTTCATCCCCTTTTATCTCTGACATATATTTAGAAGTTTACTATCATTAAAATTATTACTACTTTTAAGTTTACCACTTTTTTGCAAATTATCACAATAAAGACTGGGGACAATTAAATAAATCTAATTTTTGCAAAAAATTACCGCACTTTTTTTAATCTAAATAAAATGGACTATTTTTAGTAAAAAAAGAAAAAGGTTTTCTGAGCAGAGCGGAGAAAACCTTAATCTTTTATTTTTCATCCTCTCCCTCGCGGGTCAGGACAAGCATAGGGTAAAGCAAAGGGATAATCTAGATATATAACCACAAACACTGTTTAAAAAGTTCTGTAATTAAATTATAAAATATAAATTATTATATTTCAACCTAATTTTTAAACATTTCGCACAACTTATCGTTTTGATTTATATACTTATTTTTTCTTTTTAATTAATTTATTAAGTTCTTGACGAAATTCCTGAGCATCTTTAAACGATTCATAAACTGAGGCATACCTAATATAGGCCACTGTATCAATTTTTTTTAAATTCTTCATTACCGCTTGACCAACCTGACGAGAAGTGATTTCCGATTTTTTCAAGCGTTGCAAGTCTCTTTCAATAGCATGAATTAGACGTTTAAAACGATCTTGAGTAATTGGTCTTTTCTCACAGGACTTCTTTAAACCATTTACTAGTTTTTCCCGATTATAACTTTCCCGCCTCCCATCTCTTTTTACTATCATCAAATCCAGTATTTCTACTTCCTCATAAGTTGAAAAACGAAAAGCACATTTTAAACATTCGCGCCGTCGACGTATTGAAAGACCATCCGTTGCCACCCTGGAATCAATTACTTTTGTATCCGAATAATAACAAATTGGACATTTCATATTATTTTAAAATTTAAATAATATCAACATCTAGTGGCTTTTTATAAAAACAAACCACTAAATATTGTTCTTATAAAAAGTATAGCAAGTGAAAATGTTAAAGTCAATTACTTAAAATAATGATAAATTTATTAAATAAATTCTGATAAATAAAAAAACACTGAAATTAATCAGTGTTTTTTATAATCTCTATTTTTTTAACCCATTTTTTTACGAAGAAAGGTGGGAATAGTTAAATCGTCCTCTTCATCCTCCAGGTTAGACTCTGCTTTTATACTTGGCTTTTTTGTTTCTGGAGTTGGTTTAATTGGTAAATTTTTAAAAACTGAAGAGAATTTTGTCTTATTTTTATCCTCCGAAGTAGACGCTAAATCTGCCTTGTTATCTTTTTCAACTATAAATGTATTAGGGGTGTAATTAGTCCGCACTGCTTCCTGTTTTTTACCTTGTCCGTGACCATCAAAGCCAGTCGCAACTACAGTTATTTTTATTTGATCTTTTAATTTTTCGTCAATTACGGCGCCAAAAATAATTTTTGCCTCTTCATCAGCGGCAGCAGTAATAATTTTTGCCGCTTCATTTACCTCAGACATGCTCAATTCTGGACCGCCTGTAACTGTAAAAACTATTCCTCTGGCACCATCAATAGACATATCCAATAAGTTAGAATTAATTGCCTGCTTGGCTGCTTCAATTGCCTTATTTTCACCAGTAGCAGTGCCAATCCCCATTAGGGCTGACCCCGCGTTAGACATTACCGTTTTAACATCAGCAAAGTCGGCGTTAATAACACCAGGAACGGTGATAATTTCCGCTATTCCCTGGACCCCTTGACGCAAAACACCATCAGCAATTTAAAAAGACTCTAAAAGCGAAGTCTTTTTATCAATAACTTGTAGTAATTTATCATTAGAAATGGTTATAATAGCATCTACTTTATCAGCCAACTCAGCATGACCACGATCCGCTACATTTTTTCTTTGTCCACCCTCAAACATAAAAGGCTTAGTTACAACAGCAACAGTCAAAGCACCTAAATCTTTAGCAATTTGAGCAACAATTGGAGATGCGCCAGTCCCTGTTCCTCCGCCCATGCCGCAGGTAACAAAAACCATGTCGCAATCTTTAAGAACTTCTTTTATTTCATTTTCTGATTCTTCAGCCGCCGCCTTCCCAAGATCTGGATTCATGCCTGCCCCTAAGCCCCTAGTTACCGTTTTTCCAATATGAATCTTTTCGCCTGCTTTATTGTGATGAAGCGCTTGAATATCGGTGTTTACCGCCACAAAGCCAACGCCTTTAACGCCGCTGTCAATCATGCGATTTATGGCAGAGTTGCCTCCACCACCAACACCAACTACTTTTATTTTTGCAAAAGTTTCTATTTCCGGTTTTACTTCAGCCATAGAAATGGAAGTATCAAATTAATTTCTAAATAAGAAATTAAAGACACTGTTATTTAAATTTTTCTTTATTTTGGAATTATTTTATTAAAAAATCCTCTTGTTTTTTCCAATATTCCGTTAATATTTTTTTTAATACTACCGCCTCCGGTCATTTCATCGCCACCAGCATTATCGCCCCAAATTACTAAACCTAAAGCGATTAAAAAATCGGGATTTCTCACCTTATCAATTACAACATTTATATTTTTTGCAACGCCAATTGCGGCAGGCAAGCGTAACTTCTTTTTAGCAGCTTCTACTAAACCCGTCAAATCTGAGCCACCGCCTACGAAAATAGCACCAGCAGGCAGCATCCCTGAGCGATCAATTTTTTTAAATTCTGCGTCCACTTTTTCAAATATTTCCTCAACTCGAGCATTTATTATTTCTGAAACATATTTCTTTGAAATTGTATCAATGTCGTCATTTATCTCCTCTTCCACAACCAATTGAGAAACGTCGATTTCATCATCATTATCACCTGCTATAACAATAGCGCTGCCATATTCTTTCTTAACCCTTTCTGCTAAATTAATCGGGCACCTTAAACCAATTGCCACATCAGCTGTGATATGCTCAGCACCAATAGGCAAAACAGCGGTATGAATCAAATTTCTCTCTTCATAAACCGCCAATGAAGTGGTAGACGAACCTAGATTAATTAAAGCTACACCTAGCTCTTTCTGTTTTGAGCTAATCACCGCTTCAGCGGCCGCCAAAGGCGCTAAAACCAAATCTTCAATCTCTAGACCAGTTCTATATATTGCCTTGGTTAAATTTTTTATTTGCGTACTTAATCCTTGAATTATTAAAGTCTCAACCTCTAATCTAATACCATTCATCCCAATTGGATCTTTGACGTCACTCTGATTATCGACACTAAATTTAATTGGAATAACATGTAAAATTTCATAATTAACAGGCACAGCTAAAGCACGAGCGGCCTCAATTGCACGATTTACGTCATTGTCACTAATTTCACCATCACTCCTGCCTACAGCAACAACCCCCTTGGAGCGCTCACATTTAATATGTGGGTCATTAATACCAACCCAGACACGATTTATTGGCACCCCAACCAATCTTTCCGCTTTTTCCAATACGGCTGAAATTGAAGATGTTGTTTCCTCGATACTATTTACAATCCCACGATTAACACCCGCTGTCGGTCCAGAGACAGCACCAATAATTTGTAGTTCTTCACCAGCTGGTCCTGAGATTTTTTGACCAATAACTAAACGAATTGAAGTAGAGCCAATATCTAAACCAGCAATTATGTCCTCTTTCATATATTATTAAAACTATACCTTTAATTATTTACCCAATAAAATAGGAAATAAAGGCACCATATTGTTTACATATATCATTATACAGAATTTTTAATTTTTTAACAATTCTAAAGCAAATTTAAGTACCAATTAAGCAACTTATCACCATAAAGAGAGGCAATTATTGCGCCACTTGCTAAAAATGGTCCCAGGGCAATTTTAGACCTTAAATTTTTCTTATAAGCTAACAGCAAAATAATACTAATAATTGCTCCTATGAAATAAGCTAAGATCAAAGCCAAAATCAGGAGATCAAGTCTGGCTAAAGATACTCCCATTAAAAAACCTAACCAAATATCTCCCTCCCCCAAGCCCTTGCCCTTGGTAAACAAAAACTGCAGAATAAAAAAGAGTGCTCCCACTAAACCAATTATAAGTAACATCCAAAAAGATGCGCCCAATAAAACATTTAGAGCAAATATCACCGCGATCAAAGGCCATACAAAAATCATTGGAACAACTTGCCAGCGCAAATCATAAACAAAAATTAAAATAAAGCCAAAAAGGAACAGCCAATTGTGAAGTAAAAGTAAGGACGTATATGTTCCCGATTTTAACATCGCCGCTAACGAAAGAGTGAAAAGCAAGGCAGTAAAAAATTCAACTAAGGGATATTGCCATGATATTTTTTTCTGACAATAACGACACCTTCCCCTTAAAAATAAAAAACTAAAAAGCGGTATATTATCGTGCCAGGAAAGCTTGTGTCGACATTGAGGACAATAAGAGCGACCTAGCATGCTTTCATTTTTATAAAGACGCCAAATAAAGCAATTTAAGAAACTGCCAATTATAAGCCCAATGACAGCAGCGTAAGCAAGCAATAAATTATTCATAAAATTAATAACTATTTATCATTCAAGCGCTAATTAAAATTAAGCACCCTTTCTTTTTCACCCTCTGGCGCTAATTCTAAGGCTTTATCTAAGTATAAATTAACCGCTTCTGTGTCATTAAGTTCTGAATACAAGGCTGCAATTGCTAAAGGCCAAGCATAATCACCAGGCTGCAACTTAAAACCATGCAAATTATAAGCCAGCGCTTCTTCAAGGTTTCCAAGTAAATAATAACAATCTGCTATTTTTTTTAAAATAAGGGTATCGCTAGGCAAATTATGATAAGCTGCTTCTAAAAACTTTATTGCCAATACATACTCACCCTTATCCATATAGGCTTCGGCCAATGATTTATATATAACATATTTATAATTATAAACCGCCCTTTTGTGCTCCTCATTAATCAAAGAACTATTAGTGTCTGGCAAATTTATTTCTGTTAGCTGAAAATATTTTTTTGCTTCTTCAATATTACCTACCTTAACATAATGTCTTCCCCACTCAAAGTAATTAAGTGGCCATTCCGGACTAATACTGGCTACTTGAGAAAAATAATCAATTGCCGCATCTTCTTGATTAAGGCAGCTATATAGCTTGGCTTTTAAAAATAAATTGCTATAAGTATCATCTTTTAAATCATTTATAATAGTCATTATCTCCTCTTCCAGAATAATTTTTTCTGCCTCATCGCGCCAGGGCATATATCCGCAATAACTACTAATAGCGCTACCTACAAAATTATTAATTTTTTCCTCTTGAACTGGGTTAACATTCAAGCTAAGCGCCAAATTCTTTAACTCACTCGCCCAAATAAAGTCCTGCCTATTAACCGCGACTTGAATTTTATTTTGATAATAGTCAGCAAGAGCCATTTTATAGGTATTTAAAACAAGTAGACTGCTAAGTAAAATCATAATAAAAGCCCCAGGATAAAGCCATGCCTTTTCTGATTTAGTCCAGCCTTCTAGTAAAACGGCTGGCGCCTCCTGTTTTTTTGCAAAATTTAATATGGCCAGTAGAGCAAAAAAGAGCCAGAAATAAATTTCGCCAGCGACAATAATAAAACTAAAAAACAATGATAAAAAATAACCCAAAGCGCCCAAAGAAATAGCCAACATCAATTCCTTGCTATCTTTTTCGCCCCCTCCTTTAAATCCAAGACGAAAATAATAATAATACCAAACAACAAAGAAGATAAGGCCAATAAAACCATTATTCAATAATATATCTAAAATTAAGTTATGCGCCCTATCGGCACTCGCTCCAACTTTTCCAAAGATCCCCCAATCTCTTTCATAAAATTTAATAAATACATCATCCGCCGTTTCTAAGCCGTAACCTAAAATCGGTTTATCAAGAATAGCATCTGAGGCAGCTTGAAAAAAATAAACTCTGGCCGCCAAGCTTCCTGCTTTCAAATCAAATAAAGAACGGATTCTCCCTGGTATAAAATACTCCATCGTAAATACACCAGAAAATAAAAAAGCGAAAAACGCAATTATTATATAAAATTTTGTTTTCCTCTTCCATCTGCCTAAAAAAATAACCCGCCCCACCATAAAACCGGCAACAGCAATAAGCGCCAATAGGCCACCTCGACTAGAAGTGAAGAAAAAACAAGCTAGTTGTAAAATTAAAGCTAAAAGATAAATAAACTTTGGAAAAAATTTTTTCTCTTTAAGTAGGGCGTATAAACTTAAAGGAATCGTTAGCAACAAAAAAGAGGCAAGAAAATTAGGTTGCCCTAAGGTCG
>Ga0172382_10006536_pt1 | contig 16888 bp, 7 predicted proteins | sample Leawel138RmetaG_FD_122245 | JGI IMG/M metagenome (GOLD analysis project Ga0172382, IMG submission 122245) | Leachate microbial communities from a municipal landfill in Southern Ontario, Canada - Leachate well 138R metaG | ecosystem: Engineered > Solid waste > Landfill > Unclassified | place...
CATGAAGAGGAGGAAAATATGAATTTCACGAAGTTAGTCAAACCGATTCTTGATTCAAGAGCTTATGATGTATCAAAGTTTGATAATGTTAGAATCTATGATGGTGGAATTAAAGATGAAGTTTTTCCCAAAGATAAGCAAAAATGTTTTCGTGGAGCTTGGTATCATAAAGTCATGTCTTCAAAGGATAAATGGCTTGGTATTGAAGGTTTAGTTCGCTTGGGAGAGTTTACTCCTGATGAGACGAGGTTTAATCTAGATGGCAATAACCGCTACATGGATAACCCTAGTGTTTATATGGGCGGGAATGCAAGAGAAGAAAGCGACGCTGGTTTGGGATTAAATCTTACCTATGAATCTTCTGATACATCAGAAGAATTAAACCTAGGTTCAAAAAAGTTAGCTTACAGACCTTTTTGGCGTTATATTTATAAAGAAACTATTGATTTTAAAGGAAATATCGAAAGGATAAATCGCAATTCATGGAATATCTCTGAGCCGAGAAGTTTGTGTTATTATTATTTTCCTGGCGATTTATTGCGAATGAAAATTTATTCTCCAATTAAGAACTATTTACAATTACGAATTGAAGTAGTTGAAACTACTACAATTCCTAAATATGTTAAACTTAGAGAATCTTATAACTTAAAGGATAATCGACCTAAAGATTTTTATAGTCCGTTATTTATTTCTGATGGACATGGAGATGTTTTAGCTGAATTTAAACGGGTAAATTCCATCGATCAATTTGGTAATGAGGGTTATTATGCCAAAGATACTGACGCAAAAGTATCTGAAGCTATTTGGCATGAGACGTACTTATACCGAGAAATTAATGGAGAGATTTTTAAAGTTCCATTTGATTCTAAAAGACAAATGGTCATGACATGTCCTTCTGACAAAGCTTTTACGATTGAGTATGAGAATGCTTTAGTCGAAAAAGTAACTATTCACCCTGGAGAGGCTAAGGGAACTCAGTATGAATAAGGAATTGTTTAAAAATTTTTATCATCTTAACTCATTCATCTATTTTTCGGAAAATATTGGTGTCTTTTTAACCAATCAAACCAGTTTTGATGATGAGTTTTTTGTTTCGCTAATTAACAAAGATAAATTTACGATAAAAAGAAATAATCAAGAAATTAATTTAAAGTTTTTTACAAACAAGGATATTTTAGAGGATGGATATAAAATATACATCCGTAAAGATAAAATAGTGGAAATTTCTTCAAGTAATAAGCGAGGTTTTATCTACGCAATAAATGCTTTTAATGATTTATGTGAGAAAACTAATTCTGGTTTTAAGTTACCGATTCTATTTATCGAAGATGAACCGAGCTTTTTACATCGCGGGATTATCGAAGGTTATTATGGAACTCCTTGGAGCTTTGAAGAAAGAGAAGATATGGTTGATTTTTTAGTCGACAATCGTTTGAATTCTTATATCTATGCGCCTAAATCAGATATTTATCACCGTGATAAATGGTGTGAACCTTACCCTAAAGAAATCTTTCTTGAACTAAAAAAACTCTATGAATCTTTATCGTTAAACGATATTGAATTCTACTACACCTTATCTCCAGGACATATTAAAGTTGGTGAGTACGCTTTTGATTATACATCTAAGGCTGACTTTGAAAAACTATATCGAAAAATCGATGATTTTATCAATATAGGTGTTAAAAACTTCGGTTTATTGATGGATGATATTGATTATAAAGTGGCTGATTCTCAAAAAGCGAAATTTCCGCGACCTGGACTTGCTCACGCCTATATTTGTAATGAGTTAAATGCGTATTTAAGAAAAAAATTGCCAGAGTTTAAAATGATTATGTGTCCTACAGAATATCATCATATCGGTGAGAGTGAATATCGTAATGATTTAAAAGAAAATCTTGATGATAATATTATTGTGTTTTTTACCGGAGATAATGTTTGTGCTGAAGTGATAACTAAAAACGACCTTATTTCAACTAAACGCGCTTATGAAAAGGAACTCTTTATTTGGGATAACTTTCCCGTGAGCGATTTTACTTACGGTGTCAGAGAGTTTATTGCACCAATTCAAAACCGTTACAATAAAATGCATGAGTATGCACCTGGGTATTTCATCAACCCTTCGATTCATTATCACATTTCAAAAATCGGTATGCAGACAATGGCTGAATATGCTTGGAATTCTGAAGGATATAACAAGGATAGTGCTTTTGAAAGAGCTTTGAAATCTTTAGGTGATGATTTTTATTTAAATTCAAAAAAATTCATTGAGTTTAATTACCCAAATGTTTTAAGTTATGGAAAACTCTTGGAAATGAACGAACTGGTAAATAAACAAGAATATGAAATAATAAAAGATATTTATCAAGATGTTGTTAAAGATGCGGATAATTTATTAAAACTTGACTTGGAGATAATTAAAGAGTTAAAACCTTGGTTATTGAGAGTTAAAGAAGAAGAAAAGATCTTCTTAAAGATTATTGAGGGAAAACTTTTGAAAGAAGAATTATTAGATTTTCTTGAAGATGAGCATTTCTTAGGGATGGAAATCATCGATGTTTTAATCAAAAAATCTAATTTATTAACTGATACAGAATTTGAAGAATTAATAACTAAAAGAAGAGGAAGACCGTGGTATCGGATATTTGAGGAGAAAAGATGGAAAAAATAGTTTATATAGCCTTAGACGAAAGACCGTGTAATTATAAATTTCCTAAAGAAATATTTGTCAGTGACGAGTATGAAATTATTACACCGAGTACAGAAATTATGCCTTATAAAAGAGAACCTGGTGATTTTGCTAAACTGAAAACTTTCTTATTAGAAGAAACTAAAGATGCTTACGGTTTAGTCATCTCAATGGATACGCTTTTATACGGAGGATTAGTACCTTCAAGAATTCACTATCTTGATGAAGAAACGATCAAAGAAAGAATGAGTGTAATTGAAGCTATCAAAGAAAATAATCCTCGGATTATCATCTACGCTTTTCAAATAATCATGAGATGTCCTAGTGGTAATGGAGCGGATGAAGAACCGCTTTATTACAAGACTGAAGGTAAAAAAATTCATTTAAACGGACTTTATACTCATAAAAATCGTTTAGGGATTATCAAACCAGAAGAACGAGCAAATTGGGATGCTTTAAATGTGAATCAAGAGTATTTAAACGATTTTGAATCGCGAAGAAGGTTAAACTTAAAATTAGATTTGCAGGCAATTGATTATGCGAAAAACGATTTATTTGATTTTCTGATTCTTTGTCAAGATGATGCTGGAGAATTTGGTTATCCGGCAATGGACCAAGAAGTTGTAACTGAAAAAATTAAATCAGAAAACTTAAGGATGAAGGTATATGCATATTCTGGAGCTGATGAACTTGGAGTAATAATGGTTTCAAGAATGGTAAATTCTTTGTTGAAGCAAAAACCTAAGTATTATTTAAAGTATCCATCTTTAACTTCAGGAACTGTTGTTCCAGTATTGGAAGATAGATATTTAGATAACACTATCAAATATCAAATTATATCTTCTGGAGGAATTATTGTTTCATCTTTAGAAGAAGCAGATATTGTTCTAGTTGCTTTGATGGGAGCTACAAGAATGTTTCCAACGGTTTATCATAATCAAAGAGATATCGATGTGATGACAAACTTAATCGAAACTTTTGAGTTCATTAACTGGGCAATTACTAGAAAACCGATAATCATTGCGGACTTATTCTATTTAAATTCAGGTTCTTTAGAAGTTTTAAATCTTATCAAAGAAAATAATCTTCTTACTTCCTTAGCTGCTTATGCAGGATGGAATACCGCTAGTAATACTTTAGGAACCTGCATAGCACAAGGTAATCGTTATTTACATAAGGGTTTTGATAACCATCATTTGGCGTTTTTAATAAAGCGTTACATTGAAGATATTGGTTATTGCAATGTGGTTAGAACTAGTGTCACCAAAAAGCTTGATGCTTTAGGAATGAATTATTTTGATGTTAAGGAACAAAAAGGTAAAGCTAGTGATTTGGTTGAGGAAGAATTAAAAGCGTTTATTGATGAACATTTAGATAGTTTAAAAAATAGGTTCGTTATTGAGAATATCAACTTACCTTGGAAGAGGATGTTTGAAGTGGATTTCGATATATCAATTAGGTGAAGCAAATGAAGAAGTTTATTCTAGTAGTTACATTATTGATAACGGCTATTACCCCCTTTACGATAAAAGGGGCTTCTTTAGGTTTTACCAAAGGAACCGTAAATGAATCTGGTAGCTTATTAGCCGGAGTTGATTATGAGAGTTTTTCAGCAGAAACAACGACTGATTATGGTACTATTGGAAAGCAAAATGTATCTTATGTAAAGGCCGGTAGTGAAGCAAAGACCAAAATTGTAACTTGGGCGATGACTACCGAAGATAAAATCACCGGTGGTAATTTAATTCAAATCGCCGAAGATTATGAAACTAACAATCCTAATTTCGAAGTTTTGGCAGCGATTAACGGCGATTATTATAATATGACTACCTTTGAACCAGTTAATGCCCATGTGCATAATGGTATAACAATAAAAAGTCAAAATTTTTCCTTGGATCGCTATTTCTCTGTGGGTTTTACTAATAATGAAGACTTATACATTGCGAATAAAACCAATAAGGTTGAATCTTATTATAGTTTAACGGTTTTAGATAACGGAAAAGTTATTAAGGAAATTGAAATACAAGGTTTTAATCAAATTCCCCAAGAAGAAAATACTTCTGTTTATCATAACTTAATCAGTACAGTAGAATTAACTAATACTGATATTTATTCAGTACAGATTAATAAAAACATCAATTACGGAAGCTATTATTTGTCAGGAACTTTAGTTCAAGAAGAAACTGAGTTAATCGTTGATGATTATAATTTCTCAATTGCGACAAAGTCCTCTGAGTTATCAGACCTGCTTGAGAGTGGGTATGAAATTAGAGTACAAAAATATATGAGTGACGTATATTCTGGTGTAGAAAACATTATCGGAGTCGGTTCACAGCCGCTTGAATCCGGAGTTATTAAAGCTTTTGAGGATATCAATGATCAAAGCGTGAGTTTTGCTCAAGCAAGACATCCAAGAAGTAGTTTTGGTTTTACCCCTGAAGGCGATTTTGTTTTATTGGCAGTTGATGGTCGTCAGGAAAATATGGATGGAGTAAACTTAAGAGAACTAGCTAAAGTCATGGAAAGTCTTGGTGTTGAAAATGCCTTTAATCTTGATGGGGGTGGATCAACGCAATTAGTAATTAAGAATTCTACCGGCTTTGAGTATCTAAACTCACCTTCAGAAAACCGTAGAGTTGCTAATGCGATATTGATTGTTGCGCCTAAGGTTATGGCTCAAGCCACTACAAGTAATCTAAGCTATGATAGTTTTGATTTCTCTTATCTTTTAACTGATGGTACAGCTCAAATGATAGATAAGCGAATATATTTTGATGGGACATTATTGACTGAAGATAGTTTTGAGTTTAGTTTTACCGATTTAAACATGGGTGAAATTTACTCTTTATCAATCGAAGTTGACTACCAAATTGGTGAAAATGTATATACAGCTGTAATTTTGAATAAAAGAGTCAATTTAAAACCCTTTGAAACTGAATATGAAAAACAACCACCAAGCAATTTCTTTTTGGAAATTACACGGAATGATTCGATTAAAGGTTTTGATGTTTTTGTAACCTATGACGACCCTGATAACACTTTGACAAAAATGTATCTTCTCTATGATGAAGAATCAGAAATAATTTCCAAAGCAGTTGGGGGATATCTTTATCAGATGTATAATGCAATAGACGATAAAAATTATAGTTTCAAAATTGAGTATTTTTATCGGATTGACACGATAAACCCTGTATCGGAAATAACCCCTCAAACCTTCTTTTATCGGTATAATTCTGGGGTAAGCGAACCGGTAACTACAACCGAAATTACCACGACATCTAGCAGTGGTGATCTCTCAACAACAGAAGCTGTTGGAGATGATAATACAAGGCTTGATATTTTAGCAATTTTAACGCCAATGATTCTGATTGGAATTGTCGGAATAGTAATGATAATTAAACGAAGAAAATAATTGATTTTTACATAAGCAAATCACTCTAAAAATAGCAGCTTAATAGCCGTGATAAATTCTAGAGTGATTTTATTTTTTTGATGTAAAAATAATCTATTTAGAATTTCTACATATATAATATATATGTTTTTGTGAAAACCTTTACAAAAGAGGTTGACTAGACAAGTAATTTTAGAGTATAATAGATATAATTCAAGAAAACATTCAATTGAATAAAAATTAAAGGAGGTATTTGAATGCAAAGATTTCTCAAACTGTTTACTGTTTTTTCACTGATCTTGATGATGTTTGTTTTTGTAGGTTGTAATGGAACTACAACTGAAAGCACAACAGAAAGTACAACTGAATTAACAACAGATCAAGGTTCAACAACTGGAAGTACTACGGGCACTGTTAATGGTGATACTGTAGCACCAGTGGTTGTCGTTAATCAAGACCCAATTACTATTGAAACTGACTCAAGTTTTGATTACGAAGATTATATTACGGTAAGCGATAACGTAACAGCAGTTGAAAACTTGCAAGTTACAGTAGATGATTGGGGTGGCTATGACATTAGTGTTGATGGCACTTATGCAATTGTAATCTCAGTCGAAGACGAAGCTGGTAATGAATCAACTGCAACATTAAACGTAGTGGTTAAAAGCGATATTCTTGCGCCAATGTTAACAGGGTCTGTTTCGACTCTAACTCATCTAGCTGGTGAAGAAGTTGTTTTAACCAAAGGTTTAACTGGTGTTGATAATGTTGATGGAACTAATATTACTTTCACCGTTTCTGATTTAGGTGATTATAATGTAGATGTTCCGGGAACATATGTTGTAAAAATAGTTTTATCAGATAGTTCTGGTAATACGAGCGCACCAATTGACCGTACTATCGTGGTTGAAGAAGGCTATACACGTGCGGAAATGACATCTTTTGATGGTGACATAATTCGTTACCAAGCTCTTTACAATCCACAAATCATGAATGGACAGACTGCTACTGGATACAACAGTGCATACAATGGTTCATATGTAAATGTCCTATCTAAAGACTACTTAGAATGGATAATTGAATATGCTCCAGAAAGACTTGGGTCAGGAGTTGGTTGGAGTGTTATTGCTGTAACTAACGCAGATGATGAAATCGTGTATGTTAGACATTGGAACAGTGGCGAAGCTTATTTGAATTCTGAAGAAGAACTAGTTTCAGTTCTTGCAGAAGATTGGTCAACTGGATCTAATAGATCTTGGTCAATTACTGTTGGCGAACAAGTCATCCCAATGACAAACGCTAGATATGGTTCTGGTGAAATGGGAATGATGATGGCTAACATCAATCAATGGGTACCCGAAGATGGACATGTATTTATTTTCTTAAATTGGACCGACGCTGCTGTTGAAGAAGACGTATTAGTAGCTAAATCCAATACACCGGACATGCCAAGATCAATGGGTGCTAATTACATCATGACATCCGATGAAGATGGCGATGAAGTAATGGATTATGCATTAGGAAGAACATTAGAAATTCTTAACCCTGAATTAAATGATGATGATGTAAGAATGAGTTTTGACAGTGAAAATCCATTCCCAATCATTACCGTTCCTAGCCTTAGATACGTAGCTTCAGGTGGTGTTTGGAAAGAACGCTATCAACAAACTGTTTACTTAGATAAATACACAACTGAAAATCCTTACAATCCGCTTGATGGAATCATCGCAAATGACGGAACTGGAAATGACATAACTGATCAAGTAACTTACAAGATTTATCGCTATCAAACAGCGCAAATCGCTTACGATGTTCATGTTTCATTACCAATAACTGATCCTAAATGGGCTGAGTTGGTAGAAACTCCATGGTCATTGAGCGAAAATGAAGTTACTTTAGAAAGTATCTTAACTCCAGAAAACAATGGTATTTACTTTGTTGTTGAATATCAAGTAACAGCTAATGGACATACAGATACAGCTTATAATTTACTTAAAGTTGCTACACATTCACCTGATTATATTGAGTTATATGATGAATCAGATACAGTATACTCAAAAGTTATGGGTGTAGAACAAAGATTAGAAATGAATCCTGACTTAGTACAATTTGGTCCATTTGATAAAACAGACAGAGGAATCATTTATGAAGCTGATTTCTATACTGCTTTAGCTGAAAAACCAGTATTAACTGAAGGTGTAATCGTAGTTTTAGATGAATACTATCAAATTCAAACTTTAAGAATCGCTAATGGAATCTATATGGAACTAGACAGCGATGGAAATGAAGTTGAAGTTACCTTTGATTCAACTCATCTATTAGACGGAATAACTGTACCAAGCAATGGATACTTATTAATTTATCCAAAAGGCTTAGATAATATGGTTATCAACAAAGCGATGAAAGCTTTCCATGACTATGACTATCTTGGCGATAACACTGATATGGAATATATCAATGGTTTCGTAGAAGTAGCTTTAGTTATCAAAGAAGTACAAGAAGTTTCAACATTAAAAATTAACGATGAAACTGCAACTATTACAGTTACTGGTGTTACATCAAATGTTGAAGTAATTACTAATGATAAACAAGCTTTAGTACATGATCCGGCTTTAGGTGGCGCAGGATTCAGACAAGGTTCTGGAAAAGTTTACCTATATGACGATGATATGTATGAAGCTTTCTTACAAGATTCTCAAGTTGTTAGTTCATTTACAGACTTAGCTAATAACCTTGGTGTTCCTTGGTTTAATAACGGTGTCGTAATGATATTTGACGAAACTGGAGAATTTGTTCTAGCACGTTTAGGCGTAGGTGTAGCAGCTGAAGTTCACGCTGATGGTACATTCGCTTTTGGTGCAGAAATTACTAATTGGGACGTAACTTTATATAAAGATGATAATGAAAATGCTCATGGCATGTTGCTTAATATTCTTGATGATGTTCCTGTAGGCGGATATTTCATTATCTTCCCAACAACCGGAGTTACTACTGAAGCTCGTAATCTAGCTGTTGAGTTAGTTTGGAATTCAGCTTATCCTGGTGGTGGAGCAATCGTTGATATCAACGCAGACCCAGCACCAACAAGCCCTGAAACTTTAGGCTTTGACGCAACTACTTTCAACGCAGCATACTTCGCTGATTTAGCAATTACTAGTGATTATGTAGCAACAATCGTAGATAAAGTAGCTAAGCTTGAAAGTCCAATTATTTCTCTTGATGGAAACATTCTTTCATGGGAAAAAGATGTTAATGCAGGAAGCTATAACTTATACTATGATGGTGTTTTAGTAGGGGAAGATGTTGGAACTTTAGCAGAAGATGAAGTTACATTTGAATTAGACCTTGCAACAATTCTAGCTGAAGAAGGAACTTATGATGTTCAATTAAGAGCAATAACAGCTGATCAAGAAGTAGCTTCAACTTCAGTTTTAGGAAATGCTATTAGCTTTACAGTTGAAAGACTTACTACTCCAACTAATTTTGTTAGAGCAGATAATATTCTTTCTTGGGACGCAGTAACAGGAGCAACAAAATACTATGTTTCAATCAATGAAGCTGAATATATCGAAGTAACCGAACCTCAAGTAACATTACCTGATGAAGATATTATTAACGGTGTTGTTGTAAAAGTATATGCGGCTGGTTCAGAAACTTTATTTGATTCATTAGTCGCTGAATATACTCTAGTTGTTGAAGTTATCCCTATGGAAGTAGAAATGGGAGCTTATACATTACCGATTAAGGAATTTACAGTTGCTTCATGGATGCGTTATGTAGACGCTGGCGATGTTGGCGCGCAATGGATTGATGCATTTGTAGTTGTTAATGACGCTGAAGATTTCTTAACTTTAGATGATACAACAAGAGTTTTCGCTGGTGGATATGCAGTAGTATTCGATTCAGCGATGAATATTAAATACATTATTGACCGTTGGGCACATGAATGGGATTCAACTAATGGTTGGACAACTAATGATGGCGGTTGGACTTACGCAGCTAACTTTTATGTTTCTTACTTCCGTCCATATCTAGCAGAAGGCGACAAGATTTTATTTGCTAGTCAATTTACTACTGGATTAGAAGAAGGAACTTGGAGAAACTACTTTGGTAATGCACTTATCTATGATTTAGGCGTTGTTACAACTGATCATAGAGATGTTGTTTTAGCTAATGCAATTGATCCTACAACAGTAGAAGTAATTATCAGAGAACAAGTAACTACAAAATCAGTTTCTTTAGGAATCAATGATTTACCATTAGTAACATTTGAATTTGATACTTGGATGAACTATATCGATCCACTAGGTAGCAATGATGTAGGCGCTGCTAATGTTGACGGTATTATCATGGTTGAAGGCGTTAATGATATTGCTGCTTTAGATGACAATGAACTTATTTTTGCTGGCGGTTATTCAGTGTTATTAGATAGCGATATGAATATTAAATATATCGCTGACCGTTGGGGACATAAATGGGATGCTACCAATGGTTGGACAACTGATGAAGCTGGTTGGGTATATGGTGAAAAACATTATGCTTCATATTTCAAACCATATTTGGCAGAAGGCGATATCTTAATCTTAGCTAGTCAATATAAGGGAAGTTTACCAGCTGGTACTTATAGAAACTACTTAGGGAACGCTGTTATTAAAGACTTAGGTAAAGTCGCTAGTGATCATAGAGATGTTGATTTGACAACCGCTATTGATCCAACAACTGTTGCTATTACCATCAAAGAAACTACTTCAGTTTTAAGACTTGGCAACGCGGTTTTGGATTACAGAGAATTTGACTTTGACAGTTGGATGACTTATGCACAATCTGATCCAGGCGCAGATGGAATCTATGGCCTTGTTTATGTTACGGGAGTAGAAAATATTTCCGCTTATCAAGAAGCAGATCGTATTTTCGCTGGTGGTACAGCAATATTATTAGATTCAAGTATGAATGTTAAATATGTTGTTGACCGTTGGAGTAACGAATGGACTCAAGCTGATGGTTGGACTAAAGTGGGACCAGCCGGAGACTGGGCTTACGGGGCTAACGTATATGTTTCATATATTTCAAGTCTTGTAGAGACTGGTGATATCTTGATTTTTGCTGGTCAATATGAAAGAGGTCTTACTACTGGAGCATCTTATCGTGATGTTGTTGGAAACCAAATATTATCTGACTTAGGTGTTGGAATCTATACAGGTGACCATCGTACAGTAACAGATTTAACTACAGCAATTGATCCAAGTTTAGTAACAATCAATGTTGTTGAATTAAGTTAATATAAATGTATGGTAAGGAATAAGTCGGGATTAACCTGGCTTATTCCTAAGCCATGCTTAAACAAAAGAAAAAGAAGGAATCAAATGAAATTAGAAAAATTTTACAATAGCATAATTTTTAAAATCTTTGATTTTGTCTACAATCTTGTAATTTTCAATATTTTCTTTATTTTGACTATTATTTTAGGTTTGGGTATATTCAGTTATATGCTCGGATTTATTACCTTGGTTTTAGCGATTAAAGCTTTGGATGACGATATCAATTTTTCGATCGTTAAAAGGTGGGTAATAAGCCTAAAGATGCATTTTTTTAAAGCTTTGAAAATATCGATATTCTACACAATATTTTTAGGGCTCTTTATTTTTGATGTACTATTTTTTAATATTTTAATCCAAGAACAGAACTTAGTTATTTATCAGGTTTTATATTATCTGTTTTTGGTGCTTACGGTTGTTTTTCTCTTTGCGACGATAAATGCGGCTTTCGTATATGTTTATTTTCCGCATTTGTCGGTTAGAAAAATCATTAAATATTCATTTGTTTTAGTTCAGTTGATACCGATTCCGGCATTGTTTTTAATCTTGGGAATTGTTATCTCAGTATTTTTATTTTATGTATTCCCCTTTGCTTTACTGTTTGTTTGGTTTTCTCTGTTGTTTTATGGTTTTCATAAACTTATTAAGAAAACCTACCTTAAATTGACTTTTACCCATAGCAAACCGCTTAGCATTGAATAACTCAAGACTTTTTAGGAGATGAAGATGAAGAAAAGAATCATAATTATTGCTAATATCTTAATATTTTTAACCCTTTCTGTAGCGCTATTATTTACTGTGAATAAAGAAAAACCAGTAGTTAGTGCTTATACTGGTTTAGACTATTCGATTCTTGATGGAAGTGTTAATGACTATGAAAATTACCTAGATGAAGCTTCGGCTAATTATCCTGATAAGCAGATAGTTATCGATGCTACAGATTACGCTAATGTTGTTAATACACTAAATCTTGAACAGGTTGAAGAAAGAAGTTTCGCTTCAGAAACAGGACTTTATATACCGGAGACAGTTGATGTCTCTTGGCAATTTAACGTGGAGACAGCTGGTTACTATAACATTAAAGTCAGATATGTAGCCACTGAAGGTAGAAGTTCAGAGATTTCTCGAGGTATAAAAATAAATGGTGAATATCCGTTTTTAGAAGCTGATAATTTCGTTTTATCACGAATTTGGGAAGATGAATTTGATGTTGCTTCAAAAAGAGTTGATGGGAATCACGACATCAAGCCAAAACAAATTGAAAAAGCAAGATGGAATGAAGAAACAATCAGTGATGATGTCGGTTATTATGAAGGAAAATCTTATTATTTTTATTTTAACTCAGGAATAAATGAAATTACTTTTGTTCAAGACCGTGAACCAGTTTTAATCTCAGAAATCATTATTTTTCAAGATGATATTGATAAAAGCTATGATGAAGTTTATCAAAATTATCTTGAATCTGGATATAAAAAGATCACCAACGCAGAAATTCCTATGGGATATGTAAAAGTTCAAGGTGAAAATTCTTATGAAAAGTCAACCGCTATTCTTTCTCCTGCAGCTAACTGGAGTTCTTATCGTATTGATCCTTTTGAAAGGTTTATCATGCGTTACAACACCATTGGCGGAAACACTTGGAGAATTGCTGGAGATTGGATATCTTGGCAAGTAGAGGCCCCAGAAAGCGGTTTATATCAAATAACTTTTAAATCAAATCAAAATTTTAAACAAAATACTGTTAGTTCAAGAATATTAAAAATCAACGGAGAAGTTCCTTTTGCCGAAGCGAGAAATATTGCCTTTGATTATGATGGTGATTGGCAAAATGTAACTTTGGGCAATGGTGAAGAGGCTTATTGGTTTTATTTAGAAAAAGGTCTGAATGAAATCAGCATGCAAGCTACTATCGGTATTTATAATAATGTTGTTAAAGAAATTGAATATGCAATTCAATTGTTAAATCGAATTTATCGTCAGGTAGTAATGATTGCAGGAACAAATCCTGATCAGTATCAAGATTATATGTTCCATCAAAGAATCCCTGAATTATCTGATTACATCGATAACTCGATTTCTTATATCGAGAGTGCTAAAGCAGAAATGAAGAGTATTAATGAAAAAAGCAGTTCTTTAGTAGCTACTTTGGATCGGGTTTTATATCAATTAAATAAGTTCCAAGAATCAGAAAAAAACATTCAAATTGGCTTGAATGAATTAGATGATAACATCTCGGCTTTAGGAACATGGGTTACTTCGATTTCTGAACAACCTTTAGCAATCGATTCGTTTTATATCCACGGTGAAGATGTAAAACTGCCTAAAGCTTCGACAAATTTCTTCCAAAAATTATGGCACGAGATTGTAATGCTATTCGGTAGTTATAGTTCAAACACTTCACTAAAGAGCAATGTTGAAGTTGATGGTCCTACCATCACAGTTTGGATCATGAGCGGTCGCGATCAAAGTCAGCTTTTAAGACAGATTATCGATGAACAATTTACCGTTCAAAAGAATATTAACGTTGAATTGAAATTAGTTACTACAACCGCACTTCTACCAGCAACTTTATCTGGCAATGGTCCTGATGTAGCCATTGGAGTAGTGCAAAATATTCCTGTTAACTGGGGAATTAGAAATGCGGTAGTTGATTTAAGTACTTTTAGCGATTATGAAACGTTTAGTCAAAATTTTCATGAGAGCGCAATTGTACCATTTGCTTTTAGAGACAGCGTCTATGCACTTCCAGACACTCATGACTTTTTAATGACTTTTGTTAGAAGTGATATCGTGGAAGAATTGGATATTACCGTACCAAAGAATTGGGATGAAGTAATCGATTTAGTTCCTTCATTACAAAGACAGTATTTGGATTATTATTTACCAAATACAAAAGGTAATTTAAGTACTTTAATGTATGCGATGATTGTTCAAAACGGTGGTTCTTTATATGAAGAAGATGGTAGAAGAACCTTACTTTTAGAAGAAAATGCAATGAACGCATTTATTGATTTCACAACATATTTTAGTGATTTTGGTTTCGAGATTTCCGCTAATTTCGCTAATAGATTCCGTAGTGGTGAAATGCCTTTAGGAGTATTCAATTATAGTTTATACAATACTTTATCAGTTTTTGCCCCGGAGATTAAAGGCCAGTGGGAGTTTGCTCCACTACCGGGATATGAAAAAGATGGTGTTATCAATAACCAATCGACTTCAACCGTAACTGGTTCGATAATTTTGGAGCAATCTGATGAAAAAGAAGCAAGTTGGGAGTTTTTAAAATGGTGGTTAGGCGAAGAAGCGCAAACTGCTTATGGACGTGGAATGGAAGCGATTTTAGGTTCTGCAGCAAGATATCCTACAGCGAATCTAAACGCTTTTGAAAACCTTCCTTGGTCAGCTAAAGATTATTTGATGTTAAAGGAACAAAGAGATAATACAGTTGGCGTACCAACAGTACCGGGAGATTATATAATCGGACGTTATATCGACAACGCTTTTAGAGCGACGATTAATGATCGAACTAATCCCAGAGACAATCTTTATGAGTATGCTACTAAGATTGATAGAGAATTAGAAAGAAAACGCGAAGAGTTTGGATTGGATTAGGAGTAATAGATGAAAGTTAACGACTTACAGACAGCAAAACCATTTGTAAAGCCTTCACTTAGAAAGCGAATCAAGAAGAATAGAGTATACTATTCGATGATCGCTCCTTTCATGCTGGTTTTTACTGTCTTTACAATCCTACCAGTATTAATGAGTTTTCTTTTAAGTTTTACTTCATTTGACATGTTGCAAGCACCAAAGGTAATTTGGTTGTCAAACTATATAAATCTGTTCTTAAATGATGATGTTTTCTTAATCGCCTTAAAGAACACATTAATTTTAGCTTTTATTACTGGACCTATCTCTTATTTAATGGCATTTGTTTTTGCTTGGTTAATCAATGAATTACCACCAAAGATTAGATGGTTTATGGTGTTAATCTTTTATGCACCATCGATTTCTGGTTCAGCTTATCTATTATGGTTATTAATTTTTTCATCAGATATGTATGGAATTTTAAATGCATACCTAATTGATTTGAATCTAATTAATACCCCAATTTTGTGGTTAGAAACCCCAAAATATGCTTTATTCATTCTAATCATTGTTCAATTATGGTTGAGTTTAGGGGTTTCATTCCTAGCTTTTATCGCCGGTCTTCAAACTGTTGATAGAACTCTTTATGAAGCCGCAGCGGTCGACGGTATTAGAAACCGTTGGCAAGAATTATGGTATATTACTTTACCGCAAATGAAATCGCAATTAATGTTTGGTGCGGTAATGCAGATTACCAATGCTTTAGGAATTGGTATGGTCTCGGTGAGTTTGCTGGGATTCCCTTCGGTGGAATACAGCGGACATACAATCGTAACGCATTTGCTTGATTTTGGTTCTGCCAATTCAACACGTTTAGAAATGGGCTACGCATCAGCTATCGCAACAGTTCTCTTTGTATTGATGCTTGGGTCTAACCTCTTAGTTCAAAAAATTATAAAGAGGGTAGGTACTTAATATGGCGAAGAACAATAAAACTAGAGAAGAAAAAGCAGTTATTATAGATGCATTAAAACAAGATGAAATGAACTGGATTCGCCAGAAAAAAACGAAGATGAAAAAATATCGCAAGGTTAGATTAAGCCGTTCTGTTGGTGGCGATATTGGTTTATTAATCGTGCTATTATTATTTGGAATTTTCAGTGCTTATCCCTTGATTTTCACAATCACAAATTCTTTAAAGGGCCTTGATGAAATTTTTGTTTTTCCACCGAGATTGTTTCCAAGAAATATTACTTTTGAAAACTTTGTCGATTTATTTAACTTAATCGGAAATACGCAAATTCCTATCAGTAGATATTTTGTTAATACTTTAACTATTACTTTGTTTGGAACGGTTGGTCATGTATTCTTAGCTTCACTTTGTGCTTATCCCCTTGCCAAACATTCATTTCCAGGAAGACATCTAATCAATCAGTTGATTGTTTATTCTTTGATGTTTTCAACTGTAGTAACACAAATTCCAACTTATATGATTGTTAGTTGGTTGGGTTTAATCGATACTCATTTAGCAATAATCATTCCTGCTTGGGGCTTTACACTTGGACTTTTCTTAATGAGACAGTTCATGGTTACTATTCCTGATGAATTGTTAGAAGCCGCAAGAATTGACGGTGCTAATGAATATCAAACCTTTTTCCATGTGGTTATGCCTCTGGTAAAACCAGCATGGTTAACATTAATTATTTTGTTGTTCCAACAATTATGGGGCATTGACGGAGGAAACTATATTTTCACAGAGAATTTAAAACCGTTATCCTATGCGTTAAGCCAGATTGTTGCCGGTGGTGTTGCTAGAACCGGAACAGCTGCCGCTGTTACGGTAATTATGTTAATAGTACCGATCACAGTCTTTATAATCAATCAATCGAAGATGCTAGATACTATGGC
>Ga0172382_10006537_pt1 | contig 16884 bp, 15 predicted proteins | sample Leawel138RmetaG_FD_122245 | JGI IMG/M metagenome (GOLD analysis project Ga0172382, IMG submission 122245) | Leachate microbial communities from a municipal landfill in Southern Ontario, Canada - Leachate well 138R metaG | ecosystem: Engineered > Solid waste > Landfill > Unclassified | place...
AACACGCCGCCCGAAACGCTGCGCCAGCGCGTCCTGAAGCATGGCATGACAGTGGAGGACGCCATAGCTTGCAACCGCCTGCGCCCACATCGCAAGGCGAAGCATTATTGGTTTCGGGGACGCTGGCTGTCCATCCGCGAACATGCGGAACTGACCGGCCTTCCGCAGACATCGCTTCGCAGCCGCATATCCGGTTCCCGCATCATGGAAGCAGCCGAGGCACGGGCAGCGAATGCCGCTTTCCGCGATCCTCCACGCCATGCCTGCCTGCTGACCTATGCGGGCCGGACCATGACCATTGCCGATTGGGCGCGGGAACTTGGCATCAGCCAGAAGACGCTGGCCGCCCGCGTGGGGCATTATCAATGGCCCGTTGAAAAGGCCCTGACCACGCCGCTGGACCCCATCCGCGTCCAAGTCCACGTCCGCCGCCGCAATAGCATCATCATCCGCCGCATCGCCTCCACCTTCAAGCCCAGCGCCACCATGACCGGGGGGTATGCCGGAACTTTCGCCAATCCCTTGGGGACCGGCGTGGGGAGGCACGCGCATCATCTTCAATCAGGGGAAACGGCATGACCATCATCACCGTGGCCGATGCCAAGGCCCATATGAACATCACCAGCGATGCAGACGACACCCTGATTGCCGACAAGATCGCCGCTGCCGAAGGCTGGATTGCGCTCTACATTGGGACCGCGCTGGACGATGCCGAGACGTTCCCGGACGGCACCCCCGAACCGCTTAAGGAAGCGACCCGGCAGCTTGTCGCCCATCTCTATGAGAACCGGGAAGCCACGATTGTCGGGCTGAACATGGTGGACGTGTCGCCCGGCCTGTTCGCCCTGATGGCCCCTTATCGCGATTGGGCGTTCTGATGAGTGCCCAGCTATCCCGCCTGTCCAAACGCCTTGCGGCCATCCCCAAGGCCGTGCGTTCCGCCGTGCATCCGTCCCTGATCCAGTCGGGGGAGGAACTGGCCCAGCGGATGCGGCACCTTGCCCCCGAAGACACCGGGGCGCTGAAGGACAGCATCGCCGTCACCCCGCCCGGACAGTCCACGCCGCCCTATAGCCAGCCGGGCGGTTCCACCGTCGCCCGTGACAATCAGGTATTGGTGACGGCGGGCGGTAGCGACGTGCGTTATCCCCATCTTGTCGAATACGGCACGGCGGACGCCCCGGCACAGCCCTATTTCTGGCCAGCGTATCGCCTCACCCGGAAGCGCATCGCCAACCGCGTCAAACGGGCCATCCGCAAGGCCGTGCGGGAGGCGCGATGATGGAACCCAGCCTTGCCCTTCAGAAAGCCGTCCGCGCCCGGCTGATCGGCACCCCCGCCGTGACGGCCTTGGTGCCCGCCGCCAACGTGCTGGACAAGAACAGCCGCCCGGAAGTCTTCCCGTCCATCATCATCGGGGAGGCCCAGACCGTGCCGGGCGACGGCCTGATGCGGCATCGCCATGTCGTCTATTCGGACCTGCATCTGTGGGCGACCGAACCGGGGCTGGCCTTCGTGAAGGGCGTGGCGGGCGCACTATGGGGCGCGTTTCGGACGCCCTTCTACACCATAGACGGGCACCCCGTTGCCGACCTGCATATCACCTCCAGCCGCTTCATCCGCGACCCCGATGGCCTGCATTCGCATGGCATCATCAGCGTGGAAGCCCAGCTTGTGGAGCTTGTGCCATGAGCATCACCGCCGAACGGCTCCGCGATCTTGCCCACTATGACCCGGAGACGGGCGTCATGCGCTGGCGCGTCAACCGCGACCGGGCTGGCAACGCCAAGGCCGGGGATGCCTTGGGCCACCCGGATAAGGACGGACACCTACGCGCAAAGGTGGATGGCCGCAGCTATTACATCCACCGGCTGGCCTTCCTCTACATGAACGGGGACTGGCCCGCTGCCCAGATTGACCATCGGGACTGCAACCCAGCCAACAACGCATGGGAAAATCTGCGCCCGGCAACGCAGTCCGAAAATCAGCGCAATCAGAGCGTGGCGAAGAATAATCAGCTTGGCGTCAAGGGCGTCCGCAGGTTCCGCGACAAATACCGCGCCGCGATTACCGTCAACGGGAAGACCCAGCACCTTGGAACCTACGCCACGGCTGAAGTTGCCCATGCTGTCTATCGCCGGGCTGTCCGCGCCCAGCATGGCGAGTTCGGGAGGGCCGAATAATGCGTGGCGGAAAATTGGACCGCAGCATCACCATCGAGCGCGTCACAACGACCGTGGACGACTTCGGCACCCCCGTTTCGGGTTGGGCCACCGTCGCCACCGTGCGGGCGCAGCGCATCCAGTCCACCACGGAAGAGTTCATGCGGGCGTTCGGGGCCAGCAGCGAAACCGCCGTGATATTCCGCATCCGGCACATGGACGGCCTGACCCTTGCCGATCGCGTGAAGGAAGGTTCCGCCATCTTCAACGTGAAGGAGATCAAGGAACTTGGACGGCGCGAAGGGCTGGAACTGCGCTGCATGGCGACGGGGGGATGAACCGTGGCCATCGTCATCCGCAGGAAGCCCAAGGCTCCACCGCCTGACCCGCTTGTTTCCAAGCCCCGCCGCAGCGGGCGCATCCGTATCCGCAAACGGCGGCCAAGTGATTGCACCCGTGACACTGATTGCATCGCCAATGCGTTCCCGGACATCCCGGACCCGTTCGGCTATGGGCAGCGGGCTGTCGATTTCCTTCGCGGCCTGAAGCACCCCAAGTCCCGCCTGCCGGGCCAAGCCTTCCAGCTAGACCCGTGGCAGGAAAAGATTGTCCGCCAGATTTATGGCCCGTGCGACAAGTTCGGCAATCGCATCATCCAGTCCGTTGTCATCATGGTGCCCCGTGGCAACCGGAAGACCAGTCTGGCCGCTGCCCTGACCCTGCTGCACACCATCGGCCCGGAAGCCGTGCCGGGCGGCGAAGTCCTGCTAGCCGCAGCCGATCAGAAACAGGCCAAGATTGGATTGCAGGAAGCCATCGGCCTTATTCAGGCCGGGGAGCATGAATTGTGGCGCAAGGGACAGGGCAATGTCCGGTTCGACGCCGCCCATCAAATCAAGCTCCAGGAATATAAAAACCGCATCAGCTTCCCGAACGGTTCATGGCTGGAAGCCCTGTCCAATGACGCGGGAACCCAGCATGGCCGCACCCCCGTCTTTGCCCTGTGCGATGAAATCCACGCATGGCGGAAGCGTGACCTGTGGGACGTGATCGACACCGGCCTTGCCAAGGTGGACAACAGCCTGCGCATCACCATCACCACGGCAGGCCGGGGGCAGGAGAATGTCGCCTTCCAAGTCATCGACTATGCCCGCCGCGTGGCGCGGGGCGAGATCGACGACCCCAGCACCTTGGCCGTCCTGTATGAGACGCCCGCCGATGCGGACTGGCAGGACGAAAGCCTGTGGCACCTTGCCAATCCGGGCCTTGCCCATGGCTATCCCAGCCTGTCGGGCCTGCGCCGCATCGCCCGTGCCGCAGCCAACAGCCCAGCCGACCGGGACGCCTTCCGACAACTGCATCTGAATGTCTGGCTGGGCCATAGCTCCACGCCCTTCGTGGACATGCCCATCTATGACATCGGGGCCAGCCCCTTCGATCTGGCCGAGCTGGAGGGCGAACCCTGCTGGCTGGGCGTGGACCTGTCGAGCAATTCGGACCTGACAGTCATCGTCGCCGCATGGCGGGACGGCAATGGCGGCTATATCGTCCACCCTTGGTTTTTCTGCCCGGAAGATAATCTGCAACGCCGTGCCGACCGGGATGGCGTTCCCTATCCCTATTGGGCGGAACAGGGCTTCATCGAACCGACGCCGGGCAATGTCGTGGACTTCCGGCATGTGGAAGACACCATCCGCGACCTGTGCCAGCGGTTCGACGTGCGGGAAATCGCCTTCGACCCGCACCTTGCCCGCAACATGCTGAACAACCTGTTGGAGGATGGCTTTCCCGCCGTCGAGATGCGGCAGGGCTGGATAACGATGGCCCCGGCCATCAAGGAACTGGAACGGGCCATCATCGCGGGCAAATTCCAGCATGGCGGGCATCCCGTCCTGCGCTGGAACTTCGACAATATCGCTGTCGAAACCGATAAGGCGGGGAACAAGTCCTTCCACAAGGGCAAGAGCCGGGACCGCATCGACGGCGCTGTTGCTTCCGCCATGGCCGTCGCCCGTGCCGCGACCGGGGAAGACACCCGATCAATCTACGAAACCGATGACCGGGCCGATGGCCTGTTGATTTTCTAGGGGACGCATCATGGCCACTGAAACAGAACAGCTTGTCGTTTCCCTTGAAGCCCGCATCCGGGATTTCGAGCGCAATTTCCAACGCGCCAACCGGGCGGCGAATGACAATTTCGGCAAGATCGAGAACCGCGCCCGCGTGTCCGCCCGCCGCATGGAAAAGAGCATGGCGGACGCCGCCATGGGCATGGGCAATCGCCTGAAGGGGCTGGCCGGTTCGCTGGCCGCTGCCTTTTCCGCCCGCGAACTGATTTCCCTGACGGACAGCTACACCCGGTTCCAGAACAGCCTTCGCGTGGCGGGCGTGGAGGGCGCGAACCTGAAGCTGGTGCAGGATCAGCTATTCGCATCGGCGCAGCGATATGGCGTGGAACTGGAAACGCTGGGCCAGCTTTATGGCCGGGCATCGCAGGCCGCCACTACACTGGGGGCATCGCAAAGCGATCTGCTGAAGTTCACCAACAACATATCGGCGGCGGTGAAGGTGCAAGGCGGTTCCGTTCAGCAGGCATCGGGCGCGCTGCTGCAATTGTCGCAAGCCCTGCAAAGCGGGACCGTCCGGGCCGAAGAGTTCAATTCCATCAATGAAGGGCTGTTCCCGGTCCTTCAGGCCGTCGCGGCGGGCAATGAGCGGTTTGGCGGTTCCGTCGCCAAGCTCCGCGCCGAAGTCATGGCCGGGACCGTCTCCAGCCGGGAGTTCTTCGAGGCGTTCCAAGCTGGTGCGCCCATGCTGGAGGAACGCGCCGCCAAGTCCGTGCTGACCACCAGCGCCGCGTTCCAGACCCTTCGCAATGCCATGGTCCAGTATTTCGGGGAGGCCGATCAGTCCAACGGCGCGACCGCCGCCCTTGCCGAAGCCATCAAGATGCTGGCTGACAATCTGGACATCGTTATCCCGGCCATCGCCACCCTGTCCGCCGCGCTGGGCATCGGCTTCGTCGTCAATGCCGCCCGTGCTGCTGTTGCTGCCCGTGGCGTGGGCGGCGCACTGCTGGGGGCGTTCGGCGGCCCCGTAGGCATCGCCATCACCGGCATCACCGTCGCCCTTGTCGGGCTGGCATCCGAAACCGCGAAGACGCGGGCCGCTCTTGATGGCGTGGAGGCCATCACCAGCGATGCCGCCCGTGCGCTGAATGATGCGCGGGGCAAGGCGGACGGCGCTGCCACGGGCGTCCGGGGCGTGGGCACCGAAGCCGCCGCATCGGAAACCAAGGTGCGGTCCTTCGCCGGGGCCGTGGGCGAAGCGGCGCAGGAATTGTATAATCTGGCTCGCGCCCGGCAGGCGGCCTTGATTTCCGATCTGGAGGCCAAGCGCCAGCAGGCCAGCGTCCAGTATAGCGACCTTTGGAGGCAGACCCGGCGCGGCCTTGATGCCCGCGTGGAAGGGGACGGTTCCATCCGCCACGCGATCTTGAGCCTTGACGGATGGGTTGCGGATTTCACCCGGCTGGGCCGTTCCATCGGCGTGCTGGAAAACCCGGAAGCCGAGCTTCAGGAGGGCATGACCCAGCTTCGGGGGGCCATGGCAGACTATGATGCTGCGATTGCCGACGCATCCCGCAATCTGGAGCGGTTCGCCACCAACCCCCGCGCCCCAGCCGCATCGGGGGGACGGCCCACCGGCACCGGGCGGACCCGCACCGGCAGGACCGATGCCGAGCGGGCGGCGGATGCCGAAAAGCGCCTTCAGGAACGCATCCAGCAGGCCACCGATGATTTGCGGCTTCAGCTTCGCCTTGCCGATCTACGCGCCGAAGGGCTGGACGTTCAGGCGGACAAGGAACAGGCCATCGCCAACATCCGCCAGCAATTCCCCGAACTGGTGAACACCGAAAACGCGGCCTTGCGGGAACAACTTGCCCTGATGGAAGGGCTGGCCATCGCCGCCGTGGACCGGGCCGAAGCCCACCGGCTGGCGCAGGAGGAACAGGACCGGCAGGACCGATATGCCGATATTGTCGGGGATGGCCGGAACTTCATCCGCGATCAGGGCAACGAGTTGCAGGCGATGGGCATGGACCCGCAAGCCGCATCCGCCTTCCGGCATGAACAGGACATGCTCAATCAGGCCCAGCAGCAGGGCATTGAACTGACAGCAGGCCAGCGCGCCGAGATCGCCCAGCTTGCCCAAGGCATGGCTGCTGCCGAAGCCGCCACCACGGCCTTTGCCCAAGCCCAGCGCAACGCCGCCGAGCTATCGCGGTTCTTCGGGGACAGTGCCGTGGACGCCCTACATGGCGTCATCACCGGCACCAAGAGCGCCCGGCAGTCCATACTCGATATGACCAGCGCCCTTATCAAAATGGCCCTGCAAGCCATGATCCTGAACAGCGGCCCGATGGCCGGGCTGTCCATCGGCGGCGGGGGAGGCTTCGGGGCCATCCTTGGCGGCATCGGCAAGATATTCGGCTTTGCCGAGGGCGGCCATATCCGGGGACCGGGCACCGGGACATCGGACAGCATCCCCATCATGGCCAGCAACGGGGAATATGTCATCAACGCCAAGGCCACCCGGAAGCATCTGCCCCTGCTGGAAGCCATCAACAGCGGGAAGGCCCCGGCCTTCGCCACGGGCGGCAGGATCGGCGCGAACCTGTCCAACACCTATGCCCCCAGCGTCAACGTGAACGTGTCGGGCGGACAGGACGCCCGTGTTGCCCGTCAAATCGCTGATGCCGTGGGGCAGGCCCTTGATAGCCGACGCCCGGATACCTTCCGCCGTTCCGAAGCCCAGCAGCTTGCCAAGGCCCAGACCGCCATCAGCCGAGCTGGGACACGCAATAATTAGCTATGCTGGGCATTGGATCGCATGGTCATGATGGCAGGCGTAGGTTCCGCCATCATGGTGCAACGCCAACCAAGATGATTGGCACGGCTGGAATGCCGCGCCCTTGCCGCATCAGATTGAACAAATCGCGTTCATAGTAAGGGACACCCGATGACATTTCCCGTTCCATCGACTTCATCGGAACGACTTCAATTCCAACATCAATGTCATCGCTGATGAAGAAAGACATATGCTTCACAAAAAGATCATGGGCGACAAAAGCATATTTTCCGAACTGAATTTCAACTGCAACGCGATCTTTCACGAAATCGGTTTGGTTATAGGTCATGATCGGTTCAAGCCCTTTGGCTTCGATCATTTCCTTCTGTTCCGCTGGAGATAGCTGCATGATTTCGCGAAGCAATGTCGTATCTTCAGCAAGCCAGTTGGTAACGCGCCGTTCTGTCCAATCGTGATCTTCGAACAGCCGTTTGAACTCACGGTTCATATCGGTGGGCGAATACAACGTCCGCCCTTCCTTCCGAGCTTCGGCGGACGCCTTCGTTCGACATTTCTCCGCGTCGAGCGCAGCGATTACCGCTTCAAACTCATCCCAAATCTGTGGTTTGTGATACTTGATGAACTCGAAGCCATTCAGATGCGAATAATACTGGACAATTTGCATCAGTGACCGCCCTTGGGCAGCGTGGGGTCATAAACTGGTTTATTCATCGGACGGGTCTTCAGCGTTCCAGCCCTAAGTGCGTGAACGCGATCCCATGCAGTATCCACATATTCTTGCACTACATCGCATCCGTAGCCGACGCGATCATGCATTGCCGCTGCAACGACGCTCGAACCGACGCCCATATAGGGGTCGAACACTACGTCGCCGGGATTAGTCAATGACAGGACTAGCCGCTCGACTAGTTCAACGGGAAATTGGCAGGGATGACTAGTCTTTTCGACGTGATTGGATTTCACGTTCGGGATTGCCCACACGTCGCCGGGGTTCTTGCCAAGAGGATTGCATGAAAGCTGGCCAGCCTTCGGTCCCTTGAAATACTTTTTGCCCGGATATTTTGACGGAACCCGGATTGGATCGACATCGAATTGATAATCGTCGCCCTTGGTGAACCATAGGATTGTTTCGTAACGTCCAGATAGACGCTTCCGACAATGCAACCCATGTTCAAAATGCCAGACGATACGATTTCGCAGGCGTAGATCATGCTCTTTGAAGATCGGATACAACACCATGTCGAGCGGGAAAATCTCGCCCTTATCGACGTGGTTTCCAACCTGCCAGCATAGCGAACCGCCATCCGCCAACAGGCGAACGCATTCTGAAATCACCTGCGCTTGCGTCTTGACATATTCGACAAGGGGCGACCGTCGCTCGTAGGATTTTCCGATGTTGTAAGGGGGAGATGTGACGATCAATTGAACGCTTTCATCAGCCAGCGGACGCATGAATGCCAGATTGTCCTGACAGGCCATTTTCACGGAACGATCCGTTTTTAGCTTCGTAACTGTGTTCCGGCGCATCACGTTCCTCCCTCAATGCATGGCCGTTAACTAGGAACTTTCCACGAACATGTCACTAACGGATTGATGGCCGCCCACTTCCAACCACCCCGAAAACTCCACTGGCATGGGCAACAATGCTGTGATACAAGCCAGATACCAGACACGCCTAAGTGCTTGAAAAATGGTGCCCTGAGAGGGGTTATTAACCCCTCCCGTAGGGGTCACCAGTTAAGCAATTTTGCTCTGGTTTGGCTATATATCTGAAATATTGGAAGTCGGCCCCACAGGGGCGATATTTCCGGATACCGGACATGTCACAACCGCGTTCAGGTCTACCGTCATGTCGGCTTTTCGACGCAGCGCTGGGCCATTTTTTTGGTCCAATCCCTGTGGGCTATCCAAATGGTTTCCGTCTCGAACCAAATTGCCCTTGGAAAGGCAGCCAGCCTTCTATGCGGGCAGTTAGGCCCGATATGGCCGTCATCTGGGTGCCTCAACGGTGTCAGTAATAAGTCCTGACCCTAGCGCCTGACCGGCAGAGGCGTATCGCGCTCGAAGTCCGCCGGGCTGGCAACAGGCTTTAGTGCGGCTGCGTCCTCGGGCAGCAGATAGCCTTCCATCACGGACTGGCGCTTGGCCTCCTCAAAGTGGCGCGCATAATTGGCATAGCTACCGTACATTGCCTTCAGGCGCTTGGCCGAATAGGGCACTTTGCTGTCGTAGATTACGCCGCAGCCGGTCTCGTAATCGGTCCAATATTCTGCGCTCGGCGCCTTGATCCATGGCGGGCGCACGCCGCCGACGATGTTGCCGGTGCTCTTGTCTCGAACGACATCCTCGCCGCGTCGTTCGACGCGCGATGCCCTGGGCATCGGTATGCCCTTGCGGACCCAGCGGTCCATCGCATCGAGTATCGCCGAAAAAGGCAGTTCTGAGGGTTCGTCATAGACAAACTGGCAGCGCGGATCATTAGGCTTGCTGCCCTCGTTCGGCCAGGGTTCGACCTCATCGGTGCCGAGATCCGCTTCGCGCAGATGAGGCGTACCCATCACCTCATAATAGCGCAGTTGGGGTTTGTCGGTGTCGGCAGGCAGACGGATGCCCTTCTGCACGTCATGTAGGGTTTCCGACTGGCTGTATACCGTCACGAAGGGGATACCGTCGGGCATTTTGCGCGGCACGCGGATGGAATCCCCGGCCACTTCGCCATAAGCGAGCTTACCGGTCATATAGGCATCGATCAGCGGGCGGCCGTCCGGCATGCGCCACTGTTGATGGCGGCCCTGATCGAGATAGTCGAGCCAGACCTGTGCGGTGACCGCCCAGCTGTCGACATAGACGCGTTCCACCTTCAGCCCGGCCGTGGGGCCTTCGCTCAGGTTGGATTTGAGTAGCAGCGCAAGCTGTGCGCCAATGCCCTGCGATTGCGGCACGAACGGGTCCGGTAAACCACCCCGCTCGAAGCGCTTCTCATCATAATAGCTACCGAGCGGGGCATAGCGCGCATAATCGAAGCGGCGCATGAAATCGAAATTCACGATGCCGCCATATTGCTTGATGCTGTCGTGTTGGATCGCAGGGTCTTGCGGAGTGAGCGGAAATTTCGGGTCGTGCTCCGGCTGGTTGATGTTGAGCGTATAGCCCACGAACGCATAGCCCTTGCGCACCAGATACTCGCGGGTGAGGATCCATCCTGCCGCGCGCTCGCCGAACCAGCTGAAGGGTTCGATTACCACGGTGCCGTTGAAGCGGGCGGGGTCTTTGGGTTTGCGGATCAGGAAGCGCGTGACATAGGGCGCTTGCACCACGGTCCTGCCCTCGGCGGTGATCGCCGGGGCTATGCCGGAGAGATAATATTCCTCCTCGACATAGCCTGCTTTGGCGAGATCGACATATTCGGTGCCCTGACGCAAGGCCGACGAGAGCGGTAGTTTACCGCTGGACGGCACGAGCGTCGCCTGTGGCATCGGCGGCGTTTCGGCGTTCGCCCGGGGAGCAGTGGAGGCCAATATTGCAGCGGCGAGAAGGCAACCGCCGAATCGTAGCGTCGCAACCGCAACCCGAGCGAACATCATATCAGAAATGGACCCTATATTGCACGCCGATCTGGCGCGGGCGGCTGACCGCCGCACGGGGGAGACGCTGAGTGCTACCGTCATTCAGCATTTCTGTGCGTTCGAACCCGGAGCTGTAGAGGTCACCCAGGTTGAGGTGCTTGTCGAGCAGGTTCTTGCCATAGATCAGCAATTGCGATTTGCCAAAGCTGACGCCCAGCGTGGCGTTGACGATATTGAACGGCTGTCGCGTCAGGAAGCCGCCAGCGGTGTTCACGACCTTGACCGAACTGGTATAGCTATAGTCTGCGCTCGCAATCAGCGAGATGCTATCCGTCAGTGGACGCTCGTAATTGCCCGAAATCGAGGCGGTCCATTTGGGAACCTGCGTCAACCGGCTATCTGCGGCCTGCGGGATCAGGCCCGGATCGCGCAGGATTGCATCGGTATACCCCAGCCCAAGCTGGATGCTGAGCGGGACATCGGCGATAGGACGGCCCGAAATGTCGAGTTCGGCGCCGCGAATTCTGGCCTTGCCGGCGTTGGTGATGAAGGTGAACGTGCAGGTAGGAAGCCCCACCTGCTGCTGAATGTTCGACCAGTCGATCTGGAACGCAGCGGCCGAGACACTGATCCTGCGATTGGCGAACTGGCCCTTCGCGCCGATTTCGTAGCTCCACAGCGTATCGGACTTGTACTGCTGCGTGTCGTCGAGCGAGCGGCCCAGCGCAGCGAGATCGCTCGCGCAGAAATCAGGCAGCCGGCCTTGCGATCCGCCGATGCGGAAGCCCTTTGCAGCGGAGGCGTAGATCGTTCCGTCATTCGGCAGCGCATAGGATATAACGAATTTCGGCACGACACCGTTTTGCTTGCTTGATCGTGCAGCATTATATTGGCCGCCCGGAGGGCCGAAAATGCCTTGCGAAAAGGAGGCGTCTGTTTTCTGGCTGATCCAATATTTGCGAAGACCGACCGTCACGGTCAGCTTTGGCACGACCTCATAATATAGTTCGCCGAAGATGGCGGTGTTGTTCTCATGGGCCGGGAACGCCTGATCGGTAACATAAGAAGGGTCGAGGCCTGCTGCGCCGAGCTCGGGAACGATGATCGGCGGCTGGATGAAGGTGTTGTAGCGATGTTGATGAAACACGCCGACGATGCCCGAAAGATGCGGCAAGAGCGTGCCCTCGTCGAAAGACAGGCGATTTTCAGAGGTGAACCGGCGATCTTTGGAAATGTTGAGGGAAACGAGTGCGGGGCGACCTGCATCGGTGCAAAGCCCCAGGGTGCCACCTTCGCCGTTGGGTGTGCAATCCTCGATATAGTCATTATTGCCCTCGGTCACATCCTCCAGTTCTTTGGTGCGGCGGGCAAAGAAGCTGGTCGAGGACACGACGGAGAAGGCATTGCCGGAATATTTGAGGACAAGCGAACCCAGGCCCCATTTGTCCTTCGAATATTCCTGTACATCGCGTTCGTGGATGAGCGTGTAGGACACCGGCTTGTAAGCGGGCAATGGAACATAGGCGGCCGGGAAGCCATGGAGGTTCGATATCTGGCCAATGCCGCTGATGCTCGCCTCCAACGAGTCCGTCAGCTTTACGCGCAGCGTTGCCGATGCGGAGTAAGCATCGTTGCGACCCTGCCCGTCTTTATAGGTGAGAGTATTCTTGTCGGGATAGTTGGGATAGAAAGCACGGGTAATGAAGCCGGATTCGCGCAGATACCCGGCCGCGATGTTGAGCGAAACCCGATCCGGCACCAGCACGATGTCGGCGCGCGCATTGCCGTCAAAGTCGAACCCGCCGCCCTTGGTGCCGCCGCCCTGAATCTGCGCGGTATAGCTGTTGGTGGTGAACGAAGGTTCGCGGGTGATGAAGCGCAGATTGCCGCCCATCGAACTCGCGCCGAACAAAGTGCCCTGCGGGCCCTTCAGCACCTCGATCCGGTCGAGGTTGAGCACCTGCGGGCTGATTGAGGCGGGAACCGGGGTATCGTTGATATAATAAGCGGTGGTGTTCGCACCGGCCACGCCGCGCACTGTGGTCTGGCGGCCGCCAACGAAGCCGACCGAAGAAAAGTCCGTGCCCTGACCATATTGAAAGGTAAGGTTGGGGATTTTCGTCGCATAGTCAGTAAAGCTTTGAATATTCTGCTTTTTCAGAAAGTCGGCAGAATAAGCGGTGATCGATGCAGGAACCTCGGTCAGCGATTCCTCTTTGCGCCGCGCGGTAACGAAAATTTCAGTGCTGGTGAGATTTTCCTGGGGTTGCGCGGCAGGATGCGCGGGGGCTTCCTGCGCGGCGGCGGGCGTCAGGCCTAGCGGTGCGATGAGCAGCGCCAAATGTGAAACCGTGCCGAGCGCGCGGCGGGGCGAAACCATCCCTTTTTTTCCGGAAACATGATGCTGTGTCATTATTATCTCCCTTTTTTTGTCCACACTATTTTGCCGTTAATTTTCGTGGGGACCTGCCGGTGGACGCGCTGCCCCGACCCAATCACTGCTTTAAGATAGTCCCGTCCGGGCGCTGGATCTGAATGAGCAGGCCGCCTTTTCCCCCGTTTTTCGCCGGATAAAAGGTCACGCGAACGCGATCCGCGGCCTTGAGGGAGCTGACCTTCCACCCGCCGCGCGCAAGCATATTGGTGCTCGCGGCCTCGATCGCATAACGTTCTGCCTTACCGTTTTTTGATGGAACCTCTACAGCGATGAAAACGTGCGGGTTGGTCCAGACGAACTTGCTCACCGTGCCGTCGATTACCATTTTTTTCGATTGGTCGAACATCGCGAAGGAATGATGCGCGGAAGATGGCGAAGCGCAGGCGAACGATACAATCATCGCAACTGCAACAGTTCGCTTTGTAAATTTCATTTTCTTCTCCCCGCCGACAGCATTTCGGTCCGGAGGGTATAAATAGGCTTTTTGCGCGGTGTATAGCGGCCGGGGCCCATCGGTTACTGTTCAGAACGGTCAAAATGGCGGTTTTGAAGGGGTTAGGGGTGCCTGATGCGAACGGTTGCGTACCGTTCGACAGGCGGAATTTCGGCGATGGCCTCGAATTTGCAAAAAATCATGGCGAAATTATCTGCATGAGGTATGTGCGTGCGATGGGGGGGCATTATATCCGGCTCTTCTGAGGTGCCTCATTCCGAAACGGCGAGTCCTCAATCTCGAGATATTCGATCGCCGAGAATATCACCCTTCGCATGTGATAATGGGGTCGCAATCGCTGCACGGTGCTCTGCCCTGTCTGGAGCTGGACTGCCAGCGATGACGTCATTCGCCGGAACCGCTGGAACAGCACCATCATGGAGGTTTGAAGCGCATTGGTTCGGCGCAAGGAGGGAGGACGCAGGAACATGCCTGTATCTCAAGACTCTTTGACGCAGCTCCGGGTCATTTTGGTCAGATCCCTGTGGGACGTCCAGTTAGCTTTCATCCCGAACCCAATTGCCCTTGGAAAGGCAACCGGCCTTCCCTGCAGGCAATTCGGCCCGATAGTCCGCCATTTGGATGCCGCAACGGTCAATAGCACGTCCTGACCCTAGTCGTTTAATCCGGTCGCTGAAAAGCTCGGCATTGCGCACGGGCCGGTCTTTCAATTGAGCGCCATCCATGTAAACAAGACGGATGGAGGGAATGCAGGACCCGATTTATCGTATTCAGCCCGCCTGTGAGGGATTGTTCCATGCAAGATGATGCAGAGTGGAAAGCGCGCCTTCAGGCGCATGCTGACCGCATCAGGGTAAGCGGAGTGCTCGGCAAGTCTGCTCAGATTAATCGGTTGTTCGACTTTCTCGTGCAGCGTTCTCTGGCGGGCGTCGCGACCAAGGAGATAGAGGTAGCGCAGGAGGTGTTCGGCCTTCCTGTCGATGCGAACGTGGCACTTGACGCTACGGTTCGGGCCAATGTTCACCGCCTTCGCAAGAAGCTGGAAGACCTGCCCCCCAGCGACGAGCTGGAGCAGCTGGTATTGCCGCGCGGTGAGTATCGGTTGATCCTGGTACCTCAGGCAGGGGCTCAGGAACAGGGGGGGAATGCTCCCCCGGCGCAGTCCCCGTTCGGCATGGCGACTCCGTGGGCGGCATCGCTACGCCGGATATTGCTTGTGGCGGCCGCGCTCGGCCTGGTCGTGTTGGGAAGCATCTGGCTCTGGTTCGCAGATGCTGATCGGAGCGACCGACGGATACAGACCGGCTTCTGGAAATCATTGACGAGCGCGAGCTTCCCCACATTGCTGGTGTGCGGGGATTACTACATGTTCGGGGAGTTCGATCAACGGGGAGTGGTCAAACGGCTTATCCGCGATCCGGACATCAACGCGCGCGGCGCGCTCGATCTCGACAAGATGCGGGGTGGCGGCGAAAGCAAGCAATTCGTGGATCTGGATTATCATTATCTGCCAGAGGCGATGGGACCAGCTCTCGTGATGGTGGCCCCGATTGTCCGTGCAGCGAGTAACGATCCGGAGCGATTGTCCTCGGTCGGCACTTCGCGATTTACGACTGACATGCTGAGCCGGAACAACATCGTGTATGTCGGTCTGCTCAGCGGCATGGGCGTGCTGCGCGATCCGTTGTTCGAAGGGTCGGGCTTTGTCGTTTCCGCCGATGGCGACGCGATCGTCGACCGCGCAACCGGGCGGCGTTTTCAGTCGGACTGGGCAGACCCTGCTGAAGACCGGCTGTTGCGGCATGATTATGCCTATATTGCGAGCCGGCCGGGCCCATTCGGCAATCGGCTGCTGATCATTTCGGGCACGCGCGATCCGGCACTGAAGGAGGCTGCACAGATCGTGTCGAGCCGCGCCAAACTCGACCAGTTGGCGCAGCAGGTGGGCAATGGCGCGTTCGAGGCACTCTATGAAGTGCGCACATTCGGGCCTTCAAATTATACAAGCCGCCCGGTCATTGTGCGGCCATTGTCTGCAAAGGGTCGGACCAAGCGACGCTGATCCCGCGCTGCGGAACCGTACCGAACCGTTGCGCCACTTGTTTCCGGCTTTCCTGTTGCGCCATTGCTGGCGGGTATTGGAGGGCACGCCATTTGTCCTCCCACCGACCAATATATCTGGAGGAGAAAAACGTGCGATATGGAATCCCATTGGTCTGCACGTTGGCCTTGCTCGCGGCGGGGTGCAATCACGCGAAGGAAGAGCCAAGGAGTGATGCCAAGGTGCCGGACATCAGCGGCACATGGCTGCGCTATCCCGATGACTGGTATGGTCCCGATCCGGATCATCCGCCGCTGCCCGGCGGGCCTTTCGACCTCAAAGAGCCATATGCGACGCAATATGCTGCGCTAAAAAAGAAGGAGGCGGCCGCCGATGCGGCAGGTACGCCTTTGGTGAATGCCAGTTCCAGATGCCTGCCTGAGGGAATGCCGACAATTATGGGCGCGATCTATCCCATCCAGATCGTGCAGACACGAGGCCAGGTTATCGTATTGGCCGAATTCCTGTCGCAGGTGCGGCGCATCTGGTTGAATGACAAAATGCCTGCGCTGGAGGATATTAATCCAGCTTATAATGGCTATTCTGTGGGCAAGTGGGAGGGCAATACGCTTGTCATCCGCACCAAGGGCGTGCGCGAGGACGTGACCTTCTATGACCTGCCCCATGGCAGGGATATGACCATCACCGAGCGCATCCGTCCTTCAGCCCCAGACCATCTCGTCGATGAAGTCACCATTGAGGACCCGCAGACACTGAACAAGCCCTATCGCTTTACGATTGAATATAAGAAAAGCGATTACAAAATTCAGGAATATGTCTGCGATAATAATATGTTGCAGGTCAACGCTGACGGTGGAATCGACCTGAATGTGGATGCCATCATCCAAAATAAATAGGGTCAGGCCCGATTGCTGACACCGTTGAGGTTTGACCTTAGGAAGGAAGCGACGGGGCTTGTCCGGGAATGCTGTTCCGGGTGGAGGCCGGGGGACACATGGCCTCTACCGGCATCGGACATCCGGCCCGTTCCGAAGTCGCTGGATCCCTGTCGATCGCACCGACCGGACAGGGGCCGGCTAAGATACTATGCTGGGTATGCGCGCGAGCAGCGCGCGCGCCTGTTTCAGGTGCGGGGCATCGATCATGCGGCCGTCCAGTTGCAGTGCGCCCGCGCCGGGATTGGCTTCGAACGCCGAAATTACCGCCCAGGCATGGGCGATCTGTTCCGCCGACGGGGTGAAGGCCGCGTTGATCGGTGCGATCTGGGAGGGGTGGATCGCCATCATGCCGGTAAAGCCATCGCGCGCCCCGCGTGTGGCATAGGCCGTCAG
>Ga0172382_10006538_pt1 | contig 16883 bp, 12 predicted proteins | sample Leawel138RmetaG_FD_122245 | JGI IMG/M metagenome (GOLD analysis project Ga0172382, IMG submission 122245) | Leachate microbial communities from a municipal landfill in Southern Ontario, Canada - Leachate well 138R metaG | ecosystem: Engineered > Solid waste > Landfill > Unclassified | place...
CGGACGTTCCACAATAAAGGAGGTCTGCGGCCAACCCAGTTCGCCGCAGCTTTCCTGTATTCTTGATTTGATCGTTTCTATCATCTAAATCCCAAAAAACGGCATAAAAAAACAAGTTGCACTATGCAACCCTCTAACCGCAAGAAACTACTATGATAATCCTAATATTTCAATCAAAAAGCGCAAAGATTGCATGTTTTTATTCGCCGATCCGCAATTCCTTTAGCAAAAGATCGTCCGGAGAAAGCGCTTCTGCACAAATCTTTAAGCATTTATCCTTTTCGCGCATGATCACATTGACGCGTTCCGCCGTTTCTGCCTTGGAATAGCGGCCAAGTATCTGTGCACTGATCCGGCGGTCTTCGTTACTAAAACAGCCCAGTCCGATTGCCGATGCACCGATAACGCTTTCCGGTTCAAAAACACAATGTCTTTCCCGGTATGGCTGCAAAAGCCGTTCCTCTTCTTCGTTGCGGCTAACGATCAGATAGGCATCGGGGGAAAGGCGAAAATGGCGGCCGATCCGCAACAGCCCGATATCTTCCCGGGGAAACCCTTCTTTTCCGTACTGCTTCAAAAGATCCCTGAAACGTACGGAAAATACCGCATTGGTCAGAAAACAATTCCCTCCGGCGGCAACAGCCAGATGCGCCACACCCAGCTCCTTTGCAAGTTCCAGCTGGGGTCGTCTGCTGCGTCCCTGAAAACCTTTCAAGGCCTTCCGGTCGATCCTGCCCTCCAGCTCGGGAATGGTGGGTGGAAGGCATAGCGCCGATAATGGCCTTAATAAGCGACCTTCGATCCCGCTTTCCCGTAATACCGTCTTCATCTGATGCGCCAGCTGGCTGTTCGGGCGCTGCCCCAGAACCTCACCGGTAACCACCAGATCCGCATTTTCTTCCTTCATGATCCTTGCGGCGACCCGGATCATGTGCAAATGGCAGTCCATGCAGGGATTCATGTGTTTCCCGTATCCGTATACGGGATTCAAAAGCGTATCCCAGTATGTTTCATGGATGTCCTCAATGCGTAAGGGAATATTTAATTCTCTCGCTATATCCCTAATGTTCCGGATCCCGGGTTCTGCTTTTTCCCGGTAGCCGGTAAACCCGGTCTGTATCAGTAATCCGGTGATCTTCACATTCTGTGCTTGCAGCAACGCGATCGCCAGCACCGAATCCAGGCCTCCGGATAATAATGCAATGGCTTTTACTTTTTTTGCCATGGCTGTTCTCTTGCTTCCAGGGGATATTTTTCCAGCAGGATCACCTTATAGCCCAGTTCCGGGAAGCGGGATTCAATACGGGACTGGTGCGTCTTGTAGCGGTCGTAATGCACGATAACAAGGTCCGAATCCGGGTAGGTAACAAGCATGGATACGCCGGGGTCCTGCAGGATGACGGTTTTCAATGTATCTGCAGAAAGGGCTGTTTGTTCGGTACTTACACGGAAAACCAGCACATTATGGTGCGATTTGCTACAGGCAGCCGTCAGCAGGAACAGTACAAGCAATAAAAGAAGTGCGGTTTTTTGTGTTCTTTTCTTTATCATGTGCAATTATAAGAATTTTATTGGAAAATGGCATGCGGAATCGCAGTGTTCCCGTTTTTTTTGGTTTAAAAGCAATTATTTACGCAAAACCACTTGCTTTTTCCGGAAACGCCCTGCGAGCGGATTCCCGATATTTAATCTTTTTTCTTCTGAAAGATCATCCTAAATTCAAAGGATGAAAAACGAAGGATATCGCCGGAAATGAAAAAAATATCCCTGATCTTCATTTTGCTTTCCGCTTTCTTGTATGCCGAAAGTCCCTTTTTCGGAATCCAGACCCATTTTGGCCAGTTTTACCGTGCCGATATGGATTCCCTTTCCATGAATCTCCAGCTCGATTTGTGCCGGGAAGCCGGCATTCGGATGATCCGGGACGAATGCCTCTGGTCGGATGTGGAAAAGGATTCGGGAATTTATGTGATCCCCCGCGAAGCGGAGCGTTACGTCCGGGCGGCCCGTGAACGGAACATAGAGACATATATGATCCTGAATTATAATAATTCCATTTATGCTCCGGGCCCCGGAAGCGGCGTAACAACACAGAAAAACCGGGAAGCCTACGCCCGTTACTGCCAGGAAGTTGTCCGGCATTTTGCACCTTTGGGTGTACGGCATTATGAAATTTGGAACGAGCCGAATCACGGCCAGCTTTTTTGGACTCCCCAGCCGGATGCCGGCGATTATACCGCACTGCTGCACTGTGCATACGACGCTATTAAGGCCGTGGACTCCAGTGTGATCGTCATCGGCTGCGCCACCTCCCCGGCGATCGGAAATCCGCCGCCCTTTATAGAAGGTCTGGATTTTATCCGGGATGTCTTTGCCGCCGGAGGTGCAGCTTCGATGGACGCGATGTCCTTTCATCTTTACCAGGTCGCCTATCCGCCGGAAAAAGAACTTGCTGCTTACCTTGCCAGCGTTAAGAGTTATGTGGGAGATATGCCCATATATCTCAGTGAATTCGGTTATCCGACCCACAGTGCCTGGCCCAATATCAGCAAGGAAAAGCAAGCATATTATATCAGCCGGATGTTTCTGAGTGCTCTGCCCGATCCGCAAATAAGAGGAGTGATCTGCTACGATCTGAAGAACGACGGACTGAACGCAGCGGAAGCGGAACATAATTTCGGTATTCTGGAATTTGACCGCAGTCCCAAGCCGGCTTATCACGCATTAAAGACACTCACCCGGCATAGCGCTGAACGGCGGCCCGTTTTGAAAACGGAAATCGCCGATAAATATTGTCTGGAATTCGAAGATTCATTGCAGATCCTCTGGGCTTTTCAGGGAACGCAAAACATGCAGGTCCCGCTGTATGCAAAAGCAACACAGCTTGAGAATTACCGTGGACAGGTACTGGCCTACTATCTTAGTGAACAGGATTCGGTTCAAGTAACGATCGACGACTATCCGCGTTATCTTCTACCGGCGGAAAAATCACCGGTATTCGGAGAATTTGTACTCAAATATCATCAGTATTTGTTTTATCCGGAAGAAAGAGTCCGCTTTGCTTACCTGGCGGCTGATACTGCGGATATTCCTGTTTATGTAGATGCCGCCATCCCGGAATGGACGTTCACCGGGGATTGCGGGACCCTGCAGAACGGAGAATTTACGGCACAGGATCCCGGTGAAGGCCGTGTAAGCGTATCCTTGCAGGGCTTACGGGATAGTCTGGAACTCCGTGTCATCGAGAACCCGGGCATCTATCTTGCGGAAGTTTTTGACGACACCGCGGGGATCCGTCTGCAATCCGATCAATTGGACCTGAACGCTTCGTTTTTACGGAACGATACGATCGCAGGGAAAAATATGCTCGCACTGCATTACCGTTTTGACGGCAGTGCCGCCCTGGTATATCTGCAGAAACCCATCCTGATCAATTCCCTTGCAGATTCCATTTATCTGGATATGTATGCCGATGACAATATTTATGAACTTCGTTTATATTGCCGTGACGGTAAGGGAAGTTCCACAAGCGTCACGATGCGTCCTTCCCCCCAGGATTGGAAAAATACCGTGCAAACGCTGAAAGCGGCTTTGGATCTGCCGGTTTCTTCCACGGCTCCCCTGATCGTTGAAAAGATCCAGATCAAGATCCGGCCGGCACAGGTTCAAAGTCCGAACAACGGTTTGCTTGCTCTCAGCAATCTGCGTATCAAGCGCGGCGATGTACCGAATGCCATTGAGACCCCCGATAGGAATATTTATTTCACCCTGGCTCAGAACTATCCGAATCCTTTTAACGGAATAACGCGCATTCGCTATACGCTTGAGCATCCTTCACGGGTACGTATCGATATCATAGACATGAAAGGCAGGATCCTGAATACGCTTTTTGACGCAGAACGCGACGCCGGTTCACACCATCTGGAAATCGATCCCGGCCTATCCGCTTCAGGTATCTATTTTTACCGGTTATCAACGCCGCAAGGATCGCTTTGCAGAAAGTTCTGTTTTATTAAATGAATAATTTTCCCTTTCTATTAAGCCATACCGCTGAATTGCTGGATCTCTGGATGGCGGAAGGAAACAATACTCCGGCCGATATTTTACGACGGCACTTTTTTCATGAACGTCCTTATCTTGGTGCGAGGGATCGGAGATTCATCGACTTTCTGTACTTTGATATTATCCGGAACCTGCGCCTGTACCGCTGGCAGGTAAGGGAAAACGGTTCGGGGGACGAGCCGGAGTCCGCTATACTGACCGTACATGCCTTTTTTGTCCGTTTCCCGGGGCAAGCACAGGATCTGACCTTTAAGATCGAAGATCTGACCGCAGAACTTTTCCGGCGTTACGCTTACCGGAACATCTTTCCGGAGGACCCTGCTGTCCGCTATTCGCTTCCCGAAACCCTGTGGCAGCATATCCGCGATACCTATCCCGCCGTGCAGCTGGAAGCCTGCCTGCAACAATTACTGGAACCGTCGCAAATGCATATCCGTGTAAACAGCCTGAAAAGCAGTCCGGAGAAATTGCGGCAGGAAATGGCCACAATCCCCTTTCAGAAGGGACGGATTTCTCCTTCGGCATTACGCTGCGAACAATACCAGCGTTTAGACAGTCATCCGCTCTTCAGGGGCGGTTATTTTGAGTTTCAGGATGAGAGCAGTCAGCTGACCGCCTTTGCCTGCGCTCCCCGTGAGAACGATACTGTTATTGACCTCTGCGCCGGTGCCGGAGGAAAATCCCTGCATCTGGCTACTCTGAAAAAAGACCGCGGTACTGTTATTGCTACAGATATCGCTCCCCGGCGAATGGAGGAACTCCGGCGGCGTGTAAAACGTGCCGGCCTGCGTTCAGTTCGTTGCCTGACCCTGAAGAGACTGAAGCAAGATTACATGGGAAAGGCCGATCTGCTCCTGATCGATGCACCCTGCAGCGGTTCGGGCGTTTACGGGCGACACCCCGGCAGAAAATGGGAACTCAATACACAGAAACTAAATGATTACTGCCGGATACAGGAAGAAATACTCGATGAATACGCCGGCCTGCTAAAAACGGGCGGATCACTGGTCTATGCAACCTGTTCCATTATTCCGGAAGAAAACGCCATGCAGATAAACCGCTTTCTCAAAAAGCATCCCAACTTCCGGCCTCAAAGCCTGGAACCCGCATTCCGGGAATATCAGATCCCTTTATCGTTTCCCGATCCTCCCTTTATGCGGCAGATACTCCCCCAGGAATTTCACAGCGACGGTTTCTTTATCGCAAAAACGATAAAAACATCCTGAACAAAGGGATCATGCCAAAAATAAAAAAGCCCCGTTTCCGGGGCTTTTATTGATTGATAACCGTATTATTTTACCAGGAGCATTTTTTGCGTATGATGTTCACCGGCAATATTGGTTTTCAGTACATATACTCCGGAACTCAGATCATCACAGAGTACACGGACGGCATAGCTGCCCGGTGCATAAGTGCCGTTTGCGATATCGCGCACCATCTTTCCGGATAAATCATAGAGCCGGATGCTGATATCCATGTTTTCATGTAAAACAAAGGGGACCGTAAAGGCAGGGTTGAAGGGATTCGGATGCGCACTTAGCAATGTATAAGGTGTCCCGTTCCCTGCTTCAACCTGTGCAATATCCAAATTATTCCCGTCGATATCAACGGCTTCAAGCCGGTAAAAATAATAAGCGGAGGCGGCCCCGGCATCCAGAACTTCATACTTGTTAACACTGCTCTTCCCCTGGGCTAGAAGTGAAGGATCCGCCTGGTATCCGCAGAGCATAGCGAAATTGATACCATCCTGCGAACGCAGCAGGTTGTATCCGACAATATTCGTTTCGTTACGGGTTGACCATTTAACGATAATATCGGATTTTTTAGGAGCGGCCGTAAAGCTGAAGAGATCCACTGAACCAACCGGAACATTTGCCGGAACATCAACATTTTCTACCGCTTCACTATAGTCCAGTCCGCCGCTGAAGATTTCATAATCATAATTCCAGTAAAGCTCATCCGTTCCGGGGATATAGGCGGGAAAGTAAACCTGTCCGCTGCCCGGAGCGGTAACCGCTATCCGGATACGGAACATATCCGAGGGTGCGAGGGGATCGGTGGAAACCTGGCTGTAAAATTGCCGCATATCTGCAGAGCCGGCAAAAAAAGCATCAAAGGTTACGGCAAAGCAGCTGTTCCGCGTATCGTTGGTGATCACGTCGTAGACCTCCGTAACGATATCCGGCAACACACTGAGCAAAATTCCGCGCTTTTCAACTTCAACTTTATTATTGTAAACAACCATATCCCCGAAAATATCGGTCGGATATTCCACATAGACCATTCCGGAGCTCAGGACTTCCTCGCCTTCGCTGAGCCAGATCTGCACGTCAAACACATAGTAGGTATTCACATTTTCCGTAACCGTACTTCCGTTTGCATAGATGAGATGTAAGGTTCCGTTTGCTGCAAATGCAAATGAAAACATCAACATCATGAGTATGGTGATCCTAATTCCCTTGCGCATTTTTCCTCCTACTTGCAATATTTTTTATTAATAATTAACGATATCCTTACAATACCTCGTTAAACTATTATTTACAAAAATGAAATGCAAGAAATTATACGGATTTTTTTAAAATATTATTGAAAAAGATTTTTTACACTAATTATTTAAGAAATTGCGGACATTTACTTAAAGATCGGTTTTGGAATACCGCATTTTTTATTAAAAAAAATGGCACGTCCAGGCGTGCCATTTTGCTCTCTCTCATTGCAATTTATTTAAGTAATGTCATTCTTTGGGTCGAAACTTCAGAACCAATGCGTGTTACCAGCAGATAAACGCCGCTGCCAAGATCATGACTGTCGACATTCAGTTCGTAATATCCGGCTCCATAGGATCCACCGGCAATATCGCGGACCATTTTACCGCTCACATCATACAGTACAATTCGGACATCCTGCGCGGATATTAACGCAAAGGGTACCACGAAACGCGGATTGAAGGGGTTGGGATAAGCCGCTTCAAGTGTAAAATCCCCGCCGATCATGATACTTTTCTTCCCTTTTCCCGGAGGGACATCATTGTCACCGGCGCTTGCGGAACCGACCGAAACGGATTCATAGGTACTTACATTTCCGTAAACATCGACACTTTGGAGTTGATAGCTGTATACGCCGGCAGAAATTCCCTCGTCAACATAGTAATAACGGGTACGTTTGGTGGAGTTCAGTTTTCCGACCAGTGCGGGATTGTTCTCATAAGACGCAATTTGAACATAGTCTCCGCCGTTAACAGAACGCAGGATCACAAAACCGGCGTTATCCGATTCGTTTAATGTAACCCAGTTTAGAGTAACATCCGATTTTTTCAGGCTGGCAGTAAAAGATTGCAGCTCAACGTAGCCCTCCGGACCAGGTTCGACAGGATCACCGGGCAGGACAACTTCAACCGCTGCATTTGCCTGGCTGATGTCCAGACCGCCGCTGAAGGTTTCTCTTTCGAAATCCCAGAACAGATTATCCAGATCCGGTATGTTTGAAGGAAATCCGACATTACCGTTCCCGGACGCGGAAACTTCCAGAACAATATGGAAGAGGTCCGAAGGATTTTCAGCATCGCTTGAAACGGCTTCATAATAGTGTTTATAAGTAGCAGAACCCGCAAAAAGGGCTTCAAAGGTAACGGCAAAAACATCCGCGCGGTTATCGGTTACATTGACGATCTGGTACAAGTCCATTCCGTAGGAAGGGTCCTCCAGCGCCAGAACGCCTGTTTTTTCAACGTTTAGCTTTCCGTTTATGGCTACAACATCACCGAAAACGGAAACGGGATATTGAACGTAGATCATACCATCGGCAAATACGTCACTGCCACCATCGATCCATGCCTGTACGTCAAAAGAATAATATACGGTTCCGTCAACTTCATTCAGTGCGGCGTTTGTATATATCAGATTAACGGTGCCCGGTTCAGCAAAACCGAGAAGAGCCAGCAGGCTCATGAGCACTGTAACGACTGTTTTTTTCATTCTTTCCTCTCTTTCACTTTCTCTTTTCGGGCAGACAGGCTTTCCGTATGCCCTTTCCGTTATTTTATTTGGGATTTCCCCCTGCTTGTGTTGAAATTAGATAAAAGCATTCGACTCTGCAATAGCTCCGGACATGAATTAAGCGAATGTTAATATTATGAAATCTAATAAGTTAGAAAACCTCATCTTTCAGAATAATATTAATGAATTTTTAATAATACGTTCAATCAAACCTGATTTTCCGTCAATGAAATTAACAACGCTTAAGAATCGAAAGAAATATTGATATTTGATCTATATAGCGGGTAGAATATTCGTCAAAAAGTAAGAAATCCCTTTTTTCTTTTACACATATTTTAATTTTGCGGTAAAATGACGCAATACGGGAGGCTCGTATTCAAAGCAAAGACCCCGAAGGCTGTGGCGCTTTTCGTATACCGCAAGAACAGCCTCAGCCACAAAATCCAGATGCGCATAGGTATAGGTCCTGCGCGGAATGGACAGTCGCACCCATTCAAAGGGACTTTCCAGGTTCTCGCCGCTTTGCGGATCACGTCCCAGAAGCAGGGAACCGACCTCTACCGTACGGACACCGGATTCCAGATACAAGGCGTTGCAAAAAGATTGCGCGGGAAAACGGTTATAAGGGATATGTGCACAGATCTCTTTGCAATCGATGAAAACAGCATGCCCTCCCGGCGGATACTGTAAAGGGATCCCTGCTTTGCGCAAAGGTTCCGCAAGGTAGCGGACCTGGTCAAGACGGTGTTCCAGGTAATCGATCTCGAGGCTTTCTTCCAGGCCGACCGCCATGGCTTCCAGATCACGGCCGGCCAGCCCGCCGTAGGTCGGGAAGCCCTCGTAGGCAACGGTACGGACCCGGCTGGACTGAAACAATTCCTCATTATCCCGGATTACAAGCAGTCCGCCGATATTGACCAGCCCGTCCTTTTTTGCACTCATTAAAAAGATATCGCAGAGATCAAACATCTTCCGGGCGATTTCCCGGATACTGAATTCCGCATATGCTTCTTCACGCATTTTGATAAATGCCGCATTTTCAGCAAAACGCGCACCGTCCATAATCAGGGGGATACCGAATTCCTTTGCCAGATTGCTTACCTGTTTCAGATTCTCCAGACTTACCGGCTGTCCCCCGGCGGAATTGTTGGTCACTGTCATGATAATGCCGGCAATATTTTCCGCTTTGTGTTCTTCGATCAGGGAACGGCATGTTCTAAGATCCATGTTTCCCTTGAAAGGATGATAACTTTGAACATCATGGCATTCGTGAATCACACAGTCCAAAGCTCTTGCTCCGGCCAGTTCTACGTGTGCCCGCGTGGTATCAAAATGCATATTGCTGATAAAGAACATGCCGGGGTGTTTAACCAAAATCGGTAACAGGACTTGCTCTGCTCCCCTGCCCTGATGGACCGGGATCACGTATTTGTAATCCGTGATGTCTTTTACCGTTTGCTCCAGCCGGTAAAAGCTGCGGCTGCCGGCATAAGCTTCGTCACCCTGCATCAGGGCAGCCCACTGAAAGTGGCTCATGGCACCGGTACCGCTGTCGGTCAACAGATCGATATAGACCGCTTCCGAAGGCAGTAAGAATAAATTGTTAAAGGCTTTTTTAAGGTGCATTTCCCGTTCCGGACGGGAAAGCAGACGAATGGGTTCCACCATCTTGATCCGATAAGGAGGCGTAGCAAAATTGCGCATAGACTGGCTCCGAATGGCGTTTTATGATCGAAAAGGTCAGCGTGCCGGGACAGGAAAATCTATTTCTTTTCCTGTCCGGTCTTTTTCCTTCTTTCTTTGATGCCGTCCCAGAAAAAGGCATAAAAAAGCAGAAGCCCCATAGCCGTTATGACCAGGGCCTTTTTCCAGGTTTTATCCCAGAGCAGGAATTGAACGGCGGTTGGCTTGCCTTTGATGTATTTGTAAGGGACCAAGCCCCAAAAACGGCTGTCCGCACTGTTATCGCGGTTATCCCCCATCAGGAAATAAAAATCCTGTTTGACCTCATACTCCCGCACACGTTCGCCCTTGATGTACCAGTTGCCGAAGCGGTATGAGACCTTCTGACCGTCCAGGGTCATGATATTGTAGGCATAATCGGGATGGGCGCTGTCAAGATTGATCACATCGCCTTTCTTCGGAATATAAAGCGCCCGGTATTGATCCTGATTGCCGTTGCCCGGCGGCCATATCTGCGGATTGATACTGTTCTCGGGACGGATATAATTATAGTTAATATTGGATTTGGGCGGATCTTCAAACAGCCGACCATCCACATAGACCCGTTTGTCTTTAATCTCAATGGTAGAACCCGGCGTTCCGATACAGCGTTTGACATAATCAAACAATCTTTCCTGAGGATATTCAAAAATAACGATATCCCCGGTTTGCGGTTTTTTGATAGCCGGAAGTTTTATATGCGGTAACATAAATCCTACCGGCTTCTTGAAAATGACTCCCATTGAACCCGAAAACGGAATTGCAATTTTGTGAGGTGTCTGCGCTCCGTAATAGAACTGATTTCCGATCACAAAGGTCCCGGTCATCATGGTGTTTTCCATGGATCCCGTCGGAATAATATAATTGCAGAATATCATGGTGCGAATGATCCAGACCGCCAGGATAATGATGGTCCAGGATTTGATCTCATAGATCACTTTCTCTTTTTTGGATGCGAATTTCCGTTTCTCTCTCTTCTTTTTGCTTTTCAACGGCGCCTGTCCGCCATTTTTTTCTTCTGTCATAGCTTTCCTTTACAGTATATCTTCATAATGCTCAATATGCGGTGCAAACCAATCGTTTCCGCTAACGGTAACTGCCTCGAATTTAACGAAGTATTCCGGGATATTCAAATGATAAAAATAATGCTCGGCGGCATCCAGCATTTTCCGGATCTTGCTTTCGTCAATGCGTTCCGCTGCCAAAGTTTCATTGTCACTGAAAACGGTCTTTACCTCGATCATAGCATAACTGTTATCGTTCCTGCGCATGATAATATCGATCTCTCCGCTGTTCCCGCCGTGATAGTTGCGGGCAACATAGTGATAACCTTTCAGGATCAGATAGTATATTGCCCAGTTTTCGCCCCATTTCCCCAGAATGTGCCTTGCGGGTCTTCCGGGCAGCTGCCAGTGTTTAACGGGCGCAAAGTCGCGACGGTGCAGCGGGCAGGGATAGTGTTCCGCAATGGCTTTCAGATGTGCCGCCGTACCGTAACCCTTATGCCGTTCGAAACCGTATTCCGGATAGATCTCTCCCCAGCGCCGCATCATCCTGTCGCGGGTAACTTTTGCCAGGATCGATGCGGCCGCAATGGAAAAAGACCGGCTGTCACCGTTGACGATAGCCTTGCTCCTGTCCCGGAGAGCTTCCGGTACCTGTGTCCCGTCGATCAGTACCAGACCCTGTGTGTTCGTGAGCTTTTCCACGGCACGCTGCATTGCCGTCAGGGCCGCCTGTAAAATATTCATTTTGTTAATAGCCTGGACGCCCAGTGAATGTACAGACCATTGTTGCGCGTTGGCAACGATCCATTTATAAGCTTCTTCACGTTGTTTCTCACTGAGTTTCTTTGAATCACGGATCAGGGGATGATCCGTATCTGCGGCAAACGAGACAGCGCCCGCACTAACCGGTCCGGCAAGCGGCCCGCGTCCGGCTTCATCAACACCAATAACAGATCCAAAGCGCTCCCGGAAAGAACGGTCAAAATCTGCCGGAGGCGGCTTTTGTTGTTCCATAATCAGACTTTATTATTTTTTAAGCAGATTCCCGTTCTGTTTCACGGTCGTTGTTTTGCTTTGTTCGTCTTCTGCACTCTTTGTTTCGGCAGCTTCGGATTTTCCGCTTTTCTTATCCGTATTCGTGCTTTTTTTCGTTGCACTGTTCTTGTTTACCTTTGCATCACTGTTCTTTACGGCTTCCGGAGTTTTTTCTTCTTCCTTCTTTTTATACTGATACTGATCGGAATCGGAAGATTTTGCATTATCGAGTTTGATCTTGCCGACATTTTCAATACCGCTGCCATTCGGTTTTTTCTTCAGATCGTCCTGGTCATTATCTCCGGGATCGGGTTTCGAATTATCATCCGGCGGACGCGGTGGCCGGGGCGGATGCGGGGGCTCCAGCGGACGCGGCGGTCTTGGCGGACGCATACCGAAACGCTCGTAATTTATGCGAATTGTTGCAGCATAAATCACGTTTCCGGTGCCGGCCTCAAAACAGCGCAGAGAAATCTGTTCTTCCCATAAGCCCCGGTAGATACGGCCGTACAGTACAAAATCGGCGCGCGAAAGCTGCCTTAAACGGAAGGCGCGGTCAAACAGCAGATTTTGAATGGAGAGTTCCTGTTCCCGTATCAGTTCATTGATGGTACCGCGCTGAATGATTACAGGATTCTGATAGTGATAAAGATTCAATGCAATCTGATCGGAAAAAAGGCTACCGCTGATCATTCGGTCACCATACTCATCCGTAAAATCCAGTACGGCCAATGACTTTGGACCCAGCTTACGGAATACCCGTCCGACCCTGCGGGCGATCAGCCTTGCCGCGTCATTCCGGCTTTCCACGGTCAATACCGGTTCGTGACGCTGAAAATAATTGTCATACTCGTATTTTTCGGAATAATTGTAACTCACGCATGCGCTCAGCAGGATCAACAAGCACATTGACAGAATCCATTTTTTCATTTCTGCTCCTTCTTCTTTCCTTAAAAATATAATTAAATGTCCTGTCAGTGAAAAGTTTTATTCATGCTATTCTTTTATATCCAAAGTCCGCCATCGGTTCCCTCTGTAACGAAGATGCCGGGCTTTTTCCGGAGATATACCCGTATCAAAATGAAAATTTCTTTGAACGGGGAGATCCTTTCCGATCAGAAGTGTATCCTTTTTTCCTGCTATACGAAGCGAAAGATCGGTCCCCCCCCTTTTAACGTAAACATGAAAATCCCCCATTGTCCATGCCGTGTCGCAACGTATGGGAATCTGCGGCGTTTCCAGAGGTAGTCCTCCGGGCGGGACAAGAAGGGGACAGTCCGGGTATTCCCGGCGGATATGCGGGATCGTTCCCGTCTTTCCTTTTTCGTCCGATGTGATCAGTACCTGAAGATCCCGGATGCCCCAGTGTCTGCATAAGGGTTTAATGCTGCGATTGTAATCGTTGCTGTTAAATGCCACGGCACCGGTATTGACGATCAATGCTTCCCGGCCGTTGCGGAATACCAGGGATTGCCCCCGCGGCAGGGCCAGTTGCACCAGTTCCGGACGGCTGTCCCGGTAAAACAGCAGGGATCCGCAGAAAAATAGAATAAGGCAAAGCGCATTCCGCAAAGATCTTCGACGGACAAAGAGCAGGACAAGCAGGATCAGCATCAAAAAGAACAATGCATTTTTCCAATAGGCGGAAATATGCAGAGTCCAGATCCCCGTTCGCGCGGCCAGACGCAGCATGGCACGGAATATTTCCAGACTCAAATCCAGCGCATTCAGGAAGAGATCGCCCAAAATGCCCGGCAGGAAAAGACAGGGCAGACAGAGCATGGCGCAGATCATCACGCAAAAGGTCAGCGGAATGGCGACAATGTTCAAAACCAGGGATGCCGCTTGCACCGTATCAAAATAATACAGGGCAACCGGAGCGGTAAAAAGGCTTGCCGCCGCCGAGACCATCAGCATATCATAAGCGTAGTGCAAAAGCGGGTTCCCGCTGCGAAGCGGCAGACCTTCTTTCAGTAACTGATAACCCGTCAGGATACCGCTGACAGCGGCAAAGGAAAACTGGAAACCCAGATCCTGAAGATAATAGGGGTTGGCAAGCAAAAGGATCATAGCGGCAGATGCCACCGCATTAAGAGCATGATAGCGACGCCGGAACAATGGTGCCAGCAGAAGGAGCAGGGTCATCAGGGATGAACGCAGTACCGAAGGCGACCCTCCGGTCAGCTGACAGTAAAAACCTAAAAACGCCACCAGAAACAGGGTCTTTGGAAGGCGTGGTAAACTCAGCAGATTCAACAGCTGAAAAACGATCAGAACAATAAGACCCACATGCAGTCCGGAAACCGCCAGCAGATGGCTGATGCCCAGATGACGGAACATATCCGAGAGCGCATCCGGGATCTCATTTCGCATACCCAAAAGCAGACCGTTCACCAGACTGCCCTTTTCGATCCCCAGTACCGATAAATAGCGTACGGAGATCCTGTTCCGGACCCGGAAGGCGATGTAGCGCCCGCGGCGTTCCGTACCCAGCTCGGTTATTTTACTGGTCGAAGCGCAGCGAAGGCGGTGGCTGATACCCTGCCGTTTTGCGTAGGAACGATAGTCAAATACGTAAGGATTGATCGGATCGTCAATGCTCTGCAATTCCACATTTTCAAGTCGGTATCGTTTCCCGGGATAGAGGACCGGCATATCCGTCCTGGCGTAAAGGGTCGCACGGATCGACTGCTCTCCGATGCGGGTTTCGAGCACATAAGATTCGATATGATAGGGCGAAGAGCGCTGTTCCAGAACCGTCGCCTCGATATTGATCTGCTTTATGTCCGGAATACTGCAACACAAGGCAAAATCTTCTTCCTCCAACGCATAACGCAGGGCTCCGCAAAGAAAAATGCAAAGGACCGCGAACAGATCCCGGAAAACCTTTTTTCTTGCCGGGAACAGCGCGATACTGGCTAGGAGCAATAGCAATAATAAAAGCCTCGATGAGCAGCCGATCCGGGACTGGAGAAGGATCCCCGGTATGAAGAACAGAACAAAGCGCAGTGCCGGCGCTGTGGAGAACGATGATGGCATACCCCCTCTTTGCCATAAAAACTACGCAATTGCTTCCCGTGGAAAAAGCGCTTTTTCATTCCCGACAAGATCTGTGAGCAGGATCACATTATTACTTAAAAAGGACATCCTCCGGAAAAGCATAGGTTCCGGAGAGGCAAGGTACCAAGAACCGGGGATCAATGAAGTTTGAAGTGATTGACCAGAGGCATCTTCCGGCCGGAGCCAAAGGCTTTTGCGCTGCATTTCAGTCCCGGTGCGGACTGACGGCGCTTGTATTCGTTCATACGGATCAGTTCGTAGATCCGTCCGACCAGCTCCGGATCGCCGCTTTCACGCATAAGTGCTTCGATATCGCTGTGCCTGTACAGAATATCATCAACCAGCGGAGCTGTGATATCATAATCAAAGGGATCATACTGATCTTCCGCCAACTCGGCCGAGGGGCGTTTTGAAATGCTGTTCTCCGGGATTACCGGATATTGATAGCTTTCGTTCAAATAACGGGCCAGGCGGTACACTTCCGGCTTGTTCAGATCGCTGATCGGCGCCAGGGCACCGCACATGTCGCCGTAAAGCGTGCAATAGCCCAGAGCCAGTTCCGTCTTGTTGCCGGTGGTAAGCAGCAGCGCATTTTTTTTGTTGGCAATGGACATCAGGATGGTACCGCGGATTCGCGCCTGCAAATTTTCTTCGGCCAATCCGAAAGAAGTCCCGGCAAAAGGTTTTTTCAGGGTTTCAAGAAACTGCGAATAGAGCTCCGCAATCGGCAGCACATCGTAGTGCATACCAAGATTGCGGCTGCAGACTTCGGCATCTTTCAGAGAATGACTGCTGCTGAATTTTGAAGGCATAGCATAGCCGTAAACGTGTTCAGCACCCAAGGCTTCGACGGCTAAAGCGGCGACCAATGCGGAGTCTATACCGCCGCTCATACCGATAATGGCATCCCGGAACCCGCTTTTTACAAAATAATCCCGGATCCCCAGGGTCAGCGCCGCCCGCAATTCGCCGTTTTCATCTGCGTTTGCTTCCGGCAACTGTTCTTTCGCAATTCCGGCATGAAAACTGCAATATACCAGATCCTCACGGCAAGCTGCCGCATGTGCCGCAATTTTCCCTTCTTTATCCAGAGCAATACTGTTCCCGTCGAAGATCAGTTCATCCTGCCCGCCGACAAGATTCACGTAAACAAAAGGCAGACCGGTTTTAGCGACTTTTTCGCGGACAAGCTCCATACGTTCCCGGAATTTTCCGCGGCAGAAGGGCGATGCGGAAGCATTCAGGATGATATCGGCACCCCGTTCAGCCAGCAGTTCGCTAACCTTGACCTCGTAGCGCTTATCCCAGAGATCTTCACAGATCTCAATACCCAGAAGGCAGGATTTTCCATGCAAGCTGACTTTTACCGGACGCGGGTCGGAGCCGGGGCTAAAGTAGCGCAATTCATCAAAAACGTCATAGGTCGGCAGATTGCTTTTCCGGACAATGTCCAATACTTTTCCATGCTGAAGCACGGCGATGGCATTGTAGATCTTACCCGCTTCCTCGTAAACCGTTCCGACAAGGACAAGGGTTTCCCGGGTTGCCTTTGCTAGCTGCTCCAGCGTTTCGCGGCAGCGTGAAAGAAACGCTTTATCCAAAAGAAGATCCTGCGGCGGATAAGCACAGAGAGCCATTTCGGGAAAAAGCGCAATATCGGCAGCTTGCCGCTCTGCTGCGGTCATGGTTTCCCGGATCTTTCGGGCGTTACCGGAAAGATCTCCCACAACAACATTGATCCGCGCTAAAGCGATCTTGATTTCCATTGGTCATTCAACCCCGTATTTGGAATGCATCATAACGGGTTTCCCCTTCCAGGACTTCCCGCCGGATACGGCTGACCCGGGCCCGGGAAGGACCGGTCTTGATCTGATGCAGGAATATTTCCAGGTCCGCGGGTTTTCCCTGTGCGACAATTTCCACTTCGCCCTGCGTACAATTGCGTACGTAGCCGCGAATGCCCAGCAGCTCCGCCTGCTGTTTGGCAAACCAGCGGTAGCCA
>Ga0172382_10006539_pt1 | contig 16881 bp, 15 predicted proteins | sample Leawel138RmetaG_FD_122245 | JGI IMG/M metagenome (GOLD analysis project Ga0172382, IMG submission 122245) | Leachate microbial communities from a municipal landfill in Southern Ontario, Canada - Leachate well 138R metaG | ecosystem: Engineered > Solid waste > Landfill > Unclassified | place...
ACTTCGATCGTCTTGTCGAACGACCAGTACAACCCCCGCTCGTCGTCCTCGCTCAGTGGCCTGCGGCGGAAATGAACGGCGATCCTGCGATCGCCGATCGTGATGTGCCTGGGGCGGGTCACTGCAAGGCGGCTTCCAGGGCCGTGATACGGGCTTCGAGGCCGCGAGCGATGAACAGGTTGAGCTGGCCGGGGCGGAACGAGTACCGGTCGCCAGCTTCAAGCGAGCGGCGCCTGCCGACGATGTTGCCGTTCTCGTCCGTCTCGTCCTCGAACTTATCGTCCCATTCGTCGTAGCAAATGAACGCGTAGGCGAACGGGTCGAGGTCGTGCGATTCCATGATCTCGATCGCGCGCTGCACAGTCAAACCGACGTGATATCGAGCATTATCGCCCTTGTCCTCGATTGAAGCCAACCACTGGAAGGTGCCGATTTCGCGGGCGATGTCCTTCGCGGCTTCGATTTCCGCGGCCATCAGGGGAGCGACGTAAGTCTTTTCCCGGGCGTCCGACGTGTCGATCGTGCCGGTCCCTGCGTACACTGTACTCCACCGAAAGGCAGCGGCCCCAAGATTCCCTGAGTTGTCGGTGCTTTCGGTCCTGAAATTAAGGCCGTCCAGCCGGTGGGAGTACAACGTGGTGTTGCTGGTGTTAAATAGTATGTGCCCCTGGCTCGGGCCGTATCCTACGCGGATGCGGCCAGCGTCGTTGATAGCCAGTACCACCTCCATAGCAGGGGCGGGGCTAGTCGACACGACCTGGTACGTCAGCGTAAGGTCTCTGTTTGCGGCGTTCGAAGGCCCTCGAATAAGGCTCACGATGCCCTCTCCGGTATCCGTTGACCTCGTAACGAGTTCCCCGGTCATCGGCGACGACCCGTCGCGCAGCAAGAAGTCGCCCGACGGGGTGGCTACGACTTCCCACGCGGCACCATTCCACAACCGCAGGTTGTCCGAGTTGCTGCTGAAGTACAGCGCGCCCACGGGCCGCGTCGGGTGCGCGGCGTTGGCGGCCGCGTCGTCCGCGTAGACACCGATGTACAGCGCCTCGATTTCACCGAGCGCAGTTTCGGCGCCGGTTTCGGCGGCTTCTGCCCCGAGTTGCGCAGTCTCGGCCAGCCCCTGCGCGGTTTCGGCGCCGATCTGGGCAGCCTCGGCCAGCCCCTGCGCCGCCTCGGCCGCAAGCTGCGCAGCCTCGGCCAGCCCCTGCGCGGTTTCCGCATCGGTTTTCGCCTGCGCGGCGTTGCCTTCACTTGTCGATGCGTTGCTCTCGCTGGCTGCGGCATTCTGTTCCGAAGCCAGCGCGTCGGCCGCCGACTGCGCGGCGTTGCCTTCACTTGTCGATGCGTTGCTCTCGCTGGCTGCGGCATTCTGTTCCGAAGCCAGCGCGTCGGCCGCCGACTGCGCCACTGAGGCGGCGTACTGTTGCAGGTCAACATAGTCATCGCCGAACACCTGCGCTTCCTGCGCGAGCAGCGTGAGCTTGTCGCTCATGCCCTCGACCGCGTTCGAGGACACCGGAACGGTATCATCCAGGTCGACCGTCTGAGTCGCCTGGGTGCGACGGAACACTGTAACTTTGTTACCCGCCAGCGGGCGCTCGTTGTAGTCGTTGATGATGACGAAGCCACTTCCGATGCTCACCGTCAGCCCGGTGCCGCCCTGGAACAGGCGCACCTGCACTCCGGTCGCCGCGTCCTGCTCGAGCAGCCACACGTCCTGCACCTGCTGCGCGGGGAACGAGAAGTTGAACTGGTTCGCGACCCCATCAGCGGTGTAGACAGCCGGGGAGTAGGAAGCGGATACGGTCATGTTGGTGAGTCCTTATTCGAACAGCTTGCCGAAGTCGGGCGCCCTGACGCCCCCGCGGGGATCGGCCCACATGTCCGATCCATTATACATGTCCCGGGTTCGCTTTGTCAGCCGCTTGCGGTAGCCCGGGGACAGGAATTCCTGAAGGTCGTGGACCACAAGCTGGTCCATCGCTACCTTCGTGTACCACAGATTCTGAAACGGCGTCATGTTCTTCGCCAGGCGGATCGCGCCCGATCCGGTCTTCTGCGCGTCCAGCCCCCGGGCGTCCGCCATCACGTTGTAGGCGTCGTTGACCATGCCGAACGTCGGCCCCGCAAGTTGCGACATGAAGTTCGTGCCGTACCCGGTGGCGTCCGAGAACAGGACATCACCGTAGAAGCCGAGCGCGCCACCGCGCATGAACGCCCGCGTGGCCGTGGCGGGGTCCGTAAAGTAATCCGACAGCGCCTGCGGGTCGCGCCCGTCGGCCACCGCATAGGCCATGTCGGCCATCATCCCGCCGATGAACCCGATCGAGGCGAACCGCGCGACGTAGAACGCCCTGCCCATCGGGGGCAAATCCTTGATGTTCTCCCAGTGATTCATGATCTGCGCAACGGGCGTCGTCTTGAACTGAGTGGCCGACGAGATGAGCTCACCCACGAGCGTGCCGCGCTCGCGCCGGTTAGTGCCGAGCACTCGCCCCGCGGCGAAGCGGTGGCGGTCCCCCGGGGTGATGACCGCGAAGCTGGTCAGGTCATCGAGCAGCGCGTGGTATTTTTGCGCCGCACTGTCGGCCTGCTGGCGGGTCACACCGATCTGTTGCAGTTGCGCATCGGTCAGATCATAGATTGCCTCGACCTCGAACAAGTCCATGTCCCGATACTTCCGCGTCCCCGCTTCCTGGAAAATCTTCCAGTCCACGTCGTTGATCGCCTTTCGCTGCAGAAACGGCGTATCGGCGTTGTCCGCCATTTCCTGCCATGTCTTGTACTGGCTGAGCTTGCGGCCCATCGACTCCATGACCGTCGCGGCAAATCCCGCCTTGTTCATTTCGGTCAGCATGTTGAGGCCGCTCACCCGCACAAGTGCCTGCGCAAGTTTCTGTGGTAGCCCCGCAACGCCTGTTTCCTCGGCATATCGGTTGAGCGCGCCGACCGCGCCATCGAGCGCAATCCCGTTCGTGCGCATGCGCGCCCGCAGGTCGGAGTCCGTCGCCGCCCGGGCGAGGTTCCCGACGTAGGGCAGGATGCCGTTTCGAAGCGACGCCTGCACCCCGAGCGAAGTCACCAGGTCGGCAACCTGCATCAGCGCCGCCTTGCCCATCCGGGCGGCGGTCAGCAGCGAGCGCATGTTCGAAAACGTCGTGGCGACCCGGGGGCTGACCGTCGGCGGAAGGCGCCCGGTCATGTAGTCCCCGAGTTCGTCGGCCATCGACCCCAATCTGACCGCATCGGTCTGTCGCCCTTTCGCAACGAGCGCGCCCTGTGCGTCGAGCTTCAGTTGTTCCCAGTTGGCTCGCGAACCGACGACATCGGTGAACGCGACTTCGCGCGCCATCTTGTTCGCATATGCGATGTTGACCTGCAACAACGATCGGTCGTCGTACTCCCGCAGGTACGCCTTGTGCGCGTCCGCGTCCTTGAAGTAGATGCGCTTGATCTTGCCCGACATGTCGCCGATGCGTTGCGTGGTGTACCGCCCGTCGGCTTTCTTGTTGAGCCCGTTCGACGTGATCGTGTCGAAGGCTTCCTCGAGGAACCGCTGGCGCTGGCCGTGTGACATGACCGTGCCGTTGGAGTTGTACATCGCCCCGTCGGTCCAGTCGAGCATCTTCGACACCCAGTCCTTCTTCGCCGCCAGGCCATCGTACTTGTGCTTCGACAGGATTTTCTGGACGTTGTAGTCCATCGCAACGTAGTCGGGCCGCTCGGCGATGATCCCGCCCGCGCCTTCCATGTCGCGCGTCACTCCGTCGGTGAGTTCGCGCAACGCCTTGGCCGCGGCGGCGGCGTCCGGGTCGGTCGCCGCCCGCCCATACAGCGCGTCGATGACGGCATCGTCGAACTGGCGGTTGCCCATCAGGCCGAACAGGCGCTCGGATTTTCGGAAGGCCGCTTCCACCCCGGCGGTCCACCGGGTGAGCAGCGCACTCTTTACCGCTTCGATCGACTTGATGCCGTGACGCATCCCGGGGCGCGCGAACGCCATCGCCATGAACGAGTTCTTCCCATCGTCGACTTGCGCCGCGAACGCCTGCAGGTCGCCAAGCTTCTGCGCGTCGGTCATGACCTTCGCCGCTCGCGCGGTCACCTGCTTCTGGTACATCTGCGAGGCTTTCTGCGCGGCCAGGCCGGCGCGCCCGGCGGGGTTCATCGACGCGAAGTTCGGGTCACTCTCGCTCAGCATTCTGAAGGCGGCGCCGAGGAACCGCTGGATATCTTCTTCAGCGCGCTGACTCAGCGTCGAGCGCCCGAGGACGGCCATCGCCGCCGCCTTGCAGTGTGGTGCCAGCGCCACGTCAAATCCCCAGTGCGCATTGCGCGAGCGTGTTGAACAGTTCGGGGGCGTGATCCGCCTCGCCGAGCATTTCCCTCATGTCCTGCATCATCGCCTTGAGCGGCACCGCGGCCTCATCCCCATCGACCAGGGCGGCCGGGTTGCGGCGCAGGACTTCCTCTAGCTTGTTCATCGTGGCCTGCGATTCCTTCGACAGCTTGCGCCGCGCGGCCATCTCCTCATCCACCATGTCGACGAGCGAGAGTTCCTGCTTCGGCGCGGGCTTGCCGCCAGATTCCCCTGTCGCGCGCGCCATCGCCGTCGGCTGCTCGACACCAAGCTGCTTCGCGCGCTGCTCGGTGACCGCTTCGTCCAGCTTGCGCAGGGGCACCGGGTCGAAGTACGCCCGGTTGCGCACCTGGGTGGCCCGGTCGGTAAAGGCGATCCCGCCGTAGCCGTTCTTCTTCAGCCAGGCGTTGGCCGCCGCCTTGCTGCCCAGTCGGTCGACCGCCGCGCCATACAGGGTGTCCCCGCCGACGCGCTGCTTGCGGCCGATCTTGTCCTTGATGAACGCCACGTCGGCGCCGAGGTCTTCCAGCAGCTTCTTCGCGCGGGCCGCCTCGAGCGTCCCGGTGAACGGGAACAGTTCCACTTCGGGCGGGTTCGCGACGTAGAGCTCCCCCGTCTTGCCCGCATAGGTCGACGAATATTCCGGGGACTCGGAAATGTACGCCCCGGGGCCGACCAGGTTGGCCTCGCCACCCACGCCGGCTACCGTCATGTCGGGCTGCGCGCTGCCGTGGTAGAGAGTCCCCTGCGGCATCGTGTCGAGGGCCTGCGTCGGCAGGCGCTCGACCGCCGCCGTCGTTGCATCCGCCGCGCGCGTCGCGCTGGCTTCGAAGTCCAGCGCCTCTAGCGACTGCACTCCCGTTTCCTCGGTGACCGCGCGCTCCATCGCCGTTTCCAGCGGGCGGGGCGGGGGCATTTCATCGGTAAAATTTACCGGGTTAACCTCGACCTCGACGGGCTCGCCGCGGAGTAACTGCTCGGTCGCGGTGTCCACCGCCCTGACGTTCTCGTCCACGGCTTCGGCATTCTTCGGCAGTCCGGGGACTGCCTCGCGGCCCATCGCGTCGAGCCTGATTTCCTGCCGGGCGCGCAGCAGCCCGGAGTTGAACCGGACGTGGAAGGCGCCGAACACCGCCCCGAGTGCGCCGTCGACCCCGGCGTTCACTGGATTCCAAGGCTCGTACTGCTTCGCCGCCTCGGTGTAGCCCTTCTCGGTCAGGATTTCGTGCAGTCCGTAGAGCTCGCCCTGGCCGAGCGCGATGTTCGCCGCCGCGCCGCCGGCCATCGTGCGGGCGTATCCCGAGGACCAGAAGCCCGCCGGGATGCGAAAGCCTACCGTGTTGACCGCCGCCGACAGCAAGCCGGCCTGCACCGCGGTCACCGCGTCCGTCTGGTCCTTGATCTCTGCCTGCGTCCCGATTCCGGCCGTCAGGCCGGCGCCGAGCGCGAAGCCTGTGGGGCCAGTCGCCGCCAGTGGGGCAGCAGACAGCAAGGGCGTCAGGATGCCCGACGTGATCTGCGCGCCCATCCCGCTGCGGGCGGCGTCCCGCTTGCGCTCCGCGATGAAATCCAGCGACGAATCGCCGGATTCCTGCAATGCCTGCGCGATTTCGTCGGCCGTCTCGAGCCCGGTCAGTGCCCCGCCCATCTTCCAGGCTGCCGCGAGCGAATAGTTCACCGTCGCCGAGTAGGTGCCGAGCGTCTGTGCCACCCCATAGCCGACGCCCTTGATGGGCTGCAACAGCCAGCCGTCGGTGTCAACGGTCGCCCGCGGGGCGGCGGCGTAGTTGCGCGCGATCGCGGCTTCGTTCTCCGGGTCGTACCCGAACAGCGTCGTCATTGGCGGTTCCGAAGGTGCGGCCACTGCTCGCCGATCATCGAGCGCCCGTAACCGGTGTCCTTGTCGGTCAGCCAGGCACCGATGGTGTCAGCCATGACGCCGCCAGCGGAGCGCCCGGTGGCTTCCGGCAGCGGGGTGTTGCTCACATCCGACAGTTCCTGCTGCCAGGCGTTCGCGTTGATCTGGCCCAGGTCGATCGTGACCGGCTGGTTGTTGTCATCGCGCATGATGCCGCTGCCGTTCTGCGCGAACAGCCCGTAGACGCCGATGCCCTGCGGGATCAACTGGAAGGCCGTCCCGCCGTAGCCGTTGACCCGCTTGAGGCGGTCGACCTCGGCCTGCAGGATCGTCTCGGCGCGGGTCCGGTCAATGCCCGGGGGCATCATCGTCGCTACTCCGTCGATCTTCAGGGGCTCTCCGAGCACCATGCGCTGCGCCTGGTTCCACACGTCCTTGTCGAGGTCGTCCTTCGTCATCGCGAGCACCTTGCCCTCGCGCGCCAGCAGCCCGATGTACGTCTGCTCGACCATGTTGAACGCGGACTGCTGATCGGCCACGGTCGTCGTGGCGTTGATCTGGCGCCACGCTTCGGGCGGATAGGTGTTGTCGAAGCGCAACTTCGCTTCGTCGGTGTCGTAGGCCGGCTTGCGGGGTTCGGTCCCGTCGGACTTGGGCGCCGTCGAAATCTTGTACCCGGTCATCGCCAGGTCAAGCACGTCGATCCCGCTGACTTCCTCCGGGTCGGTCCACCCGAGGCGATCGAACAGCCCGCGGCGCTCGGTGACCACCTGGTCGCCGATGCTCGCCGCCAGTCGCGCGATCCCGCGCAAGCCCGGGTCGTTCTCCCCGATCTGCCGGATGAGCGCCCCGGTGCCTTCCCGGTCCCGCTCCATCGCGCCCTTGAGCGCGAACACTGCATCGGACGTGTTGCTGCGCTGCCCGAACAGGTAGTCTGTGACCGATTGCGCTTCTTCCTTGGACAGCACGTCGCCCTTGGTGAACCCTTGCTCGCTTTTCAGGTTGCGCATGGTCGCCGCCCGGGTCGCCAGGTCACGGCCAAAATCCATCGCTCCCTCGGGGCCGTTGCCTATGCGCAACGTTTCGATCTTGCCCGTTGCCATCGCAACGCCAACCGGGTCGGCGTTCCACTTCGATTGTGCAGCGTTGTTCATCTGCTGCACTTCGGTCCATGTCTTGTGCGCATCGGCGTCCCCGCCCGCCGCCTGTGACTTGTACCGGCGTTCGAAATTCGCCCGGTCGCTGGCGCCAGCCTTGAGCGCAACGTTGGAATACTCCGCGATCTGGATGTCCCGCTCGTGTTGCTGCTGCACAACGGGGGCTTCGCCCCGGTAGGCAAGGTCGTAGTCCTCGGGCGTCGCCATGAACATCGGGTCGCCCCCGGCGGCGGCGCGGGCCACGTTGTCAGCGTGGTTTGCCTGCAACGTTGCGCGGGCGGCACTACGCTGCTCATTCGCCATCGCGAAGGACCGGTTCAGGTAGGCCAGCCGCTCGTTGGGCAACATCTTCGCCACCGCGTCGGCGATCTCCGACGGGAACCCGGCGGATTTCATGTCGCTGCGCACCGCGGCTTCGGACTGGTCCGCGATCTGCTCGACCACCCCGGCCTGCGATTCCTCGGCCTGCTTCGCTTCCTTGTAGGTGCGATCGAGCCTGCGGCGCAGGGACGGCGCGAGGCCCACAAACTTGCGCGCTTCCGCGTCGCCCGCGTCGGCCTGCGTCTGCTTCGTGGCGATGACGGACTCGAGGTAGTCCTTGCGCAGGTCATGCAACCGGTCGAGGTCGCCCCCCGAGGCTTTCAGAAGCTGCGGCCCGCGGCCATGCTGGTACACCGTGTCGAGCGCGTAAATCTGCACGCCCGGGGAATACTGCGCGATGTCATTGCGGTCGTAATACTCAGTCTTCGCGATCTGCTGCGCCTGGTCCTTCGACAGCTTCTTCACGTCCGACGGGTACTTGCCGGGGTGCGCCTTGTTCAGCCGGTTGAGTGTGTCCTGGGTGACGCCGTAGTTGGTCGCCCCGGCGTTGTCACCAAGCACTCCGGCGCGCACGAATCCGCCCTCGTTGCGCGCGACGACTTCCATCGCTCGATCGAACCCCTGCTCGCCCCCGGCGTAGACCGTCTTCACGTCCTTCGTGCGGCCTTCGATCACCGCCCGGTTGCTTTCCTTGCGCCGCTTGATCGGATCGTAGAAGTCCTGGACCTGGATCGCGCCGCCCTGCTCGAGGTAGCCAAGCGATGCCGCCTCGCCGAGCGCGCGCTGCGCCTGGTGGCGCATCTCCATCTTCTTCGGGGCGCTGACCTCGGACTCGTCGAACTCGTCGATCGCCCGGTCCATGTCCGCCTGCACCTGCGGCAGCGCCAGCGGGTTCTGCCCGAGGAACTGCGCCGACGAGCGCAGCGTCGTGACGTGCTGCCCGACGCGATACGCCAGCCGCCCGTCGCGCTCGCCCGCGATGGCCGACGTGCCAAGCTGGCCGCGCAGGGAGTTCATCCCGTTCAGCAGCGCGTCGCGGCCCTTCTTCGTCATGAAGTCACCCGCCAGCTTGTCCCGCTCGGACTCCATCTGGCGGTCGAACCGCTGCGCGAGCCCCGCGGCGCGCTCGGTGCCCGTCGTCGACGTGATTTCCTGCTGCAGCCGCTCAGTCATCGCCAGCCGCTGGTCGGCCAGCACCGCGTTGACCTTGGCGATCTCGTCGGCCTCGTCTTCCTGCCGCGCCCACGCGCCCATCGTCGCCAGTCCGCGCGAGATGGAATTCAGTCCGCTAGAGACATCACGGGCCTGGGTGAAACTCGGACCGGCCTGCTGCGGGCCGACCTGGCGCTGGTATCCGGGGAACGTTGCCATCGCGTCAGCCTGCCCTGTAGCCAGAGAAGGCGTTGAAGCCGGTCTGCACCGCCTGGCCGGCGAAGTTCATCCATGCCTGCTGCGATGCGGCGCGGCCTCGGGCAAGCTGCTCGTCGCCCTCGTTGACATACCCGGTGGCTTCGTTCATGGCATTCATCTTCGATTGCTGCTGGTCCATTGCGTTGTCGGCCGCCGCCTGCGCGAACAGGGAGTAGGCCGTCTCGGTCTGGCCGCCGGCCGCCGCCCGGGCCGTCATCTCGCCGCGGGCCATGATGCCCTCACGCGCCAGGCGAACCTGCTGGCCGGCGCCGATCTGGAGACGCTGCTGCGCCCGCTGCTCGGCCACCGCCTTGTTGTAGTTGGCGACCCGCCGGGCTTCCTTGGCCTGCGCGCTCGCCGACGCGGCCCCCGCGATGAGGCTCGCGGCGATGCTGGCGACGAAGGCGACCCACATCAGAACACCCGCGAATGAAGGATCAGGCCGTCGCTTTCGCGCAACGGGCGGAACCCCATCGCCCGGGCGAACACCCGGTAGCGCGGAACGTCGCGGGTCCACATGTACGCGCGGCGAATCCCCGGCAGGTTCTTCGCGATGTCGCGCAGTTCGGCGACGAGCCACGCCCCGTAGCCGCCCAGGCCACGCGGGTTCGACAGGCCGAAGAACTCGTACTCGTCGCGGCTGCGCCGCTCGGCGCCGAAGACCGCCGTCACCCGCCCGTCGAGCTCGATCGCCAGGCAAGTATGCGCTTGCGCCATCGCTTCAGCATCGAACGGACGACCAGGTACAACCTGGTCACTCGCAAGTCGATCCAGAGCAGCCAGTACATCATCGTAGGTCGCCTTCCTCATGACAAGCATCACGCGCTCGCCTTGTCGTAGGTGGGGTATATCGCTCTGATTGTAGCAGGAAAGGGGCCGGGTGCAACCAGTTTCCACGTCTGCTGGTACTCCCGGCGCGCATTGATGTCCTCGAACACCTGAATTCCCGAGAACAACGGGATGCTCGCGTCGAACGTCTGGCCGGCGGCGCGCAGGCGGCGGGCCATGTCCTGGCCGTTGATGCTCACGTCGAGGAACGTCGTGTCGAGCACGTCCGCCCCGAGGCCGCTGGCCGAGGTTTTCTTGGCCTGCCCTGTGCCATCGCGCGAACCCTGCACCAGCGGCAGCCCGACGAGTTCGGAATCATAGGCCCACCCCCAGTACAGCGTTATGATCGTCTCCCACCCTTGAGGACGCGACCAGGTAATTGCCGCCGGGTTACTGGAGTCCACGATAGGCATGATCGCGTCCCCGTTCGCGCTCGCCCCGATGATCCTGAAGTTTGGCCCCGGGGGCCACGGCAGGTCACTGATGTCGATCGGGTCAGACGAGTTGCCCGAGCGGCTTCGCACATAGTCCAGGTGGTGCACCGCTCGCCTGTGGTATGCAGCTATCCCCTGGTTCGGGCTGAACTGCACCAGCGTGAACCCGCCGCCCTGAAGCTGGCCGAAGATGCGGTCACCGCCGCTCGTGCGCAGCAGCACCGCGCGCGCCAGCCCCGGGCTGCTGACGAGGCCGAGCGTCCACGAATGCCACCCGTAGCGGCGCTCCCCGGTGAACACGCCGACGCGCACTGCGCCGGTGGAACCCGTCGCGATCAGGACAGGATGCGGGATGTTGGCCGACACCAACGAAGTCACGTCGTCGCCGAACGGGAACATATAAGGGCGCGACAGTGTGATGTCGCCCGTGGTGTTTGGCTCCCAGTCATGCGCCCGGATCGAGTACAGCGTGCGCTTGTTGCGTCCGACATACACGACCTCGTTGCCGACCATGACCGGCGCGATCGGCGCAGCGCCGAACTCGCTGATCTTGTAGACCTGCGGCCGGTTCGTCGCCGACACCGCGCCATCGACCGGGAACACGACGTAGACGCCATCGTCCGTGCCTGCGAGCAGCGCGTTGGTGGCCGCGAACAGCCACTTGATCGCGTCGACCGCGTTACTGGCGACCGGCAGCCGCAACCGGAAGCCACAGGCAGCGGTGACGACCCCGCCCTCGTCGAGCGGCGCGAAATTGCGTGGCTGCCCGGCGAACGAGAAGTGGATGTTCCGCCCCGCCGCAACCACAAGGCGTTCCTGGAAATTACAGGCAGCGGAGAACGAAAACACTGCTTTTTCTGCGAACACCTGACAGGTTTCCCCTATGGGTGCGCCCCCGCCCGGGTAAACCCCGCCGGCATTCCCTTGCAGGGTGGCAGTCGTGCTTGTCGTTGCGGATACCCGCGTGAACACTATTTCGCGCTGAATGTGCAGCCATGCTGCGCCCCCGTCTTGCCCCACGCCTGTGAGATGGTTCGGCGCAGTCGTCCCGGAAGTGCCCGCTGTGCTGCATTCATATATGCTGCCGTTGGCCGAAACCATGTTGCCGAGCGTATACGCCACGTTCGGCTGCCACGGCGCCGCCATCGTGGAGTACATCGGGCGCAGGACAAGGTAATCACCAGCAACAAGCCCGTGGCCCGTCGGCAGATCGATGACAGGGTTCGGACCGTTGTTCGTCACCAGCCCGAATAACGGGAACTGCCCGTCGGGGGCAGACGGGGCACAGGCCACCCACGCCTCAAAATCCGTACCGCTGATGGTTCCGTTGGCGAGCAGCATTTTCGGCCGCGCGATCGCGTTCATCGGGCCAACCAGTGCACTTATCCCCCTCTCGCTCGCGTCGATCGGCACGGCCCACAGCCCGCCGGGGGTGACTGACCATGCCTCATCGTCGACGACCGTTCCCGCCGCGTTGACAATCGTCAGGCGGCCATCGCCCTGCGCGACGATGACTTCCTGGTTGCCGATGCTGACCGCGGTCATGTGTGCACGCGGGCTTGCCTGCGTCAGGATGCCGGCGCACCCGAGGCGCTTGCGCGCCGGGCCTTGCGGGAGCAGGTCGAAGTTGTTCGCGCGGCGCACGAAGCGCCCGTAGGCTTCCACGTCAACGCGGGCGAGGGCCAGTTCATCGGCTTCCCCACCCTCGAAAGTGACCTGTGCGTCCGCGATTTTAGCCATACAGACTCGGCCCCCCTAGGCTCAAGTGCGCCTCGAGCGACGGCGAATAGGTGTCCCGGTCGAACCGGCGCTCGATCGCCTGCGCGCGCAGCGCGGCCTTCAGTTCCCGGTCGTAGCGCGACTCGGCGAAACCCGCCTTGCTGACCGATTTCATCGAGGACTCGGCCCGGGTGTCGGCGAGCGCCGCGGCCACCACGCGCTGGAACGCCCGGGGCCAGTCGCCCTCGGGGATGTCGTGCGCGACGTAGCGCAGCGAGATGTTGCTCGCGCCCCACACCAGGATGTACTTGCCCTCGCGCTCGATGTTCTCCCAGGCGTCCTCGCAGCGCCCGTTGATCGCCACGATGCGTGCACAATTATTAGGCAGCAGGAACGCGCTTTTGTCGTCGATCCCGGCGGTGCCTGGCGCGACCGCGGTCAGGCTGGCCCGCTTGATCGCGAACCGCCAGTTGTGGCGCTCGAACTCGGCGCGCACCGTGATGTCGTAGATGTCCCTGTACTCGCGCGCGAGCGGGTCGGCCGGGTCGTTGAGGTCCGTGATCCGGCCAGCCCCGAGGAACGTGAGGGCCAGATTGACGATGCTCGTCGCGCTCATTTCACCCGCTCCGACAACACCGCGATGGCGCGCTCGACGCCGTTGAGTGCGTCGGAGTTGCGATCCAGGCAGGAATGCAGGCCCTTGCGTTCTTCCCTGTCCTCGCGGCGCCAGACGATGTGCAGCCACCCGCAGGCCGCGCACATCAGGCCGAGCACGACGATCGCGATGTTCTGCTGCGTGATGAGGGGGCCGAGGGCGGTAATCAGGGCTTCCATCTTTCGGCCTCGATGGCAGGTTTCTTCACGGCGGCACGCCGGGCGGCTTCGACCTCACGCTCGTCCTCGTTGGCGAGGCGGGCATTCGTCGTCTTCGCCAGCGCGGTCACGCGGGCCACGGGGTCATTCGTGAAGGTGGCTTCCTTCTGGCCCTTATCGGGCTGCATCTCTAGAACGCCTTCCTGCCACACCACGGTCGGTAGTGCCTTGACAGCAGGGACGAACACGGGGTCGTCCCAAGCGTGCATCAGGTAATGCGTGACCTCGCTGGTGAATTCGTTGACCACGGGCACCGAGAAGTTGTCCGGCCCGAAGCCGGCTTCTTCGAGGGCTGCATTCGCCGCGAGCAGGCTCGCGACGGGGATGATGGCGCACAGGCTCATGCTGCGATCCTCATGACTTGCTTGAGGTACTTGTCGATCAACGTGCGTTCGTCGGCAGTGAAGCGCCGGTCGAGAAGCATGGCGGTGTATATGCGTCCTTCGAGCTTGAAAGCCGCATCACCTCTACTACCTATGACCAGTGCTTGAGCACTCAACGACGTTCCTCCTCGATCTGAAGAGTCGGTATCTTCCTGCCCGTTTTGTCGAAGTAATGCCCCTTCGTTGATGTGCCCCTGCGCGATAAAGCGGGACATATCGGGTACGGATTGCCCGTAACCTCCGTGCAAGCCGGTTTGTGTCGTCCCTCGAAAGTACAGGCTGGAGCGATCAGTGGTGGTAGTCCTGGGCCATACAATCTGAAACGTACCGTTTTCTGTTACGGCATTCGGACCGAACCCCAGAGGCACGTACGCCACACCTCCTACGGAACGATACACAGCGAGCGCAAGACCAAATTCCGGTGTGTGCGTAAGGTCGATTACAGAGGTAACAAGGAAGTCATCCACCCCATCGAAGTCGAGGTAGTACGCCCCCGCGCCGTCCTGCTGGATCTTCGGGCGCGCGGAGATAGTAGCCTGTGAGGCGTGGGCGTCGTTGCCGCTCTTGTCGAGGATCCGCCCCACGCTCTGCCCGAGCGCCGTCACTGGCGTGTTCCCAGCGGCGTCCTGAAACAGCGTAGAGAAGTCGCTCGGGTCGTACCAGCCGCCGTTGCGTCCGGCGAACAGCGCGAGGATTTGCTGGCTCATGGACAAGCCAGTCATCCCGGCCACCGCTCCGAGCGAACGGGCGCGTGCGATGGCCATGCTTGGCATTACGCGCCTTCCCAGACTGCTACGATGTCGTCCGCCGTCGTGTTGGTGGTGTTGACGCGGACGATCCGCAGCGGGTGGTAGCCGACGGCGGCGCCCTTGAACAGCACGACGCTGCCGTTCTCGAACACGGCCTCAAGGTCCCCCTCGGTGCCGACATACAGGAAGTCGGTCGGCGACGTGAAGTTGTCGCCCGCCAGGACGGAAGGCACGACGGCGACCGCCGTGCCCCCTTGACCAAGTTTCGGGGCCGCCATGATTACGGAGCCGTGTAGGTGAAGGTCGGCACCCCGGCCGCCACCACGACGGAGATGGTTCCGCCGCCCACGCCCGCGTCGACCCACGAATCCCCGTCCTCGATCAGCACCGTGGTGCCGGCGGCGGCAGGAGTCTCGTCGGCAACGTCGGGCTGCTTGATGTAGTCTGCCCGCAGGTTGTCGATCAGTTGAACAACGTCTTTCTTCGTGGCGCCCGCCGGGCGGGTGATCCGAAGATCGACGACCACATCACCGGCCGCCGCCGCGTCGTCCCTGGAGACGACGTTGAAGGCGGGGCCGATGTCCTGAGCGTAGTGGATGCTCATGGCTCAGGACTCAGGGCTTGGCGTAGAAGCGCATGACCACGTAGCCCGCCGTGGTGCTGGCGGACTGCGCGGCGGTCACGATGACCGTCTCCATCTCGTTCGCGCCGTCACCGGACGGGGGCGCTTCGACCGCCGCGGCGTTGGTGCCGAAGAACTGCGGGGCGACCGAGTTGGTCACGGCGGCGGCACGGTACTTGCCCGCGGTCCCGTCGACACCGATCGCCAGGGTCACGGTGGCGTCCGCTGCGCTCGGGAAGATGATCCCGAACATGAAGCGGTAGCCCTTGGGCACCGGGAGCAGCGAGCACACATCGCCGTCTCCGCCGGCCAGGACCGGCAGAACGTCACGCACGACGTGGACCTTGCCGGTGTAGAACGGGTCGAACGGCTGATTGCCCGCGTCGAGCGCGGTGAGTTCGTTGGATTTCTTGGCGGCCATGTCTGTTCCTTGAATGTGGTGTCGGCGCCCCCGAGGATCATCCCCGGGGGCTGTCGCTATCAGGCGACGTGGACTTCGATCTGACCCACCTTGTCCTCGCGCAGGCGCGTGGCGTTGAAGGTGGCAGTGGTGTAGACCTGCCAGCTATTGCGCAGGTCGCGCCGCTGACCGATGTCCACGTTCAGGCCAGCCCACTCGGCCAGGTGCACACCCGACTTGCACCAGATCGGCAGCTTGCGGGTGTTGGCGACCGGCGCCGGGATCAGCTCGGTATGGATGAAGTTGATCCCGAGGAACGACTGGAGCTTGCCGTCGACCAGCACCGGCCGGCTGTTGTAGTCGGTCGACACGATCTGAATCTCGCCGAGCAGCTTTTCGTGCTCGTCGGCGGTGATCGCGAGGAACAGCGACTCCATGTCCAGATCGACGTTCTGGCGCATGAAGTTGGTCTTGGCCTTGATGAGCTTCGACACGTTCAGGCCGGTGTTGGCCCCGCCCGTGCTCTTGTCCACGACCATCGAGCCGTTGAGGGTCATCACACCCGACGTGTTGAACGCCTGGGTCGTGGTGCCATCCTCGCCGTTGATCGACGGGTCGAAGAACGCGCTGATGATCGCTCGATCCTTCGCCCGGCCGATGGCGAGCGCCTGGCTCTGCGCATACGGGTTGAGCGGGTCGATGATCATCCGCAGCTTGTCGACGGTATCGAACAGCTCGGCCGGGACTTCATAGTCGACGGGGCGAACCCACCGACGATCCTGGCCGGCGTTGCCCATCGGGGTCTGGCCGTGGCGGCCGACGCGGACGATGGCCTCGACGGGCGCGAACTGCTCGACGAGCGAGACAGCCTTGCCGACGTAGCCGGAATTGTAGTCGACCGCGCCCTGGAGCTTGCTGCCCATTTGCTGAGCAAGCAGTTCGACCTTGGCACGGTACTGCTGGACAAACGCCGTGGTGATTTCGGAACTCATTTCGGATTCCCCGAAGTAGATGTTGAACAAAAACAGGTTGGTGGCTTTCAGCGACCGCTGTGCTTGTCCGGTATCCCGGGGCAACGCCGTGAACAGATTCGCTTTAGGCTAGGCTGTTCGAGTACCTTACGACTACAATGTAGCACCATCGCAACACCGTGTCAACAAGAAAAACGCCCCCGGCTGATTTTCATCGGCTCGGGGGCGGAAACCCGGCGGTGCCGGGTGGGAGCAATCAGTCCTTGCTCATGCCGGGTACGCCTGCGGGAACAGGTCGTTCCACTTCTTGATGTACTCGGCATGCTTCGAGTGGTTTCGGTCGCTGAAGGCTTTCTGGAAGTCCGGGTCTTGCTGGAGACGGCGGATTTCAGCCTGGGCGTCGGCCGGCGGCAGTGCCCGCCCGCCGGGAACCCCGTCGGTGACAAATTTCGGGTCGCCGATCTTCGTGCCGACCTGATGCATGGCCTTCATCAGGCCGTCGTACCCGAGCGTCTGCTGGAGCGCCGCGGTCTGCTCGCGAGTCAGCCCGAGCGCGCGGGCGCCGGCCGAGGCGATCGCCACGTTGTCTTTATGGGCCGCGCCCCACTCTTTCTGAAGCGCCACATCCTGCGCGCGGGTGCGCTCGGCCAGTGCCTCGGACTGACGCCCGACCTCGGCGGCGAACAGTTCGTTGTAGCTGGTCGCCAGCTTGGCCGCCTGGGCCTTGGTCAGCCCGATCTCGTGGAACGACTTGCGCGCCCACGCCTCGAAGTCCTTGTCGGCGGTCGTTCCCTCG
>Ga0172382_10006540_pt1 | contig 16878 bp, 17 predicted proteins | sample Leawel138RmetaG_FD_122245 | JGI IMG/M metagenome (GOLD analysis project Ga0172382, IMG submission 122245) | Leachate microbial communities from a municipal landfill in Southern Ontario, Canada - Leachate well 138R metaG | ecosystem: Engineered > Solid waste > Landfill > Unclassified | place...
ATCCGTCGCAAGGAGTTATTCGAGAAGAAATTCAGAGCTCTTCCTAAGCTACCTACTCCTCAAACGACCTCAGGTATGAGATACCTCTAATATGAAAACTTACAAAATTGGAACTCGTGGGTCACTTTTAGCAGTGACCCAATGTACTCTTGTTAAAAATGAACTTGAACGATTAAGTGGTAAACAGTTTGAACTTGTCTTGATTAAGACTCAAGGGGATCAAATTGTAGACCGTCCTCTATGGCAACTTGAAGGAAAAGACTTCTTCACAAAGGAACTTGATGAAGCCTTATTAAGTGGTCAGGTGGATATGGTGGTTCACTCCTATAAGGACCTTGGTTCAATTCGTCCGGAAGGAATTAAGCTGGCCGCCATTACTGAGAGAAAATTTGCTCAGGATATTCTTCTCATCAGAAAAGATGTCCTCAACAATCTAAAAAATCATGTGGGAGACTTTGTGGTGGGAACTTCTTCCCCAAGAAGAATTGTTAACCTCTCTAAAAATCTTGCCTATCACATTCCCTACGCTAAAGAGAAAAATCTCACCATTCGTTGTGAAACTCTTCGTGGCAATGTGAATACCCGTATCGGAAAACTCAAGTCAGGTCAGTACCATGCCATCACTCTTGCATTAGCAGGACTTGAAAGACTTGCCAGTAAAGAAGAATCAAAAAAAGAACTCTCTGAACTGGTAGATGGACTGGATTATTTTGTTTTTCCACAAACTATTTTCCCAAGTGCTGCTTCTCAAGGGGCCCTGGGAATTGAAGTTCGTGATGGACGTGATGATAATGGAGAATTAGAAGGATATATTTCCCAACTGATTCACCAGGATACAGTTGAAGAAGTTAAACGTGAGCGTGAAGCTTTCCAAAGTTATGGTGGCGGTTGTCACCTTGCCGTTGGAATTAATGTCAAAAAAATGGGGAATCATTTCGTTCACATTGAAGTGGGTGAAGTCGACGAGAAACCAATTGAAAAGCGTTATATCGAAGGCATCACTCTTCCAGAGATGAAAGCAAGTGAAACATTTTTTGGAATGCCTTCCAGCGAACTTAATGTTGTTTGTGATGAGTTCTACAGAAAGACCTCATTAGAAACATCCGTTGATCTTTCAAATGCTCAAGCATTCGTGACGACTCACTATGCTATCCCTACTCTTAAAAAATCGGGAAATCCTCTCGGTCTGTGGGCCGGAGGCACAAAGACTGCTCAAAGACTTACGAGCGAAGGTTACTGGGTGAATGGTACGAGTGACTCTTTAGGAGTGAGAGACCTAACTCTTCTTAAAACTTCTAAGGCCCTTGCTCTATTCCACGATCTTTCCAATTGGAAAGTCCTCTCTCATGTTGATGCCACCAGCATTATGGGAGAAGTGATCGGTACTTATACTCGCTCTACCGTTTCTGTGAGCAGTGAATTTGAAAACAAGCTTAAAAACGTTAAGCAATGCTTCTGGACAAGCTTTGGACAATACCAGGCCTATATTTCAGCTTATCCTCATTTAAAGGATCTCACACACTATTGTGGAATGGGTAAAACTTATGATGAGTTTAATAAGGCCAAAATAGCAGTGACTCCAGTGATCAGCATTCAAGATTTTGTTTCACACATTAAGGATTAAAATATGAATTCAAATGAACTTTTTCAAAAATCTCTCAAACTTGTTCCTGGTGGTGTCCACTCTCCAGTGAGAAGTTTTAAAGGCCTTCATACTACTCCTCGTTTTATTAATCGTGGAGATGGAGCTTATATTTGGGATGAGGATGGAAAAAACTATATTGATTTCTGTATGAGCTTTGGCCCGCTTATTCATGGTCACCAGGATAAGGATATTAAAGCTGAAATCATTTCTGCTCTTGATAACGGTTGGACCTTCGGAGCTTGTGAGAAATATTCTCTGGAACTGGCCGAATACATCGTTGGCCGAATTCCATTCATCGAACAGATTCGCTTTGTAAACTCAGGAACAGAAGCGGTGATGACGGCCGTTCGTCTTGCTCGTGGAATTACAGGTAAGTCCAAAATTGTTAAGTTCAATGGCTGCTACCATGGTCACCTGGATGCTATGCTTATTAAGGCCGGTTCAGGACTGGCCGGAACTGCTGAAGCCTCAACCAAAGGTGTAACTGACCTTCAGGCCAAAGATACTCTTATCTGCGAACTTGGAAACCTTGATGAAGTAAAAGAAGTTTTTAAAAACTTCGGCAATGATATTGCTTGTGTATTTATTGAACCTCTTCCTGCTAACAACGGTCTTCTTGTTCAAGACGAAAACTTCCTGAAAGGTCTTCGAGAAATCTGTACTGAGTATGGTGCTCTTTTAGTCTTTGATGAAGTGATTTCAGGTTTCCGTATTGGCTTTGGTGGTATGAGTGAAAAGACAGGTATCACCCCTGATCTTGTGACTTACGGAAAGATTATCGGTGGTGGTATGCCGGTTGGAGCAGTAGCAGGCCCTAAAAAACACATGGAATTTCTGGCCCCTGTAGGTCCTGTGTATCAAGCAGGAACTCTTTCCGGTAACCCTGTTGCTATGAGAGCAGGACTCGTCAATCTTCAAAAGCTCACCCCTGAAGCGTATGAGAAACTGGAAGGATACACCAAGAATATCGTTTCCATGCTTCAAGAGTGGATGGATAAAAACGGTTTTGAAGATTATCAAATCATTCAGTATGGTTCTCTTTTCTGGCCTATCAACACTAAAGAGAAGCTAACCAATATTACCCAACTCCCAAGCAATATGGGCGAGCGTTTTAAAGCTCTTTTTGAAGTACTTTTAAACAAGGGAATCTATCTTGCTCCGAATGGTTATGAGGTAGGTTTTGTTAGCTTAGCTCATGATGAAAAAGTTCAAGAAGAAATGAAAAAACGCCTATGGAGCTAAACAAGACTCGCCGCTGGTTTTATGGTCTCACTCTCTTTTGGGTGATATTCCTGCTCTTATTGGGTAGCTGGTGGCTTTATCTTGTTTTTAAACTTCATGCGGATTTAAGTGCCCTCAACCTTGAGGCCCTGGCAAGTCAGGAACGCTTTCTTAATATGATGAGGTGGGAAGGAACATTCTTTTTCGTTGTCCTTATCATTTTGGGAATCTCTCTTCTTATTATGTACATCCGAGATATGAGAAAGTCTCAGGCCCTTCAGGCCTTTTTCTCTTCTCTATCACATGAATTGAAAACCCCTCTGGCCAGTATGCGCTTACAAGCAGAAGTGATTAAAGATCTCATTGAAGATGAAAGTCACTCTCATGAGCAGCTCTCTAATCTAACCGGCCGATTGATTGAGGATACTCATAAGCTTGAAGGCGAACTAGAAAAGAGTCTTCAACTCTCTCGCATTGAAAACGATGCCCCTTTAAGCCTTGCTCCCCTTTCTCTAGAAAGGTATCTCAAACGCCATCAGAGTAAGATGAAAGACACTCATCAAATTGAATTAGTTTTTCAGGAAGATGCTAGTGAAGTTCTGGCCGATGAACTGGCCCTTAACATTATTTTCCGAAACCTTTTTGAAAATACTAAACGTCATCAACCAGAATCAAAACGCATTAGAATTAATTCCTACAGGCAGAATGGAAATATCCATATTCTCTACGATGACTTTGGTAAGGTCTTTACCGGGGACATAAAAAAACTAGGAACTCTTTTTTATAAGTTTAATTCCACTAAAGGCTCTGGCATTGGTTTGTTTTTAATTAAGAACCTCATGCGCAAGATGCAAGGAAACTTTGAAATTCAACAATCAGACCACTTGCGTTTTCAACTCACCTTTAAGGCCCCTAAAGGAGAAGATCAATGAGTAACTTCTCAGTCCTATTGGTAGAAGATGAGACTAACCTAGGTATTACCCTTCGTGACTACTTAAGAACCAAAAAGTTTGAAGTTGAGTGGGCCTCTACAGCTAAAGAAGCAAGATCCAAATTTCTTGAAATGAGACCTGCTATCGTTATTCTTGATATTGGTCTTCCGGATGGGAATGGAATTGATCTTGCCAAAGAATTTAGAAGTATCTCAAAAGAAACCGTACTACTCTTTTGCACGGCCTTAAATGATCCTAGCCTTAGAGTAGAAGGACTTGAATTAGGGGCTGAAGACTACATCACTAAGCCTTTTGAGTTAAAAGAACTCACTTTAAGACTTGATCGTATTTTGAAATCAAGAAAAACGACCCTTCACAATCCTGATGAGTACCGCTTTGGAAAACTTATCTTCTGGCCCAAGCGTTTTGAAATTCAGGATGCTCAAGGAGTGACCAGTAATCTTTCTCAAAAAGAATGCGCTATCTTAGAGCTTCTTTTAGATCACAAAGATGAAGTGATTTCCCGTGACCAGATGATTGAAAGTATTTGGGGAGAGAATAGTTTCCCTACGAACAGAACAATTGATAACTATATCGTAAAACTACGTAAATGGGCCGACACTGACAGTGATGGAAATTTAAAAATTACTTCCGTCAGAGGGATTGGCTATAAACTTGAAATAAAAGGATGATTATGGACATTTTTGAGAATCGTGGAAGCACACTCCCTGTATGGTTTATGAGACAAGCAGGTCGTTATCATTCTCATTATCAAAATATAAAGAAAGATTCGGACTTCATGACAATGTGTAAGAATCCTGAACTCGCATGTGAGATTACATTAGGACCTATCGAGGACTTTAAGTTCAATGCGGCCATTCTTTTCTCTGACCTCCTTTTCCCACTTGAGCAATTAGGAATGGGACTTTCTTATAAGTCAGGTCCACCTACTCTTGAATGGCACCTTAAATCAGTTGAAGATATTCAAAAACTTAAAGTTATGGCCCCAGGAAAAGAGTTTTACGCTTTCCAAGGTGAGGCCTGTAAGCTTCTTCGTGAGAGACTTCCAAAAGATGTCACTCTTCTAGGATTTGTAGGGGCCCCGTTCACACTTTACACTTACGCAGTTGAAGGTTCCCATGCAGGAAACCTTGTAAGTGCGAAGAAAGGTCTTTTCGACGGTCGTTTTGAAGCTTTCTGTAATCTTCTTGTTCCAGAAGTTCTGGAAGAGATGGTCGTTCAGGCCGAGAATGGAACTCAAGCTATTGCTCTCTTTGATACGGCCGCTGGTGAGCTTTGCGTTCAAGATTATAAGGAATTTATTGTTCCAAAAATCACTGATCTTCTTTCAAAGTTTAAAGCTCGTTGCCCACAAACTAAGATCATCTACTACTCAAAGCATACTCAGTCCCAGTTTATTAAAGCACTGGACCTCACTCATATTGATGTTATTGGGGTAGATTGGAGATGTGATCTTGTTGAGATCCAAAGTATTCTTCCTAAGCACGTTTATGTTCAAGGAAATCTTGATCCAGCATGGCTTCATCTTCCATGGGAGATCCTGGAAAAGAAAGCAAGTGCATACTATCAAGACCTTCGCGAGCGCGGCCTAGATTTCTCTCGTTGGATCGCAGGTCTTGGCCATGGTGTTCTTATCCAAACACCAGAAGAGAACGTGAGAAACCTTGTGAAGCTTATTCAATCACAAAAGATCTAAAAACTTATCATCCCCAGAAAACTTGTTTTCTGGGGATGCCACAACGAATATCTAAACTTTATAGAACAACTATTTGATTTGAGGCGTGAGTAACACATTCTCCTCACAAAAGATCTAAGATATTTTCCGGTGGTCTACCGATGACGGCCCTATTGTTCGTAACAACAATAGGGCGTTCTAAAAGAATAGGATGCTTAAGAATGGCATCTATAATTTGATTCTCATTATCCAGATCAACTTCTAATTCAGCAAAAACACTTTCTTTTGTTCTTACTATGTTTCTGGCAGAATCATTTAACTTTTTAAGAATGCCCTGCAGATCAGCTTTCTTCGGTGGAGTCTTCAGGTATTCAACAACTTCAAAATCAACTCCGGCATTCTCTAAAATCTTCAGAGCTTCCCGGCTTTTTGAACATCTTGGATTATGATAAATTGTATATTTTTTCATTATGCCCCCACAAAGAAATCTTTCGGTAAACCAACTTGATAAAGCCGCGCAACTTTTGAAGGGACCAGACCAGAAAATTTAAAAGTATCATCCTTCATTACACCCACGTCTTGCATGAGAATTCTATCCCCTTCCATTCCTGCAACCTCTGTCACGTGCGAAACATGACGACGTCCCTTTCTATCTCGGCGAACCTGAATAATGTAATCTACCGCAGTGCTTACCTGATATCTTAGGGCCCTTAGAGGGAGATCATACCCCGAAAGAAGATAAAGATTTTCCAGCCTCATCAAACACTCTCCCGGAGAATTGGAGTGAATGGAAGTCATAGAACCTTCATGTCCTGTATTCATGGCCTGTAAAAGATCAAAAACTTCTCCTCCTCTCACCTCACCAACAATGATACGGTCAGGCCTCATACGAAGGGTATTCTTTAGTAACTCTCTTATGGTGAGTCCAGGAAGATCCAGTAACGCTGGTCTTGCTTCCAGACGAACCACGTTCGGTAAATTGAATTTAAGTTCTCGGGTGTCTTCAATTGTTATCACTCTCTCTGCAGGAGAAATTTCCTGCAACATGAGGTTAAGAAAAGTTGTTTTCCCTACTCCCGTACCACCGGAGATCACAATGTTCATGCGTGCTTTAATCATCAGCTTAATAAAACGAACCCATTGTTCATCAAGCCCGAAGATACCTTTGGCAGTATCAAAGGTTTGAATACTTTTTGAATATCTTCTTATGGTTACCGCATGAGTTGTGTTGGTGTAATCTTTATGAATGATATTCACCCGAGAGCCGTCAGGAAGGTTACCGTCCAAAATCGGATACTGAGGACTAAACTCCTTACGATTGTACTTAGCAATATCTTTACAAAAGGCATCGATCTCCACTTCAGAGAACTGAACATCAAGTCGAATAAGCTCGCCGTCTTTTTCTACGAAAATATTATCGGGCTTATTAATGATTAACTCACTAATCCCTGCTGCTTTACCGATCTCATCTAAAAGTTCATAAATTCTATTTCGTGCCATACTCAGATTTTTGCATAAAGAACAAAGTCTTGTTCTCCTATACTTGCTCCATAACTTAAAAGGTTTTCAAACATGAGCTGCCTGTCGCTAGAACTCATTAGGTCATAAAAATAATCTATTTTCTTTTGTTGTCCCAAATGATTAATAATCAACGCTTCATCCAGACTCATTAACAAGTGACTTATGATGAGTATGAGCCAATCTATTCTCTCAGCTCTTCCTTCCAGCACACTTAAAACATTGATGACTTGGGAAGGGATTTGAATGACTTCTCCTTCCTGAAGGTTTTGGCATCGGATATTAGCGAGTTTAATGTAAAACCCTAGAAGAAATAAACGTGCATAGCTTGATACTTCAAACTGTTGGTAAGTTCGTTCAAATTGCTTAATCTCTTCTATTACTTCCAGATCAGTTTTCTGAGAATATTTTCCATAAAGACTTTTAGAAATATAGAGACTGGCCAGACGATCCTTAAAACTTGACCAACCCAGAGCTGACATGACTTTTTCAATTCCTCTTCCATCATCAAACTCAGAGAAGGACTTCTCCATCACCATCATGAGTGCAGGATTAGTTCCAAGAACTTTAAAAACATCTGAAGGCTTAGGAGTGCCACTCATATTGGATTTCAGGAGAATGACAAATTCCTGTGGCATTCGGATAAATGGTAATTTAAAAGCGCTCAAATTCTGACTCTTTTACTTTTTATTCAGTGATAATCTTACTCTATTTAATCATAGGAAATGATTTTAACAAAGAGTCTATAGGTTGCAGGTAATTAGATTTTGGGAGAAAATGAGCTATGAGCTTACCTTTCTACCATATTTATACTCCCCGATCCTCCTCTTATGAGGATCTCGATCAGATTCTTCATGAACAGATGAACTTAAAACATCCTGTAGTGATTAGCTTAAAGAATCTTGAGTTCAACGTGCAGCGGGAGTTTATTGGTTTAATCGAAAACTATTTTTCTTCCAAAAACCTGAATTTTAACTTTCCTTATCCGGTCTATGTTTTGACCGATCATGAATCATCTATTTCCAATCTTCCTCTGATCGCCGAGCTGGAAGAACTTCCTATCTTTTATAAAAAAAAGGAAGGAAAAATGAACGTTAAGGAATCTCATCTGCTTTCAAAGAATAAACTTCTTCAACAAGAGATTCATAATACGGACAGTAAGCAGTCCTATGAGGCCCTGGAGAATTTCGGACGTATGCACAGAATTATCTTTGACCTCGAAACAGAGCGATTAATTCTAAAAGAATTAATGACAAAGATTCAAAAGGTTAAAAATGGATAAGAAAAAGCTTATAAAGATTGCTTCTCCTGACGATATTCAAGGCTTTGAAGAGTTCATTGAATCCCAGCCTAAAGATACTAACTTTCTTCCCCGGCCTGCAGTTTCCAAGAAGGAAAGCTCTTTTGAATTTTTCGAGTTTCTCTCCTCAGATGCTCAAAGGCTTTTGAAAGTTAAAAATCTCTTATCGCAAAAGCTCCCTTTTTTAGCGAAGTACCAACAAGCAGAAATCCTTATTAAACAGCAGAAAGCTGAAATCAATTTTATTAAAAACAATCTTTTTTTGATCAGTGATAAGAAGGACTCCCTCTACAGGAAGTCCTTAAGTGATGTTTTTGATAACTACTTTAATCCGCCTAAAGATTCTAATTGAAATTTGTATTCAATATGATAGGCCCACCAATGTGTTTGAAGTCTTCTTCAGAAAGAGTGTCTAACTCATAACCATTAAGCTGCTCCACCATAATCTGATATAGGTAGTTCTCAAAACGAGGTACTTCCGAGAGACCAAACTGAGAAGTGAAATCAGTGAGAGTCTTGTGTAAAACCTCATCTTCAAATGGTCTTAAAAGATATTCTTCATCCTTTTTAAAGAAGAATTTCTGATAGAACTCTTTGAGTTCTTCAATCTTCAATCCCATTTTAGCTCCGCCCTCTGCTTTAAGGGTTCCGAGGCTAAAGTTGATGAAACTTGAAATAATAAGAGCTTCAAAATCGATGTTATCTACCTCGTAATTCAGGTAGAAGCTATCTTGCAGAAGATTGTCCTCTTTGAGTTTCAGAATCCCCTTAAAGAAAGTAAGCATGAAAGGAACCATACTCGTAAAGGTATCAATCTGCTGTTCCCAACGTCTGAGTACTTCATAGGAATTGATTTCCTGGGCAGGGGTTGAACCATCCACTTTATACTTAGGTACATCCTCTTCGCTTGCGGAAAGAACTGATGACCAATATTGTCCCAGAAAATGCTCATATTCATTATTTTCAAAATAAGTCTTACTAATGGCCTTAAGAAGTTTCTTCTTGTTAACTTCAATAAGTGTGTTTCCAATTCGATATAAATCAATGAAGTCAAACTTATTAAAAATGTTTTCTTCCTGCCCCTCTAAGTAACTAAAGCCTAATTCAATGGCGGCTTTCGTTTTCATCCCCACCTGGTTCATGGCCATTGAGCCGCTTTTTAAAGCATCGGCCAAGGTAATCTTGGCGTTTACTAGTCGGACAAAAGAGAATTGCAGAAACTGCTCACGAAGGGGGTCTTGTACCTTTAACAGAGCATTTTTAATAGAATCAAAGCCTGACTGATAACTGACTAGACTTGAAGCATGAAGGGCCTGATTAGCACTGATTAAATCGATTTGAGGGGTTAGTCCTTTCTTCTCTTTAATAAACTGATCAAGACTTAAAACATCACGGAAACCAACCTCATACTCCAGAGCATCGTAATAATCAACAAAACCAAAGTCTCTTAAGCGATCTACTTTATCCTGATAGTTTTGTTCCTCCATGATCATATAAGAATCCACCACCATCTTAAATAGGAAAGCGTATGCGTTCTCTACTCCAAGATCAGCATAGAGTTTACGAATTAAGGCCTTTAACTCTTGTACATGTTGAAAGTCTTCTCTGTACTCGATTAATAAAAGCATATCATCGGTCAGAAAATAATTGTCGTTGTCCGGATAAACCGGATCCTCTGTATCAAAAGTTTGGATGGTAAATTGATTCTTTAAGGAAAGTAAGAAGTCCTCACTCTTTAGAAACTCCAATGTGACTTGATCATCCGGGCATTGAGAATAAATCTCAATCCATCGATTCACGGCCCGAGGATCAAGAACATCCTTATTCCAAAGATCAATATCCCTTAAGGCCTGACGTTGTTCTTGAGAAAGTTTAGGTAAAATCAGAGCAACTTGATCTGCTCCGGCATTTTGGAGAGAAACATAGAGAGGCTGAACGGGCAGCTGAGAAAGGTCATGACCTTGCTCTACTAACTTCTCGATATCATCGAATTTTCGGTAAGCATTGGCTTCGTATAATAACTGGCTCAATAGATCTTTTTTGACCTCAGATGAACTCATAATTTATCTCCTGAAAATATAGACTTTTTTTACACGAGCAAAGCTCTCTTGGCCATAAATAGACTCAATATAATGAACTGGTCTTTTCCCCCCTTTTACGAGTAAGATGGCCCTATGAAAAGCTTAAAAAATATTCCTCGAATCAAGGATTTACTGGATATCCACCCGCAAACCAATGCCATCTTTTTTGATATGGATGGAACCCTTTGTGACAGTGAGCACCTGCATGCCAAGGCCATGGAAAAAATTGGTCTGGAATATAATATTCAAGCCCCATATCCTCCCGATATCATTCATCAAAAGCTGGTAGGGAAAGCTGATCATTTAGTTTATGAAGAAGTAAAGACCTGGCCGGGTTTTCCCCCACATCTGGATAGCGATAGTTTCCGAAACCTCAAAAGTTCAAACTTATTAAGCATTCTGGATACTCCTCAAGATCTTATCTCTGCGATGATGATGGAATTTCTCGTTTCTATCAAAGAGAGTAAGCTTACATTGGCCCTAGTTACTTCCAGTGAGAAAGTAATAACCCATAAAATTTTACTCAATACTAAGGTTGACCATCTTTTTGACTTTGTCTTAACCAGAGATGACTGCCCTTTCCATAAGCCCGATCCATGGCCATATCTTAAGGCCATTGAACTTTCAAAGGCCCATTCCAGTGAATGTATTATTTTCGAAGACTCACAGGTGGGATTGACAGCTGCTCATGGCTCTGGGGCCAATTACTTCAAGGTTGAGTGGTTCTAAGGTTTAACCACAAATATCTTCCAAGTATTATCAGTGGAAGCATCGTTGAGAAGTTCAATCTTTTCAATGGCCGGTTTATGGAATGAATCAATTTCATTGGAAACATAGAATGTGGTTCCAAGAATGGAGATCAGATTCCACAACCCTTGATGTTCCTGGTAATCAATCATGAATTTAATAAATAAGAGAGGAACAGGCCCTTCTTTTGAACCCAACTTATCATAGTTGGCCATCTCTTTAAGAGCTTCCTGGGTCATGAATGTCTTCAATCTTTTTGAAAGAGTATTGGTCATAGAAAGAGTGAACACATAATCATATTTAAACTTGAGCATATCCACGGCGAGACGATCAAGATTCTGTCCTCTTCTCACTTCTGCTGCTTGCAAGAAAGCACTCTTCGGATGAACCGGTACCTCTCTCTTCACCACTTTCACAGGCTCAGGTTGCACTTTTTCTTCCACAACTTTTGGCCCTTCTTTTTTCTCTTCAACAACGGCAACTGTTGATAGTTCCGGTTTTTCAGGAACAAGTTCTGGTGCTTTCTCTACAATTAAGGTTTGGTCCTTAACCCAAATATCAGCAAGCCCCTTCTCTTCATACTCCTTGGCCGCACCATAGAAGAAGACTCGCCCCTGAAGGAAACGATCTTTGTGGGTTCTTTTAAGATAATCATAAAGCACAGGAAAGAGTCCCTGAAGAACAGGATAATTAGGCTCCCTGTTTGACATCACTCCAGAGAAACGACGAAGACAACCAGCAGCTTCTCCACTTTTATTATAAGTAGCAATGATATTGGATGTACTAAGGAGATGATAAGCTTCCGTAAAAGAAGAGAGACCCCAAATCTCATCTTTCTCAGAACAGATTTTCTTCATTAAATCCTGATGCTGTCCGCACATTTTTTCCAAGTAAGTTTGCAACTGAGACTGGACACAATTCTTCCCACACTCATAATTCATTTTGTAATGAGAGTATTGAGTATAGTTTTTATTAAAATATTCTTCCCACCACTTTTGCATGGTATAGGAGCGAGGGAATCGATCTTGATATTTAGGATTGTATTGTTGAAGACGGGTAACGAACTTTTTCATTTCTCCACCTTGTGGAGAACAGCTTTTCATGAATTGACTTAAGTTAAAATCACAGGCCTTAACATTGAAATGTTTTGCGAGTTCACTTAAATGCCACACTCCTTCTAATAAATAACTAAAGGTGAGCAGACGATAAGAATAGCGGATATCATCAAAATGCGTCCCCAACTGATGATTAGAACAGTTTTGAGCAGAATAAAGTTCAGAATTAATAAAGAAACTGAGCTCCGGTCCTTCTGCAAAAAGATGTTTCGTTAAGAAGTCCTGAAAAAAGATTTCATCGACAAAAGTGAGTTGTCCCCGATAGATATCCTGAAAAATCAATGGATGGTATCTTTCAGAATAAGAGTCCAGTCGCTTTTCCCCCAAGTAACTCTTCTGAAAGAAGTCCTGCGACCAACTGGAAATTGGAAACAAACTTAGAAAAATCAGTATAAAAAACGTTGAACCTTTCAAACTTATCCTTAAGTAGGTTTTACTCCTCGATTTTACCTCAAGTTATTGAATTTTTTAAAACTTCCCCACTGGGAAAATATTCCCCCACCGCTTTGAAAAGACTGTCTTTTATGGTATTTTAGCTTTACGTTGTTTATGACGAAAAGAACGCAAAAGGATTATATTGAGTACTTTAGTCTGATAGTCCCCACGCTTAAAAAGCTTCGGGGACCCCAAAAAATAAACTTTGACCCCGAGGATATCATGAAAAAGAACCACGAAAATCTTATCTCTGAAACCAACAAGAACACCCCTGCCATTCGTCCAAAAAGCTTAAGGCCAACTCCTTCTTTAATTGCGACCAAAAGCCTTAAACCGAAAGTTGCTGTTGTACGCCCTCTTAAAGTGGTAAAAGGGCCAGTTGTTGGTTAAAAACTTTTATCAAATTGTTCTTTTAATTTTTGGTAGTTCTCATCGAGTTCTTTCATCTGCTTTTGATGAATAAGGGTAAGGTATCTCTTGCGAAGCTGATGAACTTCATTCAGAGAAGCAATATAATGCCCTTTTATCGTTCGAAGACAAACCTGACGGTTTTCTTTTCCAACCACTTCTCCACTCTCTGTACTTAGTTCACCTAGACAGATATTTTTCTCTCGCTCAAGAGTTTGCTCTAACTCTTTTACAAGAAGATTAAACTGATCTTCAAAGCGCGTATCATCTTCAAGTTTAAGGGCCTTTAACTTGGCGCCCAGAGTAGGAATCTGACTTTGAAAGTGAAATGGCTTTTCTTGAGCAAAAGCTTGTCCTAATAAAAGTGAGAATACTAAAAATAACTTAGCCACATATCCTGCTTTTCTAAATTCTTATTAAAAAAACTTTGAGCTTCATTTATAAATCGTGAAAGTGGAAATCCTACCACATTGGCATAATCTCCCTTCACTGCACTGATAAAAGTAAGACTTGGGCCTTGAATGCCGTAAGCCCCTGCCTTATCAAGAGAGTCCTTGGTTGCAAGATATCTTGCCATCAGTTCTTCACTGATCTCATTAAAGGTCACTTTTGTTTCTTCAACAAATTGATGACGTAAAACTTTTCCTTCATAGATAAAAAACATGGCAACCGCAGTAAAGACAGAGTGCTCTTTTCCTGCAAGAGAGCTTAAAAATAAACGTGCTTCAGTCTCATCCTTAGGTTTGCCAAAAATTCTCCCATCTAAACTCACCACCGTATCAGCAGATACAACCAAACAACCTTCTTTGTTTTCTAAAGAAGAAACTACGGCTTCACCTTTCTGAATGGCAATGTCCTGAGCAAAGAGTTCAGGTTCTTGATGATTGGATTTCTCATCGAGGTCAGCAGTTAGAACGGAAAAAGGTATCTGTAAGTGCCCAATCAACTCTTTTCGTCGAGGGGAAGCACTGGCAAGAATAAATTCAAAGTTTTTTGGCCTTAACATTTTTTAAAATCCAAACGTAGTATTGAAGATTGTTTGTTTCACGTATTTGCATCTTATCAAAACTATACTGCGTTTTTAAACTCCAGATGTATGAATCAAGTGCTTTTTTATAATACACATTTGTAGGAGTCTTCGCTATCACTTCTCCTCTATTCTCCATTTTAGAAATTAAATTACTCAGTGATTGAAGATGAGTGGTTTCCAGGCGGCGAATATATTCTTCCAGAAATGTTCTTCTTTCCGCTAATCGCTCATCCCATAAGAAATAACCAAAGTTTTCTGCCATCTTTTTGCCGGAATCAAGGCTTGCTAAAATCGGCTTGGTAAAGGATTCATACCAAACCTCCTGAGCAACTTTGAAACTGACAATTCTTTTAGTGAGAAGTTCAAGTAGCTGAAGGTCTTTACTCACTGTTTCGACCTGATCAAAACCTCGTCCATTTTCAATGACCTCAAGCCATTGATCATCTGTGATCGTGTAAGAAGTGAGTCGGGTGTAACCTCGCAAAGAGAGATCCAGATGTCCCTCTCCTCTTTTTTTGATGTAACCTTTCCCACCCAGAAGATACATCATATCAAAAGCCGATCCTTGAGATGTCACTGTCATATTAGGTGCGGCCATCAGAAGAGTCGTCTTTATTAAAGAGCCTTCATTATTCTTCTTTCGAAGTTCGTTTAGAAATTTAAACTGATGATTTTTAGAGTGTTTACCGTAGAAGAGATATTCACTGAGATGACCGGCTTCTGTTTGTCCTTGAAAGATTTCTCTTTCAAAATGGGCTTCATTGGCCACTTCTAGCATCAATGGTAATGAATGAGCATCAGTCTGAGGTCCTAGATCCACTTTTTCTTCCACCTTAGTTCGTGGAAGATAATGAACGTGTCCCTCTAGCAGTTTTAAATAAATTAAAACTTCATCTTTTGAAAAATTGATCTCTTGAAAAGTCACTGTTGTCTTAGCGGCCAGTCTCAAAAGGCTTCCATCCATGAGATAAACCCATGCAGTAGAATCTTCTGCATTAACTAGCTCATCTCCTTCTACTAATTGAGAGAGATATTGGCCTTGGACAGAACTCGTTCCTCGAAGTATTTGGCAGCTTCCAGAACAAGATAGAATTTTTCCTACCATCTCCAGCTGTCTTGAATGGCGAAGTCGCACTAACCAATCAGGAGTTTCTGATTCAATCTGAGATTGAAGCATCCATTTTTTTATATCAAGGGACTCTTCCGGATCCTGCTCCCAGTCCATTAGCGAAGCTGGCTGACCTTTGATGGACTGACCCCAAACACCGAAACTCAGCAATAGACTCAATGCAATAGTTGAGAGGAACACTTTCCCCTTAATAATTCCCATACTTTTCCTTCGGAAAATACCTACCTTAAATTTACCTTATCCTCCTTTTCTGCTATAGTAGGTGTTCATTTTTACCTATTCTTTTTTGGAGTTCACCCCAGATGGAAACACCTCAGACACAAGAAAGCTTCTCATTCCCGCAAGAAGAAGAGAAAGTTCTTAAATTTTGGATAGAAAACGACATTTTCAAGAAGTCTCTTGAAAAGACTAAGAACAATAAAAACTACATTTTCTACGATGGACCTCCCTTTGCGACAGGTCTTCCTCACCACGGGCACATTGTAGCTTCAACTCTAAAAGATATTATTCCTCGTTATTTTACAATGAGGGGTTACTACGTTTCTCGTCGTTTCGGTTGGGACTGTCATGGTCTTCCGATTGAGCAAGAAATCGATAAGAAGTTTGGGATGTCAGCATCTGACTTCGTCGCTCAACATGGTGTGAAGAAGTACAACGATGAATGCCGCGGAATTGTTGACCGGTACGTAAATGAATGGGAAAAAACCATTTCCCGTCTAGGACGTTGGGTTGATTTTAAAAACGACTACAAAACTATGGACGTAACATTCATGGAATCCGTGTGGTGGGTTTTCAAATCCATCTGGGATAAAGGTCTTATCTACCAAGGTAATAAAATCGTTCCTTACTCTCCAGCTCTACAAACAGCTCTTTCAAACTTTGAAGCTGGTCAAAACTATCAGGACATTCAAGATCCTGCTGTAACAGTTCTCTTTAAGTCTCAAGATGAGGAAGATACTTATTTTGCAGCATGGACCACGACTCCATGGACTCTTCCTTCTAACCTCACTCTGTGTGTTCACCCAGAGATCGAATACGTTAAAGTTAAAGACCTTGAAAAAAATATTTTCATCTACATGGCAAAAGCTCGTCTTGATGCCTACAAGAAAAACCTCAAGTATGAAGAAGTAGAGACTCTTACTGGGGCCCAAATGAAGGGTAAGAAGTATGAGCCACTTTTCCCTTACTTCTCAAATCTAAAAGATCAAGGATACTTTGTTATCCTGAATGATGAATATGTTACGACTGGCGATGGTACAGGAATCGTTCACCAAGCACCTGGCTTCGGGGAAGACGATAACCGTGTGATGAAAGCAGCTGGTCTTACTGAAGTCGTCGTCCCAATGGACAACTCAGGTAAGTTCAATGAAGAAGTCACTGACTTTGCCGGAAAATATTTTAAAGATGCAGATAAAGATATCATCAAGAACTTGAAAGATCGTGGACAACTCTTTCATCAATCAACTTTAGTTCACAGCTACCCTATGTGCTATCGCACCGATACTCCGCTGATGTATCGAGCTATGCCGCAATGGTATCTGGCAGTAGAAAAGATCAAAGACAAAATGCTTGCAGCGAACTCTCAAATTAATTGGGTTCCAGCAACCATCAAAGAAGGTCG
>Ga0172382_10006541_pt1 | contig 16876 bp, 21 predicted proteins | sample Leawel138RmetaG_FD_122245 | JGI IMG/M metagenome (GOLD analysis project Ga0172382, IMG submission 122245) | Leachate microbial communities from a municipal landfill in Southern Ontario, Canada - Leachate well 138R metaG | ecosystem: Engineered > Solid waste > Landfill > Unclassified | place...
CATTGGGGAACAATCCCCCTTGAACTAAGGACATTGGGGAACAATCCCCCTTGAACTAAGGACATTGGGGAACAATCCCCCTTGAACTAAGGACATTGGGGAACAATCCCCCTTGAAATCTATGAGAAGGAGAATCCGGGAGACAATAGGCCTCGAAATGCTATTGAAGCGGCTAGAATCGTTGCCGAAGACAACACGCCTAAAAATCGTGATGCCTCCTATGCCGCCGCCGAATCCGCCTATGCCGAAAGAGCGTGGCAAGCGGATTGTGTTCGCCGACACTTTCCAGTTAGTCCTTTTTTAATGGAGGCATCTTTCTGTTCGGAACACCGGGAACTGGAAAAACAACGGCGATGAAATTCTTTATGCTCACCGGAGCCGATAGGAGGCGCGGGAAGTGAAGGGATTGGAGATTGATCAACGAACAATAATAACTATTTCCGAACAAATCAAAGAAAACCAGAAAATTAATGAAGTGAAACCACACGGTGTGGTGTCATATAAATAGAGAGTGGGAATTACCCCAAAAAATTAACGGCCAACCGGCCAGCGGCAAATTGCCATAACCACTAGAAAGAAAGTATTATATTATGTCTACAGTTAACACCGAAACCAAAAAGAAAGCCCCGACGAAGAAAAAGTATCTCGAAACCGCTCTTGAAAAGGGGTGGAATGACGTTTTAGGCCAAAAGCAAGTGACGCGACAGAAAATAACCGAGGACGGCCAAGTGGTAATCGACGCCAGCGGAAACCCGGTCATGGAAATGGTTACTGTCCCTTGTTTAACTAAAATCGACGTTATCCCGTTCGGTGAAGAACCGCTGGCCGAAGGGGAAAAACGGCTCACGACGTCCTACAGCCCCCCGGCAATGGACGATTGTTTTAATCACGCAGTGTATTACAGCTATGTCGCCAATACAGCGTTGCGGGCCTACAAGGCCGCTTGTGACAAATTAGAAAAAGCTAATGCCAACGGGGGTTTTTTGCCGGAGGTCGAAAAGAAAGCAGCTCCGTCGAAATCGCTCAAGGCAAAATATGAAGCGGCTGCAAACAAAAAGCTGGCCGACGACCGCGAAGCTATCGCACAAAGATTGTTCGAGCGCGGGGCTGCTGCCTCCATTGAAGAAGCACGCGAACTCGTTGGCCTAATGGGTTAATCCTAGTATAGGTTACCTATGATATAGCGGGCTTATTTCCTTTCACCGCTAATCGACGTTGCGTTTCATGATCTTTGGCGATTGATCATGATAGCCCCATAGCCTGTTTTAACCGGCAGGCTATGGCTTTCTAGCAACTATGGCCATACTAGGCCATTCCTTGGCTTTCCAAGCCTATATAACCACCACATTCTTATATAGAGGATAATTCACTATGAAACCGATAAGAACAGTAACGATTAGTACGCCACAGGCTAATCTTGGGAGAAAGATTGCTAAAACATTCGATATTATCGACGAGAAAAAGGCATTACTAGAACGATACCAAAAAGAACTGGACGGATTGAAAACAATGTTCCGTTCCGGTATCGTGAAACGTGTAGCGGACACAACGATGTACGTTGCATTGTCAAAAGACTTGTGCCGTTTCAGTGATTATATAGTGGAACTGACAGCCGAAATAGAATCCTTGCACATACAAGTATCGAAAGATGTTGCCGAACTGGCTAGCTTAAAGGAAACAAAAGAATAACCTATTACTATGAAATATACATTACATTACGGGGGCGATATGTTTCGTATTAGAACATACGACACTGAACCCCCCATGAACACAAGTGACTTGCGGGCTATCGACAAAAATGCAGTAATGCACCGTGAGTTTAGACCACAAACTAGGAACTATTGTTATAGTATATCAAAAGCCAGGCCGACAATGAGAGAGATTGCCGAATTGGTATTGGCTATGATGAAAAACTATCCCCCGGATGAGTGGGAATGGGACGGGGACATCGAAATAATAGAACAAGCATTGTCCGAATATCCCGGACTGGCCGAAAAGATCGTATTCCCGAAAGAACATATCTGGCAGTCTACTAACTTCCCATTGATGGAACATCAAGTAAAGGAACTGCAAAAAGCGTTGATGTGTAATCACCGCTGCAATTTCAGCGAAACCGGAACAGGTAAAACAGTCATGACCACTATGACTGTATACAATAAGTGGATTCAGGAAGGTATGCCCCCGCAGCCCACACTGGTTATCTGCCCTAATCACTTACGTGTAAACTGGATGCGGGAATTCCGACAGTTTACCGATGAAAGAGCAGACACTACTGTTATTATTGGGGACAAAGCGCAACGAAAATTTCGCATGTTTATGGGGGTTACTTCGGAAACCCGCAACGATGACGGTACACCCAAGATGCATGTCATAGTAGCGGGCTATGATACCATAGTAAACGACAACGCTATATTCAACCGTGTAAACTGGTACTCTACCATACTGGACGAAGCCCATAGGATAAAAACGCCACATTCAAACGGCCCAAAGCCAGTATGTAAGCGAACAAAAATGATATATAAACTTCAAGACAAAAGTCGTCATAGGTACGCCTTGACGGGTACGCCACATGTAAACTCATTTTCTGACTGTTATTCTATCATAGAATGGGTTTACCCAAACTACTTTGGGTATCGTAGTAAAGTAGAATACGAAGATTACAACTTTGAAACAGGCGAAATAGATAGGGTTACTGGACTATCTATGCTAGGTACTGGAAAGAAGCATTTAGAATACGAATACGCCAAATACGGGGATCGTAGTAAGATACTAGGTGTTAGGCAAGACAAAATGCCGCAGTTCCAAGACCTAATAGAGTACGCTTCATGTAGGTATAGACTATCCGATATTGAAAAGGAATTGCCAGAACGCCGCTTTATTACCAAGTATATCAAGTTGTCAGAGCAACAAAAGGAAGCGTATAAGAAAATCCAGAAATCCCTTAAATGGGAAATGGAACGTGCTGACGGCACACAAAAAAGCATGTCAGTGACGTGTATGCTTACGCAATATCTGCGACTGGAACAGATAACCAGTGGTTTCGTGAAGTGGGATTTTGAAGCATCTTATGACTTCGATAATGACAGGGTCATCGAAGAACTGGAAGTATTAGAAGATTTCGACGTAAACCCTAAACTCGATGCTTGCCTAGAGCTAGTGAAAGAAGCTATCATAGGCAATAAGGCAATTGTTTGGTGTCACTTCAAACACGACATCGACAACATATCGGAAATGTTGAACCTAGAAAAGATACCACACTTAACCATTGACGGGAGAACATCCGACAAAAAGACACAAAAGCATATCGACGTATTTAATAGTGATCCTAACATTAGGGTATTAGTTGCTAATCCGGCGGCGTGTGGGGAAGGTTTAACCCTACTGGGTGTCAGGGGAACACCAGCAAGAGATTACGATGATGCAGTACCTACTAATACACACGTGTTTTTTAGTAAGTCATGGTCGTTCGGACACTGGGTACAATCGATAGCCCGTACCTTTAGGATCGGTACGAAATGCACTCAATTCGTGTATTCCCTATTGGCCGAGAATACTATCGATGAATACATTGACAGCGTAGTAATGAGGAAAAACGATGTTAGTAGGACTATCTTACAAGACATTGTAGATTCTGACATCGATCAACCGACGATTGAACGTATGTCAGAACGCGAAAAGCAAGAAGTATCAGAACAACATGTCAAAGAGTTCATAGAAACCATGAAAGAAGTATTAGGGTATTAGTCGCTAAAGTAATGGAAATGAGGAAACATGAGTACGTTTGAAAGTAAAATAGAATACCTTGAGATATACTCCACTAAACACATCTCTATAGTAAATGAGATATACAAGCAACTAATAATAGTTGACGGTAAACCGGCGGGAGAAGTGGTGCGATCATCAATCTTTCTGGTTCACATAAAAGAAAACGCAATGGAAGTATTGAGAGAAAAGGAACCGGATATTGCACAAGAAAACGTAATAGTTATCGTTATCCCTACTAGAACCGGAGAAGTAGGAGAATCCAAGATAACTTATAGAGTATCGTTACTGGATACCAGTGGAAGGAAAGAAATAACTACTGATGATAGAAATGAGTTGAAGCTAATACTAGAACCTTTTACAAGATATGCTTGTCTAGCTAGTGAGAGATCATATCAAGCCATAATCAACAGGAAAAATATAGTACCTGTTGATTGGTATAAGGATTTCAATAAGTAATTGCTTATGCAAGTTTGAAAATTGTTTGATATTTTTCTCGAAAATTTTGGGGAAAATTCCAGATTTTTGGGAAAATTCCGAAGTAAAATCGGGCTGTGTGGTGTCTAATATATAGAGGGGTTAATAGCGATGACACCTTTTCCATTTCGCAAGAAGTGGGACAGCCAACAGGATCGGCCAATTATCTATGGGAGAGCGATATGAGGCTGTTTGAGTAGACTGGGAGGGTATGTTAGTATCATAACTGAACTCGCATATCTTATGGTAGGTTCGATTCCTGCCCTACTCACTCACCACAAATAATAACAAGCCACAATCCTCGTGGTTGATCATGATGCCGTGGTGGGCTACAACATGATCAGGGGAGTCTAGTAATAGCTCCCCAATAAAGCATGTAATGGCACATTGCCTTTTAATAACAATTCGATAGGAGAATTAACCAATGAGTAATGAGAACCCTAACAATACCGTCCTGGGAACCCTGCTTGGAACGCTGGGAACCACGATGCAACAGCAACAACAAGTTGCACAACCAGCGGTGCAACAGCAAGTTGTCCAGCCGCAACAGCAAACGATGGCACAAGTTCAACCGCCACAACAAATGGCCAGTCCTACTTATGCGGAAGTAGCAGGATATGAACAAATGCAACAACCGTTCCAACAATCAGTTACCCTGCAACAACCGATTCAAGAACAGCCAGTTGCCCAACCGATCACTGTTGATGTTCCTCAAGTTGATATTGCACCAGTTGCCCCTGTTGTTGAACCAGTAGCACAACCACAAGTTCAACAGCAGCAAGTATCCCAGCCTGTCCAGCAACCTATCGCTCTAGCAGTCCAAGAGCAGCCGGTTGCTCAACAGCAACAGCAACAGCAACAGCAACAGCAACAGCAGCAACCTATCGCTCAAGCAGTCCAAGAGCAGCCGGTTGCTCAACAGCAAATGCAGCAACAAGTTGTTGAACCACAAGCAAACTTACCTGCTGTTCAACAGCAACAAGGCGGACAAGTCGCTACATTTAACCGATCCAGTGTTCTTGGAAGGTTGCGACAGAAAACCAAAGAACAACAAGCGAAGGACATGGCGGCAAGTCGTCCATATCTCAAAGTTTTAGTGGGCAATAGCGAAGCCGTTAAGACTGGTACAATGCCAGCATCTGCCCTTGGTTGTCTTTACAATTCGGCAACAAATGAAATTCTCGCCAATCCCGGAGAAACGATTACGGTTCACGTTGTCCACAAGTATAACGAATATAGGCAGGTATGGCCGCAGGCTATGCAGGGAACCAAGGGCTTGATCCGTGCAACTTCGATTCTTGATGATTCCGATCTCGCTATGAAAACTGCCTATGGTTCTGATATGAAGTCAGAACCATTGACAAACGATCTTGGGCAGATTATGCTCGATAACAATCGGCAACCATTGATGCTCAAGAACGAAAAATCGATTGTTTGGACATTCAGCTACAAAGGTCTAACAATGCAGGCAGTGGCTACACAAGGCAGCCTGACCAGAATGAACGCTCTCAATAAGAAAATCAATGCAGTTCTTATGCCCTACGCAACGGAACTTGCAGACGGATCGAAAGAAACTCCACCTTACCAGACATTGGTTTTCACTATTGGTACGATTCTCGAAACAAGTGCATCAACTGGCCAGTCTTGGCTCACTTGGGATGTAAAAGACGTCCAATACATTCCAGAAGATCAGATTCCAGAACATGTTCTCATGGCCGCAGAAGAAATGATCAACTGGCAAGAAGCAGCTATGCAGTACGAACGCCGCTTTGGTATTCAGTATATGCAATAGTTCATTCCCTTAGCAGGCAGCAGTAGCCTGCTTATGCACTACTGCTGTTTGTTTCTACTTCAACCACCACATAGAAACGAGGATTGCAATGTCTACAGTTTACGAAACACTTATTACCCAGATAACCACGGCTACGAAAGCTGTGAATTCTATCACAACACACAAGCAACTGGTTCCCTTATTGCTTCAATTGCGAAATCTTAGGGACGATCTTAAAAAGTTGCATACTGAAGTAGACAGATTGTTCTACAAAGGTAGTGTAAAAGCGGCAGCGTTAATCAATGCAGAACGTGAACTAGCTATGGTAAATGGGAAACCTATTCCCAGTAGCTATTCAACTGATAACTGCTCTTATTCGTTGAAAGAGGACGTAGCCTATAAAGTGACCGATACAGAGGCTTTTGCAAATAGTCTTGGAATACACCCTAGACTTATGCAAAAAGTCAGGGAAGAATCAGAAAACCAGTCGGCCATCGGATGTCTTTTTTCTCCACACTATGTCAATATCGTCAAATTCATGGAAGCCTATCCAGAAGTTTCTATTGATGGTATTGAAGTAACCAAAACTGACACTATTACCATAAGGAGAAAGTAATGGAAAACGCTGTCACAATCGAATTCGGACAATATATTGCCGATAATTACAATCAACTGGTTGGCTTGATCACAACAACTGTTAGAGGTGATCGATATATGGCAGAGGACTTGCTGCATAGTCTTTGGCTTAGATCGGAATCGCTGGACAATACATTCAAAGGAGACTGTTCCCAAACATCGTATATCCTTAGTTGTGTTAGAAACGATTTCAAAAACGAACTTAGAAGTAAAGCTAGAAGGGAAAAGAGATACAAGTCAATCAAACATGAGGTATCTTATCTACATGAGTTTGAAGAACTCATTACAGAGGACTATATTCAGAAAGCCATGTTGACGCCAGAGGAGATCATTCTTCTTGAAATGTTCATCAAAGACGGAATGTCAACAACGCAGGTTTGGACTATCATGACAGAACTTAGAGGGTATTCGCATCATGGTGCATGGGATGCCTTAAAACAAATGAAGGAAAAGGTTAGAGAGGCGATTTCACAATGAGTATCTTTTTGTCACTAACTCCAGAAGAATATGGGGTTTATAATAGAGTGCTTACGGCCATTAAAGGTTTGGCAGTACGATCCGAAGTACATGAAGTTGTTTGTTTGGCGATTACGAACGATCATTCCGGTAGAGTGGTTTTCTACAATCAACAGGGAATTTATTGTATTGAATCCTTAAAAGACCAATCCGATCCGAAACAGTCAGTTCTTAAAAGTCCACAAGCTAAGATATTCCGATACTATAACCCTGAACTTAATGAGATTGGGGGAACAGAAGAAAAGAAGCTATACGAATTAAAGGATACACCAGCAAAGAATAAAAAGATCAAGCAGACATTCTATGAGTACGAACCAGCAGAGTTTGAGTTCATAGGGCAGGAAGAACGTATCTTTTGGATTCTTAACCAACAGTGTATATATCGACAATGCACTGTAGAAAACCAGCAAAATCCGGGTGCTATGTATGTTATGCCTTCCGACATGACGTGCGATACGACTAATCAAGCTATTCCCATTACTATTAGAGATTCGGAACCCAGTAAGAGTGGTATCTTTTTTGAGCGTATGAGAATAGCAATTCCGAAATCCGACATGGTGACCTTCTTGTATCTCCAATGGTTACCTAATGTCAAGGTAATGCTGCTTAGAGCAACAGTAGGAAGGCTTGGAGTATTGCAAATAGTAACTCCGATACATTCCTTTTAGGATACATAGGGAATTAGAAGGAGGCACTAATGGCAATCACCCCCGGAATAGTAAACACTCTTGCCAATACTTTTAGTGGTCAAGAGTCTAGTATAAAGATAAGAAAAAAACATGCGGCGGCTGTTATTAGATCAGGAACCTATATCCCTAGATGTGAACTGGTTCCCGGAACTGTGCTCAATTTCCAGAATTCGAGGCTTCTAGTGGCTAAAGGTGACGGCTCGTTATTGGTAAAAGAACTGGTAAGAACGCAGTTCTCAAATGGCCAGCTTAGATCATTTGGATCAGATTTTTGGCTTTACTGTAACGGTCTTTATAATAAGATCGACAGTAAAATACTTATGCACACATTGGAATCATTCATTGCAGAGAATGTAATAGTAGATCAATGTTTGCTACGTAATGATGAAATGTCAGAGAAGCCTAGTAGTTACAATCCTACTCAATTCATCAATAATTCATTCATGCAATCTCTGTTATCGGAAACGGCGATAACAGATGAGCAAGAGGAAAACAAGTGGGCTAGTGACGATCCGAAACCTAAGGAATATGACAATGTGTTTAGCACTCCCGGAGGTTTATATAATTACATGACGAACATCTTGTACCCTCACGATATGAGAATGTTCAATCGTATTCAAATACCGATCACTCCCTCTGGTATTCCTAGCAATACTCCTTGCAGATATAACGAATTTATTGAAGAAGTATTACCAGATAAAGACCAACGAGACTTACTTCATGAGTATATGGGAGTTCTTATATCTGGAGATACCCACTGGCACACTTTTTTGCTAAAATACGGAGTGTCTAGGTCTGGAAAAGGTGTAATTGACGACATTATTACTTATTTAGTGGGAAAGAATAACACTGCATCAAAGGGATGTGCTGATTTTATTGACAAGAATGGCTTTGAAACATTGGATACTGCTAGTGTATGTTTTATGCCGGAATTCACAGTGGGAAAAGGGAATTTCAAATCATTCCTTGAGAGGATTAAGTCTGTAGTAGGTAGAGATACCGTATGCCTTAATGCAAAGTATAAAAACCTTGTAAATATCAAGTTACCTTGTAGATTTGTTATTTCAACGAATAGCTTACCTTACGTCAATGATATGTCAGATGCCTTAGCAAAGCGTATGTTGACTGTCTTATTCACTAAGTCAATACCGGAGGAAAGACAAGATAAATTTCTTGCCCGTAAGATAACGGAAAGTGAAGTAGATAGGCAAGTAGTATTGTCTCATTGTATAGAAGGACTAAGAAGGTTATACACTAAAGGAACTTTTACAAAAAGTGTAAAAGGTACTGCTACTTTAGCCGAAATCGATCTTTCCTTAAACAGCGTGAAGTCGTTTGGTAGAAATTGCTTGCTTTTTGACACACAAGAAGTATTGCCTATCAAAGTAATATATCAAGCGTATGTGGAATACTGCACAGCGGAACAATTCGATAACATTAAACATCCTAGAATGTTTGGTAAAGACTTAAAGGATATGTATCCTGAACTAGAATCTTTTACCAAAAGAGTTAATGGGAAAGTATTCAGATGCTATAAAGGTATTTCTTTTAATACTGAATGGTTTAGTAGTATCGAGATGTTGAAAAAGTTTGTAGATTCGGACTTGAAATGAGTGATATACCATTATTACAACCACTTTCGCAGCAGCAGGTTAAGAACAGATTACCAGAGGGGATGTACTATGTACAGAACTTGGGTATATCTAGGTCTAAGAAAGTGGGGAAAAAGTATCGATATAAATACAAGATACTATTCCCCATAGAACACTTGAACAAAGAGTTCGATACACATTCCATTGAATTGTACGAAGGAGACTTCCATCAAGTCTTGATATGTCCAATTCATAATAGGTACGAAAGTTTTGACAACAAGAGGATGAGAACTACATTCAAGTTACATACAATATACTACGCTCTTGAAACTACAACAATAAATAGTGCTATGATAGAATCCAAGATACTGGAGTATTTCAATGGAGACGCAGATCGTGCCATTAAAGAAATTACCGCAAGGGCAAATAGGAAATAAGATAGTAACCACTAGGAAAGAGTTCATGCCTATGGAAAGGCTCAATCTTACTATTGCTCTTAACTATGTGCTTAGAGGGTACATGGTTTTCAGTAAAGACGAAACTATTCTAGCATACAATGAAATACTGTTCATGGATACCAAAGACAACAACAAAATTAAGATATACAATGAGTATCTAGGGAATCATGATTTTATCTTAAACCAAAGAAACGTAGAATCGCATGATTATTACGTGATGTTAAAATGAAAGTCATAAAGACAACAGATACAGATGATTCTCTATGTATCATTGCGTATGAACTAGACACTTATCCTAAAACTAAACTTGTGGAGCATAGTGCAAAAGAAGTATACGATGCTGTTTCCATGCTAAGAGGAGGGTTTTAACGTGTATTCTATAGGACTACTAGAAGATTACATTTCAAAAGGGTATTATCTCATACCTTTGAATACATACGATAAAGCTCCTAGAGCGGATCATAATTTCGCAAATGGGGCAAAAAGTGCAACAAACGATTTCAATCTTTTGGCTGTCTATTGGTATGCTCAAAGCTATGGTTTAGTATGTAGTAATTGCACAGTGTTAGACTTCGATATATACAAAGGTCTAACAATGGAAATGCAACAGTTATTTGAAAGATGTATTGAAAGAAAGCCACCTGTTCAAATAACTCCAAGGGGTGGCGTACACATGGTATTTTCTAAGGCTCCAGACCTTAGATTGAGTATCAAAAACGTGGATGTCAGAAACGATAACCAATATATTGCGGTGTCTCCTAAAGAAGGATACAGATGGCACACTCCGTTATGTCCATATAAAGACCTTCCTGCATTACCGCTATTAGACGGTATGCAAGTAGGAGCAGCACCGTTCTTAGGAACAAACGATGTTAATTTTGAACCAAACCAAGAACAAATGTTATGGATCATGGAATGGGTTTCGCAACAAGAGCCAGCAATTAGTGGTCAAGGAGGACATAACCAAACATACAAAGTAGCTTATGATCTTAGAGTAGGGTTCAACTTGAACTCATACCAAGTTCTTTGGCTACTGGAACATATCTATAACTCGAATTGTTATCCCCAATGGTCGCATAGAGAACTGGCACATAAGGTAGAAAGCATAGTTATAAACAGCAGACCGGGATATTTGATCAAAAACATAAGGGCAGAAATACCAGACGTCGATCTTGGATTACGCACTATAAGAGCGTATAAATACATTGCAGCATGTGTGAACAAAGGACAAACAAACTTAGGAACACTTATTGCACATTTAAGACTGGGTTTCGACCTAGACGTAGACAAGACTATTTTTATCCTATCATGGACAATGCCTACATTGGAAATAAGTGAGCCATTGAAGGATATGATATACAACCCGATTCCTGTACGTGCAGGAACACCAAATGGGTATTTACTACCAGACGACTTGAAAGAATAGGTGACACTATGAACGCAACTGATTTTGTTATTATTGTGAATGAGGACGAATAAATTCTAGTCAACCTAAACCATCAACATAAGGAAGAAATAATGCCTATCGATCCGTTTCTTGATTCCATTGGCTCCACACTCAAAGAAATGCCAGCCAAAAGAGTAAGTTGGTATGATGACATAGTAAGAAAGAGCCATAAGCAAGCTCAACAAAAGAACAAAAACTATGGTAATAGCGTTGCTCAATTCCCATGTCTTGCAAGAAATGTAAATCCAGCCACTGGATGTCTTGTAAGAATGAGTGACAAAGTAAATAGAATATCCAATCTACTCAGAGGGGATATTGACCTAGTAGGAGAAGCATTAGAAGATACATGGTTAGACCTAGCTAACTACTGTATCCTCTATCAAATAATATTTGACTGGACTTGGCAAAGGGAACTTGAACAGCCCGAAGAAATGCCTGCTGACTTAATGCCCAAGATGCTTGACGAAAAATATCTTGGTCTTTTAACGGCTAAACAAATGCCTCTAGGGGTATTTATGGGAGGATACAATCCTGCGGTAATGATGAACTCACCGTATGAAGCAACAAAGTCCGGGTTATTGTATACGTGCGAGTTCTTGAAACAAGCAAATGGTCGTTTCCGTGGAAACATTGTTGCAAGGTTTCTTTTCTCTTTGTGGGCAGAAGTAACAGAATTAGAATTGAAACAATAATGGACATTGGAATCATAATAGGAATTGTGATAGGATTGCTAATAGTAGCTTTACTGGAAAGAAAGACAAAATGAAACGCTGGACACCTGAAAAGATATGGCCTAAAGGAACTCAGCTTTCGGTCGATACAGAAACAACTGTTGTAGACCTACTTAAATACGTACCTGATTACGTTATAGGAGGTATCTACGATGGAAATGAAGTATATCTTTTATATCCAGAAAATGTTTCGGATTTCGTTACTTGTAGTTTAGACAACCAATGGGAATGGTTCATGCACAACGCAGCCTTCGACTTGGCTGTCATGGCTAAGTTGTGCTATCCCATAAGTGACCAAGAGGGAACATACTTATGTTATTCTGTAATATACGATATGGTCGAACGTGGTCAGGTGTGGGATACCATGCTCTTATGGCAACTTCATAACATAGCTACTGTTGGTATGTCTGATGATGATTATGTGAAATCATCCTTAGATTACGTAGTTGAAAAAGTGTTTAATGTATCTTTAGACAAGGTTATTCTTGATCGTGATGGGAAGAATATCAGAATGAATTTTTCTCGTTGGATAGGTGACCTAGACAACATATATCAAGAATACCTTGACTATCTAAAAGGAGACATTATATACACACGCGATCTTGGAATATGGTTAGTTCAAGAGGCTGTTAAGTTCATACAAGAGCGAGTCGAAAAACAGGATACGTTCGGTATGATTACCACAGAACAGTTAGTTGAATCATGGAAAAGATTCGGCTTATACACACACCATATCCAATTGAAGGCAAGTATTGTTCTTTCGGACAGTACACGCAATGGAATCACTGTCCATAGTGGTAGAGTAGAAAAGTTTATTGCAGAAACTAATCGTAATCTTGAGATAACCAGAGTTAAATTGGCCGAAGAATTCGGATTCTATGAAGGTTCTGGGAGTTCTAAGATGCTGCAATGTATGATGGCTAATATAGAAGCAGCGTACAGCCTTACATTACCACGAACAAAAACAGGTGCTTATAGAACAGATATGGAAACATTGAAGTCTTATGAATTAGATAAGTATAGTGAGTTCTTTTCCTTATACACAAAAATGAAAGGAGACCGCAAGATAATTAACGACTTCTTGAAGAAGTTGTTTGGAGACTATGGTATTATGGGTAGTAGTGAAGTAACTATGCACCCTAGCTATAGTGTTCTGAAAGCCACTGGTAGAACCAGTTCATGGGGGCAGATCAATATCCAACAGATACCCAGACTTAAAGGAATGAGGGAGTGTTTCATTCCCAAAAAAGGGAAGGTGTTCGTTGATATTGACTACTCGGCAATCGAGCTAGTTACCTTGAGCGAAGCAGTAGCAGAACAGTTCAAAATACGTCCTCAAGTCATGAGGAACGCAATTAACTCTGGAGTGGATGTCCACATTGAAACAGCTAAATACATCACTGGAAAGGAGGAAGTAACTAAAGACGACCGACAAAAGGCTAAGGCTATGAACTTCGGACTTCCGGGAGGTATGGGAGCTAAGAACTTTGTGAACTATGCACGTACTTCCTACGGTGTTATGTTCACAGAGGACGAAGCAAAAGAAATGAACACTGGATGGAAGCGTAAATACCCAGAGATGAACACTTTCATTCATGATACAGAATGGAGTGAGTATGCTATGTTGGCAAAGGCCGTGGATTTCTTAGTGGTCTGGGATTCTGGAGCTACGAGCGGACATCCAGCGGATGAAAAAAAGGCATGGGAAATCTCTGGTCACATGTTAAAGAAAATCCTTACCGAAAAGAATCCAACTTCTAATTCTGGAAATCCTTACGATAGAAATATCGTGAATAGAGCATGGGAATGTATGCAGAGGTATGGACACATTAACAATTACACCTCTGAATACATGGATTGGTTCTATTCTAAACAACCATCTAACAGTCATTTTGCAGTATTGATTAAATACTTTGGCTGGAAATATACAATGACGTTGGCTGGTAGGTGGCGTAAAACGGCTGTTTTTACAGAAAAACGCAATACTATCTTTCAGGGTTTAGCAGCAGATGGTGCTAAACTGGCACTCTGGAAGATATGGAAAAAAGGCTTTAAGATAGCTGCTTTTGTACATGACCAAGTTCTCTGTGAAATACCAGAGGACAGTGAAATGACCGCTAACTATCGTACCATAGAACGCCTGATGATAGAAGGTATGCAAGAAGTAGTTAAGGGAACCAGAGTATCTGTAGAAGGAGAATTAACCCGTTGTTGGAGTAAAGAAGCACATCCAGTCTGGATTTCAGATAGCCAGATGGGGGTGTGGGATATAGGAGATTAAATATGAGACACCTAGATAGGGAAATAAAAGAAATTGCGAACATGGCGTTTTAGAAAGGTATAGTTGTTTATGAAAAAGGAGGAATGGTGCGAGGAGGATAGGAACTCTTATCTTCCTACACCCGAAGAAATTGAAGAATACTGTAAAGCGGCCAGAGAGATTCGTAGGGCACTAGGTGATTCTGAATCTCATGGAGCCATACTCTCTTTGATAGAGAGCCGTAATGGTAAAACACAAAGACAGATAGATAGAGAACGCTATATAAGGAGAAAAAAGAAATGAACAATTTATATGATACAAACACAGTAGAAAAACATCCTATAAGACCTTGTTATATAAGAAGTGATTTCAATGGCAAAAAATAAAGAATCAGCATTTACTAATAAAGTATGTAACGAAATAAGTGCTTTCGGGCATGTCATTAACTTCGTAGTTATGAATGGATATGCAGCAGCAGGAACACCTGACCGCTATGTCCATTCAAGACTATGGCGTGGTTGGTTAGAGTTTAAGACAGCCACGGGTAGATTGACGGAAATACAAAGAAGCACTCTTGACCAACTAAACAAGTACGTTCCTTGTACAGCGTTTGTTATTCGTGAATCTCCTGACGGTAAACATCGTGTAGAGAATACCAAAGGAGAGATTCTTGGGACATTTCAGAATGGAAAACGATTATTGGATGTCTTATACAAACTACAACTAGAATCTTTAGATGGAGGTATGTGGTGATTATGTTAAAGCATACTAAAAGTACATGTTCTTTTGTATGATATGGCCGATGATATAGATGAGAGGAAATAAGATATCAAAAATGATTAACATTGTATTACCAAGAGCAGATATTATTACAGATATAGATTACGATTATGCCTTACACGTCCTAGAAAAAGCAGGTAGAACCTGCTATCGATCCGAACCTTCGGGCACACATCCATCTGACTTTGTGAAGAAACTGATTTCACGTAAACACTTCTCGGTACTGGAACATTATTGTGTATCAGTCAAGGTAGTATGCGATAGAGGCATAAGTCATGAATTAGTTAGGCATAGGATAGCCAGCTACTCGCAGGAAAGTACCAGATACGTGAACTACAATAACGTAGGAATAGGTTTCATATGCCCGTTCCATGATGAAGCGTATGTGGATAAGTGGTACGAAGCGTGCGAACAAGTAGCTAAAACCTATTGTAAATGGATAGAAGAAGGAGTAGCTCCTCAAATAGCTAGATCAATTCTTCCTACATGCACAGCTACTACTATGGTTATGTCAGCTAACCTTAGATCGTGGAGAGAAATATTCGAGAAACGTACTTCTATCGCTGCTACTGGAAAGCCCCATCCGCAGATGATAGAAATAATGGACCCGCTTCTCGATCAGTTTTATGAAGCTATACCATGTGTATTCGAGGACTTGTATAGAAAGAAGCAGTTGCAAAGTCTCTTGCAAAGATACTGGAGAGTATTGTAGATACCAGAAACTTATATGTACCTATAATTAAACAATGGAGTAATTATGTCTATAGCATGGTGTGCTAGTGTAGGATTATTTATGGCAGGATTAGTGGCCTTCGGATATGGATGTGGAGTATCCTATGAACGAGATAGGCTAGAGTCCTTCTTCATTGAAAAATATGGTCAACAAGTAGGAGGTAAATTATGGGAGAGGATAAACGAAAAACCAAAAAGAAAGTAGACAATGGGAGACATTCCCTATTGCAAAACTTTCCTTTGTTTAATGAGCATCTGGAAAGTTTTCGTATCATCCCAGTCGATGGCTTTCCAAAGATAGAAGCCTCTGAACCTGTTAAGAAATCCAAGAGGGATGATGACGATTAGAAAGAGAGAAGAAAATGAACAATCAACAGCAACCAGTCCAAGTACAAGTAACGTCCCCCGTAGTTGAAGGGGGATGTATGGGGTGTCTAGTAATACTAGCATTGCCATTTGTTGCATTTGTGCTATGGCTTATTTTCGGGAGCCAGTAATGGGAATACCACATAAAATGTTTCTTAAAGAAGCATTAAAGTGCAAATTATATGACGCACAAAAAGATGTCTGTACACTATCAGATAAGTTACGTACTTGCCATAGATGTATATTTCATACAGACAAGAGGAGTAATTTGATAGAGTCAGTAATAAGTGATATTCTGACGTGCGTACAAAAAATGAATGATTTTGGGTTGTTTGAGGAACTATTCCCAACCCATTCTGACACTTTTGAAGAAATAACAGAAAGACTTATAGGTTCTTCTATACGACTAAATTACCTATTGGAAGGTATGTCAAATGACAATAGAAATGAAAAGGCAGTTCAGTGACGGAGAGCAATACAGTTATGAGGTAGTATGTGTTTGGAAAGAGCCACACTACCTAAACATGGTATTCTCCGACACTCTGGTTCTCCTATATAAAGAATGGTACGGAGCTAGACCAAGAGATATATGGGACACTGATCTTAACAACAAACCAAAACTTCCTTATACTATATGCAGTAAAGGTACAAAGAAAGCG